>MDTG01237497.1_pt1 | contig 10481 bp, 11 predicted proteins | sample 811421 | NCBI WGS metagenome assembly MDTG01 (sample SAMN05326645, study PRJNA326480) | marine metagenome | isolation source: seawater | place: Pacific Ocean: South East | collected 2011
CACCATCTAGGAATAAATCGGCGATTAACGGTTGAGCTATTGGTTCATGACATGTTTGGCAGGTTCTGTCTGCAGCCATTTGGAAAGAGTTGTGACTCCAGCGCCACAATCTATCACTTTCGTGACTTCCACCTGATTTCCAACCAGTAACATCGCATTCAATATATGGTGACCACATTTCAACGGTTGCTTGGCCGTTTTGATCATAGACAATCAACATCTCAAGTGTCCCATCATCATCGGCATCGAGTAATACGGGTGTTGCTTTCACTTCCCGGTCAATTGCTCCCACATCTATTTCCCACATTGTTTGACTTGTATCTCCATCGACAATCCTGACAAACGCGTGTGGATTACCTCCCACACTTTGCTGATGGATGAATACAGGTGAGAGACTATCACGTGCACATGAATCAAGTTGAAGTCCGCTGGTGTCAATATTGCCACTAAAGTTCCCAGCAGCAACACCAAGAGTTTCTACACCGACATCAGATTCAGGATAGTGGATCCAATTAATTACGGGTGTAGTGATGCTTAGTAACTCATCTCCAGTTGGATTGGATGGATCATGCGGCGGGACGCTTGATTCTCTACTCGGTGTTCGCCCGAATTGGGGCCAAGAAATTCCTCCATCAATCCACGTATCTCCTGTTCGGCTTTCTGTATTTTGAGAATCTTTTGGAGCATCCCATAGAATGGGCGACAAACTCTGCCCAAGTAGGAGTGCCATAAGTGTGACAACAAGTGTTGTTGTACGTAGTACAACAGTACGTTCGCCTGCCATTGCTGTGTATGTGTCCCTAACACCTCTTGAACGTTCGCGTGCCAAGAGTTATTTTAGGTCGTAAAGTAAGTCAGAATGGGATTTTCCGAGGTTCAGGTTTTGCGAAGTGTTCATAGAGGGGTCTTCGGTCGCCGAAGCGTCTTGGACGACCTCTCCTCTGGAGGCGGCAGCTGATGAGGGACGGGAGGCTTACGGGTCTTCTGTCCTAGGCTGTTACTTCCCTGAGGGTGTGAATCCAGGCGAGGTGGAAAAATGTACAGTCTACAAATAATTGAGGATACCATCCGTATCCCTGCTGAATACATACAGAAAGGCAAGTCACTTTCGGAGCACGTCGACCGCTTGGCACACGATGCTTTCGAAGGTCGGTTCGATGATGATGGAAACTACATATTGCTTACTTTTGAGCATGAATTACAAGGTCGTGGTCGTATTATTCATGGCGATGGAGCAATCTACCAGAAAGTTCGCTTCAAAGCCCTTCTGTTTACTATGGATGGTAATGAAGTAGTAGATGGGGCCGTTAGTGAAGTGCATGAGTTTGGGGCATTCGTCCGGATTGGTCCAATGGAGGCCCTATTGCACAAGAGTCAGATTCTTGATGAACCAATTGATATCAACGTAGGGCTACGACGTGTTGAGGGTCGACAGTCTGGAAGGTATCTTGCAGAGGGTACCCCTGTTCGTGCAAGAATTGTATCGCTATCCCTTAATCCACACGATCCACGATCAAGTAAGATTGGTTTGACATGCAAACAAACAGCTCTTGGTGCACATGATTGGCTGGGCGAGGATGGTGATTAATTTGGCAAAGCAACCATTTGCATGTGGTGAATGCCACCAAATTCTCGATGACAGCGATGGGCCAGCTCAGTGCTCAAGGTGCCCATCTGCTCCAGTCTCTACAGATTGGCAAGGATATACAATTATTCTCGATTGCGACCGAAGCGAGGTCGCAAAGCGTCTTGGAATTACAGTTCCAGGAAAATACGCATTGAAGGTCAATATTCGCTGAAGGAGGAGAAAGAATGGAAATCACTGGACGTAAAGAAAATCCTATACTAAACCGTGTCGAGATATCATGGCAATGGCGTCATGTTGGCTCACCCACGCCTACACGAAAACAAATTGTTGATGCAGTAATCAAATTAGAGCCTGGTGCAACAATTGATCGTATCCTCGTTAAGTCAGTGAACACTAGATTTGGGCAGCCTCTAACATCAGGGGATGCTTTTATCTACAACTCACGCGATGATTTAGAAAAAGAACCGAAGTACATCATTGAGCGGCACAATAACTTGTCTGATGCAGCACCCGAGCCCGAAGTAGTCGAGGCAGTAACAAATGATGAATCGGATTCAGAATCTGTTGAAATTGCTGGAGGTGAAGAGTGATGGGTGACAGTCCAAGTGCAGCAGCCAAGTGGTCGAAATACAGTATTGAAGATGGCAAATTAACTAGGAAGCAGGAGTTCTGCCCGAAATGTGGCCCCGGTGTTTTCATGGGTGTTCATTCAGATCGGAAAACTTGTGGTCGGTGTGGCCACTCAGTAAAGAACGAGTGATTACTCAAAATCTACAGTTCGTCCGACAGGGACCTCGAGTTCATTCAGTAATCTATGGATGATTCTTCTTTGCCAACCTTTGAATGATTTCCGATCAAGGTGTGCCATCACAGTGGAGCCTTCGAATGCCAATCTCGTGCTAATAATCGCTGTTTCTATCGAATGCTTCCAAGCACCTACTGGATAATTACCAGTATCTGGATCCCAATCAACATCCGTTGGCTTTTCCATAGGTAACGAATAACCGGCCAATTGATGACCTGCCCAGCACCGAGTTTTGCGTATTACATCAGAGTGCCTAGGGGCATAATGCCCCCCACCTATTCCGACCATTACTTTCTCATTGGCGCGTTGCTCTGTTGTCAGGCTGGACCAATCGCCTTTTCCACTACCGCCATCGAGTCCGAGACCCTCAACTATTACATCTGCCCATGCTTCCGCAGCATCTCTTCGATTCCAGTGACTTTCGGATGAGCCAATTTCAACAAACATTGTTGGGACATCCAGAATCGGCCCATGGTGTGTCGTTTCAATAGTCAAGTCAAACTCCGGTACTAAGTCATGCTCAACTGCCGCTTTGCACATTAATCTATACCAATCTGCGAATCGTGGATTTGGTTGTACAACACGACCCTTGATACCACCATGCTCTGCCTCTTCACCATGTGGAATTTCCCCAGGTACACCAATTACGTGTAGCGTCAAACTGGGCATTCCACTTGCCGCAAAATGGCGTGATAGGAAAATAACTTCACTAATGTTTTCTCCTGTCGCATTTGAAAATCGCGAATCCAAATTATTTTCAAAGAGGAAGCCAGATTTTATCCACCAAATCCAGATATCTTTCTGGAAGTGTTTCCATGCGCGACAATTTTCTATTGCTCCAATTTGAATCCACTTGCTTCTTCCGAGGACTGCTTCCCCTTGGATTACAGATGCGATATCTTGCTCAGACACCATCAACAGTACTCCCATGTTAAGCCCGATGCGTGCGTTGACTTTCAGCATTCGCTGCCCATTCATTCAAGAACATCATCTTCCAGCATGAACTGATGGAATATACTGACACTCCATCTCCACCGTCCATGCTTCTTTCCAATGATGAGCACTGCATAGTTGTCGATACAGAGGGAGGTATCGTTCGTTTGCATCCTCAGAGGCTCAATTCCATCGACCCTACACGCCATCCGTTTCCCGGTAAAATCACGGAAGCAACAATCGTTGGTGCAAATTTATTGGTGGCGACATGGGTAGAGCGTGAATTGTCTCTGGCACGAATCGCTGCCATTGATTTACGAGATCCCTTGGTTGATGGACCAGAGCTCCTCGATTTACGTTCTGCTGCAGAGAATGGTCGATTGAATTCATTCCAGGTTTCTGGTTCCATTTGGTCCCATGTTCTCGATGCAGAGCCACTGGCAATTTGTTCAATGGATGGCGACATTGTTTTCGCAACACACCATAGAGGTGTATACCGAGTTGCCCCAGATGCAACCGAATTGTGGCGATTGAAATTACTAGAATGGGAGAGTCTTTCGAATCTACCAGATGGTGATGTAATTGTCCAATTAATTGCCTCAAATGGATCATTATGGGCATTTTCCTTGGGAGGGGGTTGGGCAGAAATCGATTCTTCAGATGGTTCGATAATAAGGATGGGTGTGAACAAATTTAAATCTACAGTTTTGGATGTTTGGCATGGCGAATCACAATGGCTTTTCAGTCTGAGTGAAAATCGCATGGCACGTTGGCTCCCTGGCGAAGGACTTCTTGATGTCGTCAATGTCGGTGGCCCAATTCAGGCTGCAATTTGGGATTCAGGTAGGTGGCTGATTACTGGCTGGAGGGAAGATATCACGTGGGGAGGTCGAAATGGGACCAATCCTGATTTTTCGAGTAGATCCAATATAGGGATACACATACAAATTACCGAGGAGGGGAATTTCTTGGTCCTCGATAATATGGGCAAGTGGAGTAATTTTTCGATTAATCTTCTGACTTAATCTAAGCAATCGTCAAAGGTCTCCCTCAACCTTGACGGTAGAACGGGGTAAGGACATGGGTCTGATTGGTCGCATCATGGTTGGTCTAACCAAATGCCTGCCTCGCTTTTTTGTGGCAGGGGTTGCTAAACGATATGTCGCGGGACGAGATGTTGAAAGTGCGGTTCGTGTGATGAAAAAATTGAGCAAAGAGGGCGCTTGTTTCACAGTCGATGTATTGGGTGAAGAAATTTCTACACTTGCTGAGGCCCAATTTTTCATTGATGAATATGATCGCGTTCTTGCAGCCATAGTCGAGCATGATTTGGATGCCAATTTGAGTATCAAACCAACGGCATTCGGGCTGCTTATCGATGAAAATCAGGCATATGAAAATATAGAGAGGCTTCTCTCTAATGCTGCGGAGAACGACATATTCGTCCGCCTCGATATGGAAGATCACCGAGTTACTCAAGCAACCATTGATATTGTTTTACGAATGCATGCAAAGGGTTTCACCAATGTAGGTACTGTACTCCAATCCCGTCTGTTCAGAACCTCTGCAGATATTGATTCGATTTGCAATCAACTTGGCCCGGGGGCTGATTTCCGTATCTGTAAAGGTGTTTACTTAGAGGATGAATCAATATCTCACACAGATTACCAGCCAATCGTTGATGCATTGAAAAAAGATATTGATCATATGTTGGACAGGGGCGCCTACATAGGAATTGCCTCCCACGACCATCCAGTCATCAATCATGCACTTGCGACATTGACTGCTCGGGGAATGGGTTCTGGAAAAAGTGATCCTAGATCTGGTGCCGCAGGTGTGCGAAAGGGTAAGGGTGCAGGCTATGAGTTCCAAATGTTACTTGGCGTTCGAGGAAACGTGCGTAGGAAACTTTCTCGAGATGGACATCGAACTCGAGTATACATCCCCTATGGTGAGAGGTGGTATGAGTACAGTATGAGGCGTTTGGATGAAAACCCCGACGTGGCCATGCATATTGTGAAATCATTATTCATGCCTTGGACTAATCGGCGTTAATCAAAGGGCATTCAATCTCTGGGCAATGGCTCCCATAGCTATTGCTGTTTCCAGACTTGCTCCGACCCCTGTCAATTCAAATTGGTCATCACAATTATCCAATATCCGCTTTGGCAATCCTTGATGACCTAGCCCAATTAGCATGCAGATACTTCCTTCTAGTGATTCCAAATTCACACTTCCACCTCTTGGTTTATGTGTTGTCGCAACTGGATGGCCGCACTTCCCAGATAGAATATCTTCAGTTGTAGTCAACCGAATTCTTGAGCTATTTTTCAAGTCACTCAAATGATTCACTCCTTCCATTCTCGATTCCTTTAGGGCGGATTCACATAACACGTCTAAATTATCTACGGGCCAATCGACCAACGCGATATCTAATCCAAAACCCCATGCTGCCCCTGCAGCCCTTGCCAAAACACGAATATGTGGGATGCCAATTTTCCCACTATATGTGTCTACCAAGGCTATTGTGTGGCCTTTTGTTTCAATGCCTGTGATTGCCAATTCTCCTTCACTTGCCAAGATAATTTCGGGTGAATACAACTCTGATGCCAATGCATCTTCGCCGAGCCTTCGGTAGGCTTTTGAAACATTTTTCCGTATTTTATTCGCGGAACGCTCATCCAAATTGTCTACATGGAGGCAGACATATTCTAGCAATTCCCTAGAAAGTTCGGGATTTCCAACTTGATCAGCCTTGCCTGCCAGCGTTACAATCCAGCGCAGTGAATTTTGATTAGTACCTTGCAGAGTGAGATATAGGTCTTGCACATCCTTTGTGGATGTTGCTTGCACACACACAGTGCGGATAGTATCTGCGTCAGCCTGTTTGAGCAATGGGAGCATGCATTCCATTGCAGTTGGCGAAATCTGTATCTCAGATTCATGGAGAGCGTGATGTATAGTAGCCAATAGTCGAACAGCGATATCTGGATGTGTTTCAGTTGCTAAGGCAATTGATTTCTCAATAATTGGGACATTCTTTTTTTCTACGATAGATTTGATTACAGGACGAGCTGTTTTAATTTCTATTTCCTCACTATCGATGGCAATTTTTAGTAATTCAAGAAGTGCTTGGTTGGGTGCTTTACCACACATCGACTTCACAGCGTCAGTTTTCGCCTCACTAGATTCCAATTTTTCTGTTATGCTGATGAGGTTATGTATCAGTTTCCGGTTGGCATTTTCATCAGGCCATTTACTTAGTAGACGACAGATTGAAACGATACATTCTCCAATTCTCCAATCTCTCTCTTCATCCTGAATTGCTTCAATTATTAGTGGCACCCATTCACTGCGTTCTTCGTCACTCATTTCGTCAGAAGCGCACAATCCACACAGTGCTTCAGCCCGATAAACTCCAGTGTTGAGGGCAACAGCCCGGTCGAGTAATTCTCTTGTTAGACCCGTTCTTCGGAAATCACGTAGAATCTGGCGACATGTACTCGGATCATGCCGATTATTCACTACGACCACCACGTTTCTTACTATGCCCAGAATCAGTTCTCCATTTAGCACGATGTTCTTCTCTTCCAGGGAATTCTTGCCCCTTCCAATTCCCGCGTTCTTCGAACTTCCGTTCTTCTATTTCTTCAGGCGTGGGAGGTCTATGCAGAAAAATACGCCTAATATTTCTTGCAACCATTTTTCCAGTCAATGTCCTCGACGTTCCAGAGTGAATCGCTCGAATTCGCCAGGTTTCCCTGCGATGTTGGACTATTGTACCACAAGAGAATACTTGTTCAGGATCTGCCTCGATGGTATCTGAGAAAGAAATTTCGCCATCGGTAAACGTACGTTTGATTCTTACTAGATCTACCCGTGATGCCCAAACTCGTTGTACCTTTGAGGCCGATAATTTCCGAGGTTTTGAATCATCACCAGATTCAAGGCGAGTGATTCTCCATAGCATTTCTGCAGCCTCAAATTCATCATTGACTGTGAAAATTTCATCTTCGTCAACTTCCATTTCATAAGGTTCCGATATAGGTCCATCAGAAAGTGTGAATTTTACTATCACAGGTTTCGGAGACCTGAATATCACGGTATGTACATTTGAGCATCCTTCACACCTCAGTAAGTAATCAACTCCTGCCTCATTTTTGAGTGTAGTTTCCTTGAGTATTTCATGAGGTTGGCGTGTGTTGCATCCAGGGCAACGGGTGACGTTATCCAAGACTTCCTCTTCGTCCATACGCACTCCTCCGTACCGACCGGCTCTGCCGAGGTATTTCACGACATCCCATCACAACGAGACTTCAAATCGGATTGCGTACCCGGCGTGTCGTGGGACTTAGTATACAGGACGCGATGGCGGCACTTCTTTCGAAGAACCCCGATTTAACACGAGAGGAGCCCGACGTCGCAGCATCTATTGGTGCCCAATTGGAGCACATGGAATTGGAATCGATGCCAACTAGTGTGCGTAGGCGAATCAGAGATGTGGTTTCGCGAGTTGAACCAAAGCGAATATGTGAGATAGGTTCTGGCATAGGACACCTTAGTGCTTGGTTATTTGATCATTGGGAAAATAATACACACCCTGAGCACTTTGATATGATTGAAGCCGGAGGTAAATTTGGTGTTATTCTTACAAGGCTGGTTCGAAGATTTGACGCTGAAGGTTGGGCACATGTACGTGTAGGGGATTTCGAATCGATATGTGCTGAAAATGACACTTGGAATGCCGCCAATGCGACAATTGGGGAAGTCGCGGCAACGACATCGCCGCCTCTTTGGTCGCCATATGAAATTGCCATTGTCGATGTCGGTGAGAAAGGTAAGGTTAATGCAATTAGGGGGGCGCTTAATTTGGTGATATCTGGTGGGCTCATATTAACCTCAGAACCTGAAGTCCCCACAGATGATGTTGGAGATATCCCTGAATCAGGGCCATTGAACTCTGAACAAGAAAAAGTGGTAGCATTCAATGAATGGGTACGCTATATTACTGAAATTTCCGACACACACACAGTGGGTTTTGTGCCACTTTTTGAGGGCACACTGGTAGGCATCATTCGTAATTAACTTGTTTCTTGGAGTAAGGCATCTACACGCAGGTGTCCATAACCATAGTATTCATCATGGCCACTTTGCCCATCCATCGGAATGACACTGTTTCGAATCCATTCCTTGACATCTTCAACAGTTTCTCTGTCACCACCCGATGAACCATTATGTCCCAATTCGGGCCTGTGTTCCAATAGATGCGCAATAGCTCCCGAGACCCATACGGTTGCACCACTTGTTCCAGAACCCCATGCATACAGCATGTCTGAATTTGCATTCAAAATCGGCAACTTCTCTCCAGGTGCTACAAGTTCAGGTTTCTTATCAGGGTCACTTCTGGCAACTTTTGGTGGGATAAGTCCCCAACTATTGTCTCCCACTGAGGAGTTGCTCCACATTGTTCCATCAGTATCAATCGCCCCGACACAAATTACATCCTCGACACTACCCGGACTCGAGACATCACCATCATCATCCGCACCACCATCATTTCCGGCAGCGGCAACAACGAATATCCCTACATCAATGGCATTGTCTACTGCCTCTTCCAGTTGATCATTTTCGACGAAAATCAAATCGATGCCCTGTGCACCACCTAGGCTTAATGAAATGATATCAACACTTTGTGTGACACACCAATCAATTGCTTCTGCTATGTCTACGTCTGTTCCAGTACCTGATTTTTCGATTGCTTTGGCTACAAACAAGTTGATATCAGGAGCAATCCCCTTCAGCATATTTTCAGCAATCAAAATCCCAGCCATCGAAGTCCCATGCCCTTGGTCATCATAGGGGTCTGCTCTGTTGTTGATGAAGTCCTTCCAACCAGACAATTCAAAATTTCTCAAATCAGGGTGGTCTATGTCTATTCCGCTATCAACGATGCATACCCCCACTCCATCACCCGTTGTAGTCACGTTGTCAAACCCTGTAAGTTGCTTAAAATCTGAATGACGTTCAGTCAAATCGGGATCATATATTGTCAGCAATGGGTTGTCAAAGAAGCCTAAGGCCCATGCAATTAACAGCATGGAAGTGACCATGAGGGCAAAGCCGCCACCTTGTCGCAATCTCTCAGTTGTTACAGCCGCCATCCAAATAGGTGTGAGGAGAAAGTCCCTGCGTGAAGGAACTTCTGGAGCATCCGGCATTGGATCTTCCAATATGGCATCATAATTTCCAACACCACCTTCATTCATTTTTTCACCTCGAGAGAGTTTCTATGATTTCGCTAAATGAATCCACAAATCTTTTCGCATCTTCATCATTATTGTATGCATATGCGGAGGCTCGCAAACTCCCCTGCTCAATACCCTTGTCATTGAACCATTGATTGACACAGTGCAGCCCTGACCTGACAAATACACTATCCATTTCATCGAGTAGAATACCAGTATTTTGAACATCGATACCATCGAGAAGAATGGAGCAAATACCTCCTCGTTCTCTTGCACTTTCCGGCCCAATAATCTCAACGTTTGGGAGGTTCTTGATACCTTCAGATATGATATTGTTGATACGAATTTCTTGCTCGGCGAATTTTTGCATGTCATAATTTGAAAGAAAATCAAGGGCGGCTTCAGTCCCTGAAATTCCTGCATAATGCCCTAATCCTCCCTCTAACCGACTGGGAATTTCCTTCAGACTATATCCACTTTTGTCGGCATCTGTAACCGTCCCACCACCGGCACAAATTGGCTCCAATTCAGATAATATATGCTCCTTGCCCCAAAGTACTCCCATGCCAGTTGGGCCAAGCATCTTGTGGATACTGAATGACAACAAGTCACATCCTATATCCGTAATATCAACAGGCAGGTGAGGTACTGATTGTGCCCCGTCAATATGTACTATTGCACCATGGTCATGGGCAATTTTACTTGCTGTTTTCACAGGTATTTCAACTCCATCCAAATTACCAACATGAACAAGAGAAACCATCCGCAATTTGTTGCCAACTTCTGCACAAATATTTTCGAAATTCTCAATGTCGAATGTATTGTCATCATGGCTTTTCACAGTTCGCAACTCAACACCCAGTTCTGCTAATTTCAACCAAGGTACGAGATTTGAGTTGTGTTCTCGATC
>MDTG01380571.1_pt1 | contig 10481 bp, 12 predicted proteins | sample 811421 | NCBI WGS metagenome assembly MDTG01 (sample SAMN05326645, study PRJNA326480) | marine metagenome | isolation source: seawater | place: Pacific Ocean: South East | collected 2011
CCTGGGGAGATTTTCTAAGCATCAAACAAGGAGGAACAGATATAAAATTAAGTGATAAAGTACCTTCAGATATTGCTAGTAAAGTAATGGCTGAAAGAGATGCTATTGTTGGAGGAAAAAGTGTTTATGTTGGCCCTCTAAAAGATCAATCTGGTGTTTTAAAAGTTAAAGCAGGTGAAAGTCCTTCAGATGGTGATTTATGGGGAATGGATTATTTATTAGAAGGAATAATTGGTTCTCTAAATTAACTTATTTTTATGTCTAATATTTTAACTTTAAATAGCATCTACAAGAGTTTTGGAAATAAACATGCTCTTGTAGATGCTTTTTTTGATTTAGAAAAAGGTGAAATACATGGTCTTCTTGGTGAAAATGGTGCCGGTAAATCTACCTTGATGAATGTTGTGTGTGGTCTATACTCCCAAGATAAAGGAAATATTGTATTAAATGGTAAAGTTGTAAATATAAGAAGCCCCATCGACGCTAAAACAAATGGTATTGGAATGGTTCATCAACATTTCAAGTTAGTAAGAAATATTTCTGTAATTGAAAACTTAATTTTATCAAAAGTAAAAAAGAACTTTTTTCAATCTTCAACATCCTTGAAAAATGAAATTATTAAGTCAATAGAAAAGCTAAATTTTAAAATTGATATGAATAAAAAAATTTCTGAATTATCTGTTGCAGAACAACAAAGAGTAGAAATTGCAAAAGTATTAAGTGAAGGTTCAAAGATTATAATTCTTGATGAGCCTACTGCTGTACTTACAGATAAAGAGTCTATAATTTTATTTGAAGAGTTAAAGACTTTAGCTTTGAACGGATGTAGTATAGTCGTTATAACTCATAAATTACATGAAATTCTAGAAAATGCGAATAGAGTCACTATTATGCGTTCAGGTAAAACAATTTCAAAGGGACAGAAAGTTGATGGTCTAAAAGCATCAGATTTATCTTTGATGATGATAGGAGAGAAAAATATTAAAAAAAGTAGACCATCATTGTTAAAAGGAAAAAAAGTCCTTTCATTAGCGGATATTTCTGTTAAGGGAGATAATGATAATCTAAAATTAAATAAATTTAATTTGGATCTGTTTTCTGGGCAAATATATGGACTTGCAGGCGTTAGTGGTAATGGTCAAACAGAATTAGCTGAAATATTAATGGGAATGCGATCTATATCTGAGGGTGAAATTAGTATTGATAATATTATGATCAAATCAAATTCTCCAGATATTTTAAGAAAAAATGGAGTGTCTTTTATACCTGCAGAGAGATATATATACGGATTATCTGGGAATCTTTCTGTTATGGAAAATTATTCAATAAGTAAATTTAATAATCAAAAATTATTTAAATCCTTTTGGTTGAATTATAAAAAGCTACACCACGATTGTTTAGATATAATGAAAAAGTACAATATTCTCGGAGGTGAAACAAAAACTAAATCTAGACTTTTATCGGGAGGAAATGCTCAGAAATTAGTTTTAGCAAGAGAATTAGAGAAAGAATCTAAAATTATTGTTGCTCATAGTCCAACTAGAGGATTGGATATAAAAGCTTGTACAGATATTCTTCAACACTTATATAATGCGGCAAAAAAGGAAACTTGTGTGCTTCTTATAAGTGATGATCTAGATGAAATATTGAATAACTCAGATAGGGTAGGTGTCATTAATAAAGGAAAAATTGTTGGAGAATTTGACCCTCCTTTTGATCGCGGTGAACTTGGTAAACTTATGGTTGGTAGTTTTTAGATATGATTTTAAATTTCTCTAAACTTACAATTGAAGCGAGGCAAGATATTTCTTTTGTTAAACATTTTTTATATCTATTTTTTTCAATTTTATTAGGAGTTCTAATTTCTCTTTTGATTATTTTAGATGCTGGAATTGATTTGAATTCTATCTATGAGGAATTTATAGTTTTTACTTTTTTAAATTCAACTGGACTTTCTACAATTTTTGTTGAAGCAACGCCTCTTTTAATTGTTGGATTGAGTGCTGCCATGGCTTTTAGAATTAACTTCTGGAATATTGGTATTGAAGGACAATTTTTTATGGGAGTGATTGGTGCTACGATTGTAGCAATTTTTGATATTGGAAACGAAAATATTAGAATATATCTTATGTTTATATTTTCCGTTTTTTTTGGAGCATCTTGGATTATTATTCCAATGATTTTAAAAATAAAATTAAAAATAAATGAAGTTGTTACCACTCTTTTGTTTAATTACTTAGCATTTTATTTTGTACTAAATCAGGTGTATGGAGTTTGGAAAGATCCAATTGATAAATTTCCTCATAGTGAACAATTCGAAATGGTTGAAAGAATTCCAAAAATTGGATGGGAAGAAGTTAATGTTGGAATTTTTATTTCAATTGGTTTATTTTTTCTTGTTTGGTTTTTAATTGAAAAAACTAGCTTTGGTATAAAATCAAGGTTTTGTGGTTCTAATGCAAAAATGGCTTTAGCTATCGGCATTCCTTTTTATCAGATAATGATTATTTCGGCTCTTTTTTCTGGTGGATTATCTGGTATTGCTGGTTTTGTTGTTTCATCGGCACATGAGTTTAGATTGACTCCTTATATTGCAGCTGGATATGGTTTTTCAGGAATAGTTATTGCTTTCTTAGCCAGCAACAAACCTTTTTATATTGTGTTAGTAGCTTTCTTGATGGGTAGTTTATACGTTGCAGGAGATAGCCTTAAAGTTTTTTATAACTTACCATCCGCTCTCGTCTCTTTGATACAAGCCATTATTGTTTTAAGTGTTGCAAGTTCTGAGTTTTTTATAAGATATAAGATTAAAGTACTAAGTATAAAGGATGGTAATTAATGGATTTTTTTGTTAATTGGCTTTCTTCTACTCCAATGTTTTCTGTTCCGCTTATTTTAGCTGCATTAGGTTTAATCATTAATGAAAGAGCTGGTGTAATAAATCTAGGTGCAGAAGGTATTATGCTTTGCGGAGCTCTATTTTGCATTATAGGTTTTTTTAATTTTTTTGAAAATATATATATTGCTTTGATTGTGGGAGCATTAGCGGGTGCTTTTTTAAGTGTCATTTTTGCAGTTTTAGTCGTTATCTTTAGAACAAATCAAGTAGTTACAGGTGTAACTTTTGTTTTTTTAGGTTATGGTTTAACTGGATTAATAGGTATAAATTGGGTTAATAAAACAGTTCCTGGCATTGAAACCTTAGAGATTCCAATTCTTTATGAAATACCTGTAATTGGAAAAATTTTTTTTAATCATGATTTTATGATTTATTTAACAATAATTTTGGTTTTTTTATTATGGTATTTTATTAACAGAACTAGATCAGGTTTAATTTTGAGAGCAGTAGGAGAAAATCCAGAGGCTGTTGATGCTAATGGTCATAATGTGCTTCTGTATAGATTTTTTGCTGTAGTTGTTGGTGGCTTTTTTATAGGTTTGGCTGGAAGTTACTTAAGCTTAGCTTCTGCAAAAATTTTTGTTTTTGAGATGACACAGGGTAGGGGATGGATTGCAATTGCCTTAGTAATATTTGCTAGATGGATCCCTTTAAGAGTAGTATTAGGGGGCATATTGTTTGGAAGTATAGAAGCATTAATTCCGAGGGTGATGGCAGCTGGAATTCCTTTACCTCAATATTATTTATTAATGACACCATATCTAGCAACTTTATTTGTTTTAATTTATGCTGCCGTAAGATATAAAGACGGTCAGGAAACTCCTTCTTCGCTTGGAATTCCTTACATAAGACAAGATAGAACTTAATTTTATAATTTTTTTGTTTTCTTTTGTTCTCTATACCAAACATAAATTCCTGATGTAACAATAATTAAACCTCCACAAACTGTGAAATAATTTGGAATTTCAGAAAAAAATAAAAACCCCCATAAGGATCCAAAGATAAGACTTATGTATGTAAAAGGAGCTAGAAAAGATGCTTCAGATATTTTAAATGCAATTATCAAAAATAAATGTCCTAAAGCTCCTAGTAAACCAAATAAAGACAAAGTAATTATATCTTTCTCTTCTACTGGTTGCCAATTTGGAATTGCAATTAGAGTTGCAAATATTGATCCTATTAAAGTAGTATAAAGAAAATTTGTAGAAGTAGGTTCATCAGAACTTAAATATTTAGTAGTTATCACATAACTAGCATAACAAAGAGCGGCAATAGCTGGAAAAACAATCATTATTGAAAATAAATCATTACCAGGTCTAATAATTATTAGTGCTCCAATAAGACCAAAAATTACACCTATCCATCTTCTCATTCCTACTTTTTCTTTGAGGATAAATATAGATAAAATTGTAACAAAAATTGGTGCAATCTGAAAAATTGCTGTTGCTTCTGATAATTGTAAATATTTTAAACTTGAAAAGAACAGGTATGTTGCTCCGAATAGTAACAAAGATCGAGTAAATTGTAAAAAAAAGTGCTTTGTTTTTAATACTTTAAATATGATGGGACACAATATTATTAAAGTTAAAAGTGTTTGACTGGTGTATCTAGCCCATATAACTTGTGTTTCATTGTACGTAAGCATTAATTCTTTAGCAATAGCGTCCATTAAGGTGAATAATAACATTGTTACAATTATAAAACATATACCCAAAATTTTAATGTTTTTCTTAATTTTTTCTTTTGATTTTTCTATAAAGACGTTCATCAATTTCCTTTAATAAACAATACACAAATGGAAATAATGAAAGTTTCACAAAATCATGTAAGGAAATATTTAATGTCCTTTTCAAAGTTAATTTGAAAAACTATAAAATTAATTATTTTTTTGTGTTACGACTCAAATATGGAAGTGTTTCTGATCCTTGTGGAATGGAAGTAATATTAGGAGATAAATTTGTTTCAAAAAAATTTGCACTCTCTTCCACACTACTTGCTTCATTGCTAATTCTTTCATACATTTCGCTTGTTTCCAAGCCTCTCTGATCAATCTCTTCTAAAATTTTAAGAGAGAAAATTTTAATTTCAATTACATGTCTTTTGTAACTTAATACTGTTTTATCGTTTTTATAATTACTTTCATTCTTATTTTGATTATTTTCGCGATTGAAGTTTGTAAGATCTGCAGCATTGGTCTCAATTTTTTTTGAAAATGATTCAAGTAATGAAGCAGTTGGTATAATTGATTTGTATAATTCTAATAATGATTGGTCTGATAATTGACTTAATTCTTTTTCTAACATTTTCCTCACCAAATTTGATAAAATACTTATATTATGATATATAACGTCTTGTAGTTAGAAAAGTTAATTACAATGAGAAATTTGCCATAACAAAAATGACTATAATTAAAAATATTAATTTATCAACTGTGATAAATATATTAATATATAAAAATTATTTAACAAATAGTTTTAATTCAGGTGTTTTATTTTTTAAATATTTGTAATATAAAATCAAGCTTCTTGACTATTATTACTTTTTAGTTAAGTTAAGCATTCTATTTATTTGAGGATTATAAAATGAAAAAGTTATTAGCTATATTTTTTATTTCATTAGCTTGCTTGTCAGGCTGTGCTGAAACCACATCAACTGTTCCAGCTGATGCAGTGGTTTGTTCAAAAACTGCTGGATGTAATTAAAATTTATCGGCTGTTCTCATTAATTGATAACAGTCGATATTAATCTTTCCATCTTCTATGTATCCAGTACCAATGAACTGGACTCTTCATTATTATATCCTCTAATCTTTTATTTAGTTCTAGAGTTATATCTTTTATATTTGAAATCTTTATTGGATTTTGGAATATTATGTCGACATAATCATTTTCTTTTCTAAATGCAAAAGCTGGGACAACTAAAGCATTAAGATTAATAGCTATTTTAGCTATTGATGTTGTAGTTTTTGCTGGCTTTCCAAAAAATGGAAATTTAACACCATCACTTACAGCTTGATCAATCATAATAGCAACTATTCCTCCATTTTTTAAATGTTTTAACATTTTTCTAGTTCCTTCTAAACCAATTGGGAATATTGGCTCTCCTCCTTTTTTGATGCAATTTTGGTGAATACTTTCATAAAAAGTATTACTATTTTTTTTATAAATAGCTGCTGTTTCTAAATTATTTATTTTTAAAACTGCTCTTATAGACTCCCAAGGACCAAAATGTGCTGATACAATAATGATAGGTTTTCCATTTTTTTTGGCTTGTAAAATAGGTAATAAATCATTCTTATTATAATTAAATAAAGATATTTTTTTTTGATATTCCTCATTATGGAGTAATTCAGTAAAAGTTTTTCCAGCATTCAACGAAAAATTACTAATAAATTCATTTTGTTTTTTTTTATTCATATTAGGGTAGACAATTGAAATATTATTTTTAATTCTTTTTTTAAGTTTTGGTATGTTGAGAATTAAAAATTTAAAAAAAAGGCTACCAATTTTAACTTTTACGGAAAACGGAAAAGGTTTAACCAAAATAAGAAAAAAAAATAAAGGAATAATTTGGCAAAAATGATTAAGAGTTTTTAAAATATTCATTTGAAAAAGTAATTTTTAAAGTTGGTTATTATTTTGACGGATTAATCATCATAACTATTTGTCTACCTTCTAATTTAGGTATAGAATCTACTTTCCCAATGTCTACAGTATCGCTGGCAACTCTTTCTAATAATTGTCTTCCTAATTCTTGATGAGCCATTTCCCTACCTCTGAAACGCATGGTAATTTTAACTTTATCTCCATTATCAAGAAACTTGGTAACTGATCTCATCTTTACTTCGTAGTCATGTGTATCAGTATTTGGTCTAAATTTTATTTCTTTTACTTCAATTGTCTTTTGTTTTTTTCTTGCTTCAGATTCTTTTTTTTGCTGTTCATACTTATATTTACCATAGTCCATGATTTTACAAACAGGTGGATTAGCATTTGGTGAAATTTCTACTAAGTCTAATCCACTTTCTTCGGCAAGAAGCATTGCTTTTTCAGGAGTAACAATACCGACGTTATTTCCATCGGCACCAATCAGTCTTATTTCGGTTGAAGTAACAGTTTCGTTAACTCTTGGACCTGTTTGACGAGATTGTTCGTTAGATGTCTGTAATTTTTTTACTATTTTTTATTCCTCACTTTTTATTAATTTACAATTTTTTCAATTTTTTTTCAAGTAACTATAAAAAAAATATTTATTTTTTTAATTATTTTTTTTATTTAGAAAAGTCTTTTTGTTTTTGCATATCTGGAGGTAATATTTCATTACATATCTTCTTTTCGAAGTCTTTTATCTTTTCTTTATATGTACTTTTTGATCCAATCTTTCTAATAGTAACAGTTTTTTCCTCTATTTCTTTAATGCCAACTACTAAAATAAAAGGTATTTTTTTAAGAGAATGTTCTCTTATTTTGTAATTAATTTTTTCATTTCTTTTATCTGATTGGGTTCTTACACCTAAAGAAGTTAATTTTATTACAATTTCATCCAAGTAATTATTTGCTTCTGTAACTACTGAGGCCACTACTACTTGAATAGGTGTAAGCCATAAGGGTAATTTTCCAGAATATTCTTCAAGCATTATACCGATAAACCTTTCAAAAGATCCTAAAATTGCTCTGTGAAGAATTACAGGTCTTTCTTTATCTCCCTTTTCATTAATGAATGATGCGTCTAGTCTCTCAGGAAGAATGAAATCAACTTGTAAGGTACCACATTGCCATTTTCTTCCTATTGCATCAGTTAGAATAAATTCTAATTTTGGACCATAAAAAGCACCATCGCCAGAGTTCATTTCAAAATCGCAACCAGCTTCTTTTGTGGCGGATATAAGTGCTTTCTCAGATTTATCCCAGATTTCATCACTTCCTGCTCTTTTTTCTGGTCTATCAGAGAATTTTACTAAAAAATTAGAAAAACCTAAATCACTATATATTTTAGATAAAAGTTCTATAAACTTTTTAGTTTCTGTTGTAATATCTGACTCTTGACAGAAGATGTGAGCATCATCTTGAACAAATCCTCTAACTCTCATTATTCCATGCATTGCTCCAGATGGTTCATATCTGTGACATGAACCAAATTCTGCCATTCTAATTGGTAAATCTCTATAAGATTTTAATCCTTGATTGTATATTTGAATATGGCATGGACAATTCATAGGTTTTAAAGCATTAATTCTTTTTTCTTTCGCACCTTCTTCATCAACTTCAACAATAAACATATTTTCTTGATATTTCTCCCAATGACCTGAGGACTCCCATAGCTTTAAATCAGAAACGAGTGGAGTTTTTACTTCTAAATATCCTGATCTGTTTTGTTGTCTTCTTACATAATCCTCGAGTTCTCTATATATTGTCCATCCATTTGGATGCCAAAAAACCATACCAGGTGCCTCTTCTTGCAAATGAAACAAAGACATAGCTTTGCCAAGTTTTCTATGGTCTCTTTTTTTTGCTTCTTCCAAAAAATTTAAATATTTTTTTAAATCATTTTTATTTTTAAATCCAACACCATAAATTCTCTGAAGCATCTTATTTTTGCTATCACCTCTCCAATATGCTCCAGCAATTTTGGTTAATTTAAAAGAATCTGCAGGAATTTGACCAATATTGTGTAAATGAGGTCCTCTACATAAATCTTGCCATTTCCCATGCCAATAAAATCTAATTTCCTCGTTTTCTGGTATATTAGTTACAAGTTCGACTTTATATTTTTCATTATTTTTTAAATAGTAATCTATTGCTTTTTGTCTTGGCCAAACTTCAGTTTTTATAATTTCATTTTTATTAATTATCTCTTTCATTTTTTTTTCAATTTTAGTCAAGTCTTCTGGAAGAAAAGGTTCTTTTTTATCAAAGTCATAGTACCAGCCGTTTTCTATTACTGGTCCAATTGTTACTTTCACATCTGGCCAAATTTCTTGAACTGCTCTAGCCATCACATGTGCACAATCATGTCTATAAAGTTCTAAGGTGATTTCTTCATTCTCGGTTGTTATTATCTCTAAATTAGAGTCCTCATTTATTGGCTCAGATAAGTCTTTCAAATTACCATTTACTTTTGAAAGTATAGCATTTTTTTTAATTTTTTTTGATAATTCTTCTGAAATTTTTTTTGAAGTCGTTCCTAATGGGTATTCTTTTTTTGTGCCATCTGGTAATGTAATATTTATATTTTTTTTTATTTCATTCATAAAAAACCTTTTATATTTGAAATGTATTAAATTATAGTCAATATTTTAATACATTTTATTTTTAAATGTGTAAATTGATAAATCACATTTTTCTTTTTTGTTTTTTATTAGGGAAATTATAATGAAAACGAGATTCTTAACAATTAATAAACGAAAGATTGCTTACTCTTTATCAATAAATTTACCTAATTCTAATAAACCTATTATTGTTTTTTTAGGTGGTTTTATGTCTAACATGGAAGGGACAAAAGCATTGTTTTTGGAAAAATTTTGTAATAAAAATAATCTTAATTTCTTAAGGTTTGACTATTCTGGACATGGAAAGTCTGGAGGAAGTTTTAAAGATTTTTGTATATCAGATTGGAAAGATGATACATTAGGTGTTATTAATGGTTTAACAAATGGTCCAATAATATTAATTGGTTCCTCAATGGGAGGTTGGATTAGTTTATTAGTTTCAAAAACTTTAAAAAACGTTGTTGGAATGGTTTGCATTGCAGCTGCTCCAGATTTCACAAAGGAAATGATTTGGAAAAGTTTTACTCAAATTCAGAAAAAAGAAATTCATTCTAAGGGATTTGTTGAACTTCCATCTAGTTATCCAGAAAGTCCATATATTATCACGAAGAAATTAATTGTAGATGGTGAAAAAAATTTAATAGGCAATAAACCAATTAAACTAGAGTTTCCAGTTAGATTATTACAAGGAACTTCTGATAAGGAAGTTGATCTTTCAACAGCTTTAAAATTACTTAGAAACATAAAGTGTGATGATATTGAGTTAACATTAGTAAAAAATGCTGACCATCAATTTTCTGATTTTAGATCTTTAGAAAAGATAGAAGATAAAGTTAAAGAAATTTTGAAATTTAACTAAATATTTTTCCAATTATCAAACTAATAAGACCAAGTGAAGACATAAATAAAAAAATCATATTTTTTAAAGCTAAGTTAGAAAATGCTTTTTTTTTCTCTTCTTGATCAAAGTTAGCTTTTTTAAACTTTAAGGCCATATAAATACAATAAAAAATGCCTATAAGACCTATTAGCGCTAAAAGTAAACCTATTATAAAAAATAAAAAAAACATTATAATCCTTTTTTTTAATAGATAATGTTGATTTTCGAAAATCTCAAGTTATCTTTTTTATAAAAATAACATTTTTTTCTTGCATTCTTCCAAATCAGAATTTAATTCATGATTATGCCCCTATAGCTCAGCTGGTAGAGCAACTGATTTGTAATCAGTAGGTCCGCGGTTCAAGTCCGTGTGGGGGCACCATAAGATCAAAGGCTTAGCGAAAATCACGCTGGGCCTTTTGTTTTTGGGGAAA
>MDTG01052843.1_pt1 | contig 10480 bp, 6 predicted proteins | sample 811421 | NCBI WGS metagenome assembly MDTG01 (sample SAMN05326645, study PRJNA326480) | marine metagenome | isolation source: seawater | place: Pacific Ocean: South East | collected 2011
ACTCGTTTGTACGAGGGTGATGAAACTGCATCTCAAGGAGAAGCCATTTTTGTAGCAATGAATGAAGTGTTCAAACAATTCTCAGTCCGTTTAAGCGACTTCGAAACCATCATTGAAGGAATGGAAGATGATCTGTTTGAAGTTCGACACAAAACCTGGGATGAAGTTCGTGCTTACTGTTACAAAGTTGCATCTGCTGTAGGTCTTGTATTAATCGAGATTTATGGATGCGACGATGCTGGTGCGCGCATCCACGCTATTGACATGGGCATCCAACTGCAAATGATCAACATTCTTCGAGACGTGTCCGAAGATTACCGAAGTGGCCGAATCTATTTACCAATTAATACGCTAAGTGAATACAACATCAACATTTCAGAGTTAGGGAATGCCGAATTCGGCACCAATAATCGCTGGAAAGCCTTCGTTCAAGAATATATTGAAATCGTTCGACGGCACCAAGAATCTGCACAACACTTGTTTGAATATCTCGATTCTAAGTCTCGATTGCAACCTCAATTGATGTGTGAAGCCTACGATGCAATGTTCCATGAAATCGTCCGTCGCTCTGGAGATGTCTTTAGCAAAAGACCGAGTCTCTCAAAATGGCGAAAAATCCGTCTTGCAGCTAAACTATCTCTTCGGCGTCTTCGGGCTCGGTGGTCTTAATCGTTTAACCGTTGAAGCAATGCATTCAAACCCTCATTGCTTATCGACCAGTCATGGACGAAGTCTTACCAGTCTCTGTCACTGTTTTGCTTCCAACACGGAATGAAGAAGAAGCACTAGGTGCAACAGTCGATGCAATACCACGCGGATGGTGTGAGTCACTGGAGATCATGATCGTGGATGGTTCATCAACCGACCGTACTCGGGAAATCGCACTTGAAAAGGATGTTCGTGTCCATCTTGAACCTCGAAAGGGCTACGGCCGTGCGTATCGTACCGGCTTTGCGGTCGCTTCAAACGACATCATTGTCACAATGGATGCGGATTGCACCTATCCTGCGGAGTTGATTCCTGAATTGGTTAAGCGATTAGTCGATGATGAACTTGATTTCATTACCTGCGATCGATTAAGTTTGGCTGAAGACGGTTCCATGTCTGGCCTTCATGGATTCGGAAACTGGGTTCTTTCGTTTAATGCACGTCTTCTCTTTGGTTATGGAATCAAGGACTCTCAATCTGGTATGTGGGTGTTTAGGAGATCAATTTTTGATAATCCAAAAATGAGGCCTACCAATGATGGGATGCCGCTATCCGAAGAGGTCAAAATTCTAGCTCGAAGACACCTCGGAAAAAAGAAAGCAATCGAAATTTCGGTACCGTACCGACCCCGCGTAGGAGATGCAGAAATTCACACATGGGGAGACGGTTGGAAAAACCTACGCTTCCTCTATGCAAAGCGATTTGGCCTAGCCAGAAAAAGAACAGATTGGGGGCCTTTAGAGGGCAATCCAGACAGTCTGAATGGGACATTGCCTGAACAATGATTACTCGTACACCTTGATGGGGCCAAGGCGCCTGTCAATTGCTACACGTTGTCGAATCAATAGTACAAACGGAACAAAAATCCACAATACGATCCAAAAGTAAGTCATCTCAGAAACGTACTGCGGTGTTTCAGTACGCATTTCACCGGAGATTAACATAAACGATTCAGCATCAGGTGAATCCGGCAAAGGTGGCTCCGCTTCTAGTGCACTACGATTTGCAGGCCGAACCATTCCTACATCGTATCCACTTACCTCGAACTCGAGCAGAAATCCGTCCAATCCCAACTCCGATTCAACGGAAAGTTGTGCATGAGCAAGAAACGCTTCATTTTCCTCGCTGGCTGAGAAATCCTTGGGATTCTCTGCTATCGTTCCCAGCCATGATGCTGGTAAAACGAGGAGAATGAGGATGAGGACAACAAGAATATTTACCACAGCACTCAGAGAAACAAATCTACGAGTTCTTGTAATCCAACTTCCGCTGTGCTGTTTCTTTAGATCAATGCACGTCAAGAAAATGAGAAGTACTGAAAAGCCAATACCTAGATGAATCAACGTAAAGGTTGTGGATTTTATTGTACTTGGTGATGGAGAATTGAATGTCTCATTCACATTCTCATCGTATTTTTCATTCTCTTGTTCCGACAAAACTGCCCGGCTGTCACGTTCATCTTGCCAGTGACTCAATCGTAGTGGACCAAAGAAGTCAATGCTAATGTCGTCTTTTTCTTTCTGCATATCAATGGTCAGATTGCCAGAAACCCCCCCAAGCATAAGGGGGCCTTCTTCCACAGTTGCTGAAACCGTTCCAACGAACCATGATTCATCTTCCAATGATGATTTAAGGGCGAGCAGAACTACAATCTGAGCAACAAGAGCGAGGCTAGCAAGAATACGCCAACCAGCAATTGGTTGGGGCTCTGGGCCTGTGCTCATTCTTGGTCCTTCGAGCGGATTGATACAAACATTCCTGCGAGTGCAATCATGGCAAGTGTCGTTGCTGGTGATAGGAAGGGCAGGAGACTGGAGACTTCATCTTCCGACGTCTCTTCAGTCGTATCGTCATTCTGATCGTTGTTGCTTGGCGCATCTGGGAGTGTTTCTGGATCAACTCCTTCGTTGACTGCTTCAACTTCATCAGTATTGTGTTGAGTTACATCCACAAGGTCGGACAAATCTGTTTGGTCTTCAATTTCTTCAGCCTCTTGTACAGCTTCGATTCCAGTGAAGTAATTGACTGAAACTCCACGTTGGGGTGTTCCATACCCGCTGCTTTCTGGACCTATGAGTGTGAACCACTGTGTGCCACCAGGAGAAGCGACCAATTGGAAACCAACGAAACGATCGGTTTCAGTATCATACAAGGAATAAATCATAGCGTCCTCGTATGCAATATCGTAATCATCTTCAAAGTTTGATAATCGGTTCTCGAGGTTACTTCCAAACGATTCTAGAGTGTTGCTAAGAGTCGATTCTGCAAGTGCTTCAGCAATGGATATGAGACGGTCACTCGGTTCGATATCCTGCGATACGGACTCACATTCTTGGGTTGTTCCAACAACCGCATTGTCACTCAAACGAGTGACCTCAATGTCGACACAATATTCGCCAAAGCCGTCAATCTCGGCTGTTGCGCTGTCGGATGCGTAGTCTGTGTTAACCACTGCTTGCGATCCTGCATCGGAAGTTGTTCCTTCATCATCTGTAACAGTCCACGAAACCTCGTAGTTTTCGTTGTAATCCATGTTGTAAACTTCGTAGTAAAAGTTCATCTCGGATTCACTTGCATCTTCCATGTTTACATAGATATCAACACTTGAAACTTGATTCGATGTTTCATCCTCACCGTTAGCACAATCATCCCATCCGTCGTTTACCCAGCCAGGAGGAATCTGCTCTCCATCATCACACATGAATTCCTCGTCCGAGTTGTCACCACAATCATCGTAACCATCTTCGAGGTATTCTCGTGGGATTTCGTTCAGATTTGCACAGATGAAGTAATCATCATCATCATCGTTGTCTTCCGAGAGGATGTCATCAACAACATCTGAAAACAATTCTTCGAATTTGTCGTTGTTGAGAAGAGCATCGACAATACCTGGATAATCGCCACTACCAACAGCTGAGTTTGCCCACAACATTGCCCACATTGCAGGGAATGCCAATGGAGTAGGAGATGCATATGCTTGGTGAACCTCAATTGTGCTTCCATCGTCGATGGTAATCATTTGTGTTGGTTCATCAAGGAGTTCCATAGCACCACCCATGAAGAAGAGTTCAACATCACCATCGTACATATCGGTGACTGTGTCGGAAATTGAGAAGTCGAAGTCACCAGCAGGTAGACCAAATTCTTCGGTTGGAATACCGGTTAGTTCGAAGAGAACCGATGTTTCTGTTTCGTAATGGATATTTCTATCTGAACATTGATCTTGAATTTCACCGTCTTGATCATCATGGTCATCTCCGTGGTCATCATGATCTTCATGGTCATCTCCATGGTCATCATCTCCACAGGACCAGAACAGGCTTTCCCCTGGTTGTAGATTTGCCATTTCTGTGTAAAGAGGAGAGGGTTCATCCATTCGAACTTCAAGCAGACCGTTGTTGATATCAAAGGATGTGCCCAGTGTTAAATCGATGTCAAACGGCAAGGTTTGGCCACCCTCTTCTTCGGAAAGTTCGCCACTGAAACCTATTGTGTATTCGATCATTGCTTCGACATCCATTTGCATATCCATTCCGTGGAGGCCCATGTTATCATCGAAGTATTCTGTGTAAATCACGTCAGCGTTGAACGACTGTTGGGAATCATAACCAATCGTTAAGTCGATTCCGCCGTAGGAGTCACTCCACTCGGAATGAATTGCGAAATCATCGAGTAAGCCGTGTCGAACGGTTAGTTCTGTTACCTTGGTGGAAAAATCTGTTGGAGTACCATCGACACTAAGCGTGGTTAGTGGACCATCATACTGCTCAAAGACAATGGTTGTAACACCTGTTGTAACGCTGCCAATGAGGATATCGATACCTGAATCATCACCAGCGGCCATAACTTCTTGGAAGACTTCTTGAAGGTCAATTCCAATCATAGAAGCTATGTCTGTGTTGAGGTTCGTAAAGTCGTACTCGATACCCCAGGCAATCGGTTCGGCTTCGTCTGCGGCTACTTGTGCAGGCAGAGCGGTTACTGTCAACAATCCAACGAGGAGGAGGGTTAGTGCTTTTCTCATGTTTTACTACTGTTTTGATTTACTTATTACACTTTTGAACCGAAATTATAGCCTCTATCAGACATTATCCCAGTCCAACACTTGGTCTTCTTCAGATGGATTTTCAGACTCTTCTTTATCTGTCAAACCGTCTCCAAAGACTCCCCAAGAATCAATCATCTTCATCTCCACAGCAGCCTGCCTACGGCGTTGCAATGCAATGAGCAAGGCAACAAGGATGACAAGTCCGACGCTTGCAATGAGGACTCCCGTTGACATGAAACCGGACCCATCCGCTTCAACAACTTTCAGCGGAGTGTAGAGTACATCGACACTTGCAGAGTCACCTTCACCATCCGTTGCAATCACTTTGAAACTAGGCTGGCCAGCTCCCGAGGGTTGGAAACTAAGTGACCCTTCCCAAATCCCATCTCCGTTTTCATCGGAGAGATTGAAACTCCATGATTGGATGTTGTGAACGATATCGACTCTGACATCGTCTGTTGTTCCATCTGCATCAATCAATTGAACGGAGACTTCAAGCGTAACCCGCTCATCTGAGATAAACTCGGTTTGCGAAAGAACGAGGCTGGTTTGAACCAATTCAGGCAGACTCGATCGGACTGTAAAATTGATGTGTTGTTCAGAGGACGCTCCTCGTGCATCTTGAACATACAATGAGACGTGGTGAGAACCTGGGGAGAAGGTTTGCGTAAACGTTGATTGGGTACTCAATACACTCGTTTGGACACCTGTTTGATGCAGTCTCCACTCACGAATGACGAGATCATCATCTGCATCATTTGAAGCACCTTCGAACACGATTGATGTTCCTGGTTCGATTGAAGCCAGATTCTCTGGTGAAACGATGACTGCAACTGGATCGGATGGGATGATGAGAAGTTCAATGAATTCGACCCTGTTTTTGCCAGTCGAATCGGTCAATTCAATCTGAATTGTTTGTAAACCTGCATCGAGTTGAAGGTCATGAACAACGGAAGTTGAAACGTCCTCAAGCATTGGAAGATATGTGGATGAAGACAGGTCGTACGTACGGACTGTCATTGTAAAGGCATCTTCGTCGTAATCAACGCTTTGTCGTGCATCAACAACGATTACATCACTGGAAGCGAATTGGCTACCGTTGACTGGGGAGTCAAGAACCAGAACGGGTGCTGATTCTGCGACTTGAAGGGTGCGAGTTGTTGAAACGTTGTCGTTAATTCCATCACTAAGCGTTAGTGTGATGACGTGAACTCCTGCAGATAGTCTTGTTTCAAAGGTAAGCCAATCCTCATTTTCAGGAGTTAATCGACCATCAAGGTCGCTGGACCAATCAATTTGCAAGAATTCTGAACCCGCTGCAGGCTCATCCTCTGCACAATGCCAGTCCCCTTCACTCGGGAATGTGAAACATGCGGAATCGAAATCACCACTTCCGTTGGCACTGAATGGTATCAAAACCGATGAATCAAGTTCGGAAAAGACGGCAAGTTCGTCAATGACGGCCTTTGGTGCGGAATTGTCGACAGTAATCAATTGAGACGAAATCGATAGTTGTCCTCCATGATCCATTCGATTGTCACTAATCCTCAACTCGATTTGGTGGACCCCTCGAGACAAATAACCGTTCCATGAGATGTTTTCGATGTCTTGCCCAGTCATGAGAGAGCCATCGACATTTGACCACCATTCGAAGGAAATGGGGTTGTTTTCCGGGTCCATCGAACTGCTTCCATTGAAGAAAATTGAGTCCTCACTCGCAGTTCCATTTCGTTCAAGTATAAACGACGAGGAAGGCATTTCATTGTACAGTTTTACCTCTACAGAATACGTTGCATTGTTACCAACTTGATCCCAAGCAAAGACGTTGAGGAAGAAATTTGCAGGAGGATCGTCAGAGAAGTGATCGAAGGTATACGACAACTGTTCTGGGCAAACCCATTGATTGTTCCAGACAGGAGATGCACGGGTGTAACCACCAAACGTGATGATGCAAGCAAAATCATCACCCTCGGGATCAAATGTCCCCGTCGTATTGATGGTGACAGTTCCGGTTTGTGGCATGATGAGTTCGTTCCATTGGGTGATGGCTGGTTCGAAGGATACATTGAGTTCAGGTGCAAGGTTTGTCAATACAATAGTACGTATTTCTGAAACACAATGACCTGCATTGTCGCAGACTTCCAACGTAAGGTCATGAATTCCATCACTCAGAACAAATCCTGAAAGTCCATCGTTTGCAACGAATGGAGCAGTACTTTGTGCAATCGAAATCACACCATCCAAGGAAGAAGTCCACGTCAAAGTAAGCGGATCATTGTCCAAATCCCACGATTCCTGTGCGTCGAAGAGAACTTGTCCTTGTGAAGGGAAAACATCCCCGTCCATTGGCGAACTCCAATTGAGGAATGGGGGTTGATTGTCCAATTCGAGCCTGCAATACATTACTTTATCTCCGTCAAGACTTGTGGTCGTGGAATTGCTTTGGCTATCATAGCCACAATCGACAGTAACATCATTGATGGCTGAAGCCCCTGAATTGGTCCATCGCTGGCCAATGAAGTCCGACAAGAGAACCTGCCCTACATCGCTTGTAAATGCTTCAACTGGCGATTCAAATTGAGTGAAGGTCACGTTTGCAAAGGCGTTAGGTACGCCGTTTGAACGATTATTTACAACCCAGACAGTTACATCCCAAGTAACATCGATGGTTGCTCCCGAAGGAATGTTTGCAACGGAGAGATCAACGTTGCTTGGTTGATGCAAATGCATCACTGACGATGCATCAAGATCGATGATATGTGTTCCGCTTGCATCAGCTAGATTCGAAAAATTGACATCTGAATTTTCAATCCAAATTCGCCCTGAACAATCCGTTCCTATCGCGTTTCCGTAGCCCCCAAGATCTGGATGATTCACCAACTTGAGGCACTCCGTTCCAACAAATTCAGTATTGCTCAATGTCGAGGGGAAATTTCCATTGTGGTTGGCATCCCAATACACACCTGAGTGATTTCCAATCAATGTCAAAGCGTCGATGTTTCCTGCCGCCTGTTCGATGTAGAGTGCATACTCAGTTGTGGATTCATGCTCAATGTTTGCATTCAACAGATTGAATCGTCCACCTTGAGTGCCAAGGGTCAATCCTCCGTTGTTGACGTACATTGCCGGCAACGAGGAATCAACGTCAGAAATGGAGAGGTTGTCAAGCCAAAGATCGACTGAATCAATCACATAGACTCCATGGCCTTGAGGTGATTCAATTCGGCAATCCATGCAAGCGACGTCACCGGATGTTGTTTCCAAATCATTGGATTTCTGATAGGATAAGCCTGCTTGATCCATCTCGTTTCCACCGAGTGCTCCATCACCAACTGAGGATAGATTTGAGAGGCGTATGTACCGAGCATCAAAGGTATGGACGCCAGAGAATCCGTTGTTTGAAGTGGTTATCCCATCAACCACCACCGTAGCAGAATCAATGAACAGCCCTTGTTCGGAATTGTTGTGTAAATTCCAATCAAATCCTTGCAGGGAACCCCCGCTGGAGGAATGTATTCCTGGGCCTGGAGAGCCACTAATTTCGATGTCCTCGAGATGAGCCGCAAAGTACGATGTCTGAATGCTCAATCCAGCAGAATGCGGCCCTTGTCCGGCCTCTCCCGCATCTCGAATCGTCATGTTTCGCAACGTCGTGCTTGAATCAACAAAGAACAAACGAACTCCAACCGATGAGGAGTCATCGACGAGAACGTTTTCCAGCCATGCACCTGTTGCATTAATTTCGATAGCAGCAAAGGCAATACCGGGTGTTGTAGCTCCTGATGATCCAGTGCCCAATACGGAGAGGTTTGTGAAATCTGCAGTTTCGTAGTTGGTGTAATTCGTGTGATTATTTTTGTCGAGATAAACGCCACGATACATGCTGTTGGAAATAACAACATCGCGGAATACTCCGCGAGTGTTTCCAGAATCGTCAATGTGACGGACAATGATTCCAGTGTCGCTCTTATCGATGGTTAAATCCTCAAACAGCGGTATACTGTCCTCAACCCAAACTCCAGCGGCTTCTCCAAGAACGGAACCTGAGATGTTATCCATGACAACATCTCGATAGATACCTCCAGAGCCACCCCAAAGATTCATTCCACGCAGAAGATGATCGGTGAAGTAAGCCCCTTGAACGATTGGAGTGGATCCATCTCCAACAGACAAGCCAATACCATAGCGCCAGTCGTTTTGAAACGGAACGTTGCGACCTGCTTGTTCGACATGCAAATCTCGAATAACTGGACTTGAGCTTCCAAACATATCGATTCCAACACGATCTGGATTGAAGATCGTAACATTGTTCAGAATAGGATTTGAGCCAAAGATGGTAATTCCATAAATCGCATCTTCGATTTGCATGTGATTAATCGTACTACCGCGGCCGTATGATGACGCATTGAATTGTATTCCTTCATGATCGCCTGTTGTCGAAGAACTCGTCAGAACAATCGGACACGACGATGTTCCTTGAACTGTTAGCCGTCCGTCCACATAGATACGAATACCAGGGGATAGAACTACACTCGTGCATGATGTGATGAGCAACTCATCTTGCACATTGATGAAATAATCACTGGTTAACGAAACCGTTCCAGACCACGTCGTTGTTGCCCTTCCTGCAACTTCGTAACTTTCGCTTTGTTCCTCCTGAAAGGGTTGAACAATTGGTGCAACCGACATCAAAAGCAAGAGAGCCAACAAACCGAATGCGAGGAGTGTTTGTTTTCTCTCCATGAAATACCATCCAAAGCAATAGCATTTGAAGGCACCCGTTCCATGATTATCGAGCAAGTAAGACCCGAAGCGATAAAACCCCTCGCCTCAACCCCAATTCGTGCCAGAAGCATTTGTCCTCGTCAAGACCGAACCCTCGCATGAGCGTGATGTCTACCTTGCATTGACATCTCATGATGCGGTCAAAGAAGTCCATGCGCTTTATGGAGAATTTGACCTTCTTGCGCATGTCAGCAGCGATTCGGCCAAGAATCTCACATCACTCCTGATGAAAGAGTTCAGAACTATCGAAGGAATACGCGACACTCAGACGCTTATTGCAGTCGAATATTGAGGTGGAAAAATGGCAATTGGATTTGTATTGATCACAACCGTCCCTGGTGATGAAGAAAGGGTAAGGACTGCACTCGATTCAATAGAGCACGTAACAGACAGATGGATGCTGTTTGGAGAGTTTGATATTCTTGCACGGGTTCAAGCAGATGATGAATTTACACTTACGCGTTGTATCGTTGAAGAAATCCGTCCATTAACCGGAATTCAAGATACGAAAACGATGATTGGTGCAGAATTGTGAATCAGACGTTGTGCAACTGTTTCGATAACGAACGAGCCCTGGCAGGACATCCCACGGACCGGTATCGAAGGATTGCTTCTCGCAATGCCATGACACGGACGTTTTCACCAAACATTGACTTCACTTCCCACCATTTGGCGACAAGTCTTCGCGCTGAAGGAAGTTCCATTCTGTCAATGGATTGGATGTCGATTTCTGCATGAATGAGACGGGCTCGAGGCAATTGTGTTTCAACAAGATATTCACAAATCGTCAGAAGCAATGAAGTCTTGTAAAGAGGATGTTGCAATTGCGTTGCAATGCGTTCTGCATTCTTGAATGTTAAAGCGGCATTTGCTGACGTAGGGTCGACTGATTTCAGTTCAGTTTTGGTTGTTAGAAACTCAACAAGAGGGTCACCTTGG
>MDTG01151051.1_pt1 | contig 10480 bp, 6 predicted proteins | sample 811421 | NCBI WGS metagenome assembly MDTG01 (sample SAMN05326645, study PRJNA326480) | marine metagenome | isolation source: seawater | place: Pacific Ocean: South East | collected 2011
CTTTGAGGCCTGCTACTTGGGCGGGGGTTTTATTTTGAACCTGTGTTACCAGAACTCCGTTCCTGTCTTTTAGATCTAACGCCTCCGTGAGACCTTGATTTAGCGCTTGCATATTAATCCCGAGGTAGCCCCTTTTGACATACTTAAAGGTTTTCAAATCTTCTATTATGCGAGTAGCATCATTTGAAGGGATAGCGAATCCTATTCCGATATTGCCTCCGTTAGGGGAATAAATGGCTGTACTCACTGCTACTACCTTTCCTTCCATATTCAAAACAGGTCCTCCAGAGTTTCCGCTGTTGATGGGAGCGTCTATCTGCAAGAAGTTGTCATAACGCCCCATTTTTAAATCACGACCTTTCGCAGAAATAATGCCGGAAGTAGCGGTTCCCGTCAGACCAAATGGACTACCAATGGCTATAACAGAATCTCCAATACGAATAGCATTTGAGTCTCCGAACTCGATGTGAGTTAAGCCGTTTCCCTCTATTTTAAGCACGGCTAGATCAGAACTTTTGTCTAAGCCCACCAACTTGGCCCTTTTTGTTTGACGGTTTGAGAGCCTTACAGTAATTGAATCAGCTCTCCCTATTACATGGGCGTTCGTAACAATGAGTCCGTCAGCACTAATCAGAAATCCAGAACCTATACCTATCCCTGGCATTCTTCTGTTGTGAGGATTTTCTTGACCGTGGCGTGGGTTGTATCCTCTGTGTCGATGCTTTTCGTTAAAAGCGCCGTAGGGGGGCATCCCAGACTGATATCCTTCGCGCTTAGTTTGAATCTGAACTACTGCTGCACTACTTTTCTCAATAATATCCGCTAAACTGTCAGAGTTTGCGAATGTGTCCGAAACGCCGGAGAAGAGGATGAAAATCAGGTAAGTTATGTGCTTTGTAGTTATTTTTAAGTGTTTAAACAGATAAAAAAAGGTGATGCTCTTTGACATTACAGTAAACTCCTATTAAAACTAGCGGAGCTCTAGGAGCTCCGCTAGGGGGTTTGCCACCCGTTAATTGGGTGGCTGGGGGATTGCAAACAAATATACATAAGCTACGATTACTTTAAGGTGAATGGATTATTAAAAATTTGTAATGTAAGAATCCTTTTAGCCGAAATGGTTGTGGACTAAGGTTAATCTTTTGTGATTGGTATAACAGCAAATGAAAATACTAGTAGTTGAGGATGACGTTGAGACTCTAGAATTTGTAAAAAAAGGGTTTTTTGAAGAGGGGCATGCTGTTGACTCGAGTAACAATGGTCAGGAGGGGTTGCTCATGGCTAGCACTTCAGACTACGACTTGATCGTTCTCGATAGAATGTTGCCTGGTCTCGATGGGTTGAGTGTCGTCCGAACCTTACGTGCAAATGGTAGCAAGGTCCCCATATTAATTTTAAGCGCCTTGAGCGAGGTGGACCAGAGAGTAGAAGGGTTAGAGGCAGGTTGCGATGATTATTTAATTAAGCCCTTTGCTTTTAGTGAACTAAAAGCAAGGTGTAATATTCTGATGAAGCGACCAAAGGCATCCGATCAAATCACTCTATTAGAGACTGCTAGTCTTAAGATGGATCTTGTCAATCGTAAGGTCACCCGGGCTGATAAGACAATAGAACTGAAACCAAGAGAGTTTAGATTATTGGAGTTTTTATTACGTCATGCTGGCGAGGTAGTGACTCGAACGATGCTGTTGGAACATGTTTGGGATTATCATTTTGACCCTCAAACTAATGTGATTGATGTACATGTTAGCCGACTAAGAAATAAATTGGACAAAGATTTCTCAAATCAACTGTTGGAAACTGTCAGGGGTGCTGGCTATCGTTTATCACAGGATTAAATTTGTTGTTGAAGACATTTAAAAAAATATCTCGAACATTGACGTTCAGACTTACCCTGTACTTTAGTTTTTTCTTGGGTGCGTCTCTGAGTTTATTAGCCTTATTTTTCTATTGGACATCCATTGGGCTTCTCGTAAGAGAAACTGACGCAGCGCTTACTGCAGAAGTTAATTCTTTGGCTGAACAATATAATGAAAGAGGTTTGGATAGACTGGCTAATGTAATTAGATTTCGAATAAAACAAGAAGAAAACCGTAGAACTGACATGGTTTATGCGTTGGCAAATCGTAATGGTCGAGTTGTTGTCGGCAATTTAGCTAATTGGCCAAAGTTTGTTCTGGATTCGAATGGAAAAACTGAGTTTAGTCATCAATACCAAGGCAAATTAACGAAGACTAGAGCCCGAGTTTTTCGACTTCAGGCGGGTGCAAGCTTATTGGTCGGGAGAAACATTGAGCAAATAGAGAAGCTGCGAACTACATTTTTTAGATCTATCTATGGAGCTATTATTCTAACGGTGATGCTTGCAATTATCAGTGCCGTTTTTTTAGGTAGAAAAATGTTTGCTCGAATAGAAGGCTTTACTTCTGTGACCACCTCTATAATGGAGGGAAAATTGGACGAGAGAGTGGAGGAGACTGGCTCTTTAGACGAGTTTGATGTTCTAGCGGCGCATTTAAATTCGATGCTTGATAGATTAGAGAATTTGGTATCCGGAGTGCGCCACGTTTCTGACAACATAGCACATGATATGCGAACACCTCTTACTCGTCTCAGGAATAAGATAGAGGGTGTGGCAAGGCTGTCTGAAGGAAAAACCAAATCCGATTTAGAGGAATGCGTTGCGGAAGCTGATCATATCTTAAAGATGTTTTCGTCTTTGCTTCGGATAGCACGAATTGAATCTGGGAGTTATGGGGGAAGTTTTGAATCAACAGATTTGAGTGTGGTTGCGATAGACGCAATTGAACTTTATCAAGGTACGGCGGAAGAAAAGGATGTCGTTATTGTTGGTGAAATCGACTCGGTTGTCCCATGTCATGGGGATAGAAACCTTTTGTTTCAGCTACTGGCAAACCTAATTGATAATGCCGTCAAGTATACCGAAGTAGGTTCCTCTGTTGCCGTGATGGTAAAAAAGCAAAATGAAGACATTTTCATTGTCGTGGCGGATGACGGGCCGGGTGTGAAAGAAGAAGACTATGAAAGGATGGGGGATAGATTTGTTCGCTTGGATCCCAGCAGAAGCTTGCCTGGAAGCGGCTTAGGATTAAGTTTGGTTAAAGCGGTAGTACAGTTACATAACGGTACAGTAGTTTTCTCTGATAACAACCCGGGATTGCGCGTTCAAATTACGTTTCCGCCATTGACTTTACGTTAGACTATGTAGAGACCGTGGACGTCGCCCGTTTGTTTACTGTTTAGCTTTCTTCGACTTCTTTTACAGCACTGGAGTAGGGGGCGTTATCTTCCAAAGATTCAGCCTCAAGTTCTATCTCGATAATTCTCAATATTTCGCTCAAGTAGATTTCTCGTCGATCAGCGCGAGTTTCAAGCACTTGAGTGGAAGGTTCGTAGCCTTCTATTTCGGAGATTTTCAATAAACCTTTCTCTTCTAAAAGTTGTTCTATTGTATCAACTCTGTCCATCAATACGGAGGTCTCTCCGGCTAAACCCATTACCATGGATACAAGTTTGTCGACATTTGGGTCTTCGAAGAAATATGGTCTCTCTCCCTTTGCTTTTCTCTTTAGTACTCTATCCACGTTAGCTACTTCCAGTTACCGTAAATAAACCATTGACCTCCGCCTCCAAAATCGCCGCCTTGGAAGACTTCTGACCGCCTTACTTTCTCAATTTGGAACGCGCTAGGTATTAGCGTTTCGAATTTTTTACTAAGATCGAACCCCGAGATTTTTGAGAGATTGTCTAAATCGATTTCGTGTGAACGAGACCAGAAAGGCTCATTGTTGTTTCTTGTATCCCAATCAAGCATGAAGGCGTCGAAAGGGCTCATTCCTTTGTACGGAGGAGTTTCAGCGTGAATCATTACTCCGTTTTTTCTAAGAACCCTATGGCACTCACTAATAATGTTTTGTATTGCTTTTCCTGAAGTTTCATGGAGGAGGATATGGGATACCACTAGGTCAAAGTGTCCGTCCGGGAAATCAAGTTTCTCAGCATTTTGTTGAGAAAAATGAATTGGAGCTTCCAAATCCTGAGCCCTCGCATGGGCGTATCGAAGCATAGGCGCAGCTACATCAACCGCGTGCACCTCAGCGTTTTTAAATGTCTTACAGTAGGGGACTGAGCTGTGACCCACAGAGCATCCTAAATCGAGGATTCTCAGTGGTTTGAAATCAGGATGATTATCTTTTAACCACAGTACTATGCTCGCTCCCATATCATCATTGAAAGGACCCATTTGTCCCATAGCGTAAATATGTACGGCCCTATCATAAACCATCCCAGGGGAAGCATCATTTTCGCCGCACTCTGTGTGATAGCCACCGGGTTGGCAATGGATATCAACAGCCTTGTGGTAACGAGGAACTTCGAGATTCTCATCAAGTCTTAAACTGCCTTGGTTGGAGTGGCCGTTGCTTTGCCGAATTGCCTCATTCATTTGTGTAAGTTGCTTCTCAACTGGGATTTGGCAGGAAGACCACATCATCTCTTGGCTGGTCCGGAGAAGTGAACTGAACATTTGGTAATAGGGGTCTTTTACCATTAAGTCTCGCACTTCGAATCTGTCTTCAGGCTCCCTATTTTCACTCTTTTCGAACTTGGGCTTAACAGTTTTTTCGTATCGTTCTCTGTTGCCAGCATGAATGTTTTTTACCAAATACTCTTTATACGATCGAACAAAGTCCTGTCGGGCTTTTTCATCGTGATTAGTGGGCGCTAAAAACCTATGATTAGTTTGCTCAGTTACCGATGTGTTTTCGCTCATTGTTTATCACTCCCTACCAAGTTCAATAAATACTGATCTTATACTAGTAAATTAATAATAGCAGACATGTAACTTCTATTTAAGAAGCTATTTGGACTATCTCGAAAGGGAGTCCGGAAGTGTAAGAAAACAAAAAATGGGGTGATATCCATTAATAACTTTCATTCTGTCTTTAAATCTCCGAGAATAAGGTGACAAAAACGGGGATATTTAGGAGAAACCGATTGACTCATAGCTATAGGTTAGGTGTGGACGTCGGAGGCACGTTCACGGATGTGCTTCTTATAAACGAGGACAATGGTGAGCTTTTTTCTGCCAAGGTACCTTCGACTCCTATCGATTCTTCTGTAGGAGTTCTTAACGGTATTGATAAGGTATGCCAGGCGGCGAAGATTAATGCTACCGATGTATCAAAGGTTATGCACGGTACTACAGTCGCAACTAATACTGTGCTTACGGGAACCGGTGCTAAGGTGGGTCTTATAGTTACCAAAGGCTATCGCCAAATCTTACAGATAGCTAGATCATTTGTTCCTGGAGGTTTAGGGGCTTGGGTCATCTATAATAAATCGGAACCTATGGCTCCTCTTGAATTGACTGCTGAAGTAGATGAAAGGATAGGAAGCGACGGAACAGTCGTCATTCCTTTTAATGAGGATGCATTTGAAAAGGCAGTAAATGAATTAAAAGATGAGGGGATAGAGGCGCTTACTATTTGCTTAATCAACTCTTTTGCAAATCAAGATCACGAATTGAAGGCCAAGGTTCTCGCTGAAAATATGTTGCCAGGTATTCCAGTTTCTATATCTTCTGAAGTGATTCCTGAAATGCAGGAATATGAACGAGCTATCACCACAGTCGCGAATTCTTATGTCAGACCAAAAGTGCAATATTATATAGATAATTTAGCTGCGGAACTCGCAGATAGAATGGGTGATGTGAAGTTGGATATCCTACGTTCCGATGGAGGGTTGTCCTCGGCAGTAAATGCCTCAAATTTTCCTGTAAATTTGCTGATGAGTGGACCAGCTGGTGGCGTAACAGGTGCTATGTGGGTCGCAGCGAATGCTGGTTTTAATAATTTGCTGACATTAGACATGGGCGGCACCTCTACAGATGTAGCTTTGATAGAGGGTGGAAATGCACGCCTTCGCAGGGAGACTACGGTGGGAGATGTGACTGTAAAAGCGCCGTCAGTCGATATAAGAACGGTAGGAGCTGGTGGAGGTTCTGTAGTCCACGTACCAGAGCTCACAGGGGCCCTGCGTGTTGGACCTCAAAGTGCTGGCGCTGAGCCAGGTCCCGCAGGTTATGGAAAGGGGGGTGTAGATCCTACCGTGACCGACGCCAACATTGTTCTAGGTTACCTGCCCTCAAGTGCCCAATTAGGAGGGGATCTGAAATTGAGTTTGGATGCTGCGAAAAATGCACTGAAAAAAATCTCGGATGCTTTGGATTTGAGCATCGAAAGGGCGGCGGAAGGGGTGTATAACATCGTAAATGAAAATATGTTTGGGGCCTTGCGGTTGGTTTCTGTTGAGCAAGGTTATGATCCTAGAGATTTTGCTTTAATCGCTTTCGGAGGTGCCGGACCATTACATGCGAATGCCTTGGGTAAATTAATGGGCTCTTGGCCGGTAATCATTCCGCCTGGGCCAGGGGTTTTGTGTGCCTATGGGGATGCAACTACTAAAACGAGGGAAGAAGCGTCTCGAACCATGATACGATCTGTTGGGTCTCTAGAAAGTGAAGAACTAGAGGAGATCCTAAACGATTTGGCTCGTATTGCGTCTTTGCGGTTTTCTGAAGAGGAACGAGATTTTACCGAAACGAGTTTTCAAGCAGATCTGAGATATGAAGGTCAGGGCTTAACCTTGCCGGTTGAAATAATGGTTGAAGAGTTAGGCAACGACTTAGCTTTTTTAAAATGCAAATTCGACAGCATTCACGAACAATTGTTTACTTTCTCCCTTACACAAAATGTAGAGATCGTTAATCTTCGAGCTGTTTTGCAAGGCCCAGAACCTCAAGTCAAACCGGTGAGCAATACGTCGACGCTGTCGGACAAGATAGCAGAATATGGAACACAACTTATCACTTATGACGGAAAACAAACTAATGCGCGGTTAATCGATCGAAGTAAGTTGCAATCAGGTGCTAGGATAAGTGGACCAGCAATAATTACTGAAATGGATTCTACGACTTTGATCCTTCCAGGGTTTGATGCGTTGATAGATAGTTATTTAAATATTTTGATCAATCCGAGTGAGGATTAAAACATGGTTGCGCAACTAATTGAAGATAACAACGAACCTTTGAGGCAGCAGCCGGTAGATTCGGTCACGCTAGATATCATAGAAAATGCGTTAAAAAACGCTAGATATGAAATGGATGCTGTATTGTTTCGTACCGCCATGTCGCCTGGAATCAGAGAGCAGCATGATGAGTTTCCAATGATAGCTAATCGTGACGGTAAAATGGTAGTGGGGCAATTTGGTTCGTTTATTCACGGCTTTATGAACAGCTATGATGGAACCATAGAAGAAGGCGATGTGTTCTTAACAACAGACCCTTATTCTTGTGATGGCGCTATTAGCCACGCCAATGATTGGCTCGTCCTTATTCCAATATATAAGGAAAAGCGTCTGATAGGTTGGTCTGCAATGTTTGGACATATGACTGATATAGGAGGTAAAGTACCAGGAAGTTTGCCTACCGACGCGAGACAAATTTTTGAGGAAGGTATTGTGATACCACCGACAAAAATATATAAACGCGGTAAACTGCAGGAAGATATTCTGAATCTCATTCTTCATAATTGTAGATTGCCTCATTGGAACCGCAGTGATTTTAATGCGATCGTTGCAGCGTGTAGGACTGCAGAAAAGAGATGTGTTGAGCTGAGCGGAAGATTCGGAGATGATGTTTTCTTTTCCGCGATGGACGAGTTGCTAGCTAGAAATAAAAGGGCTATGCGCCAGCTTATTACCAACTCGATTCCAGAGTCTAAAACATATTTTGAAGACTATATATGTGATGACGGAATGGGGTATGGTCCGTATAAACTGGCCTGTACCATGTGGAGGGAAGGGGATAAAGTAATATTTGATTTCGAGGGCACAGATCCTCAATCGATAGGTTCAATAAATTTCTATCTGAATGAAGAGATGTTCAAAATGTTTTGCGGCGTTTTTATGATTATGGTTTTTGATCCGCAAATTATGTTCAATGATGGATTTTATGAGTTGATGGAAGTAAGAATTCCAGAAGGCTCACTTCTAAAGCCTAAGTATCCGGCAGCGCTCTCTTGCCGAACCCATGCGTTGGGGAGGGTGTTTGACATTATAGGAGGCTTGCTGGGCCAAGGAGCACCGGACCTGATGTGTGCGGCTGGTTTTTCTGATAGCCCCCATTTTATGTACTCAGGTTATGATTCAGAAGGGAAATGGTATCAGCTTTATCAAATTGGTTTTGGTGGCATACCTGGTAGACCGATGGGTGACGGCGCGGACGGTCATTCGCTTTGGCCTAGTTTTACAAATGTGCCAAATGAGTTTTTGGAAAGCTATTTTCCCTTACGCATAGAAATTTATGAGACTATTCCTGATTCCGGGGGTGCTGGTTTTAATAGGGGCGGTAATGGAGTCCGGGTAGGATATAAATTCCTAGAAAAGGGAGAGATATCGATCCATGATGATAGATGGCTTACTCATCCGTGGGGGGTGAACGGTGGCAAACCAGGGAGAAGGAGCCGGAAATTAATAAAGCGTATCTCAGGAGATGAAGAACTAGTTCCATCAAAATGTGACCGTTTGCCTGTAGAGAAAGGCGACCTGCTTTTATTTGAAACTTGGGGCGGAGGTGGTTGGGGAAATCCACTAGATAGAGCAGAAGACAAAATTCTTCTTGATGTGAAAAGGGGTTTGGTTACTGTGGAAGGAGCAAGACAATTTGGCTTGGTGATAGGAGCAGATGGAAAAATAAACGTCCGAGGTACTGAAGAACTTAGGACCTCTATGAGAGAGTCATGCGAAAAGCTAGAGCTTTTTGATAAGGGAGGAGATTTGGCTTCTATAAAGAAGCGCTCTTTCGAGGAAACTGGGTTTCACCCTCCCAAAGATCCTAGCACTAGGTAGAAAATGCCGCTTACTGAAAGTTATCAGAAACGCTTTTTAAAAATTATAGGATGTGGGGAATAAAAAATGAAAAAAGCACAATTGGTTTTAGAAACGCTTGAGAAAGCCGTTACTAAGGGCTCTGTCCTGACTGATTCTAAGAGCCGAGAGTTTTATTCAACAGATTTGAGTTGCACCAGTGGGGAGATCGCTGATTTAGTGCTACAGCCGGGAAATGCTCAAGAATTAGCTGATTCTATTAAGGTGGTGACCGAAGCCGGGATGAATATTGTTCCTAGAGGCGGAGGGATGTCCTACACCCAAGGCTATCAGCCAGAGAAAAAAGAAAGCGTCTTGATAGATATGCGCTCAATGGATCGAGTTCTAGAAATCAACAATGAGGATATGTATGTCACAGTAGAGGCTGGTTGCACTTGGAAGAAACTGTACGAGGCTCTAGCGGAAAAGGATTTAAGGACCCCATATTTTGGGCCTTTGTCTGGAATGTATGCCACTGTGGGGGGGACGATTTCTCAAAACAGTTTATTTCTGGGTTCTGGGACTTATAACACTGCTGCAGAAAGTGTCCTAGGAGTTAAGGTAGCGCTTGCGAATGGGACCTTACTTCAAACTGGCTCAGCTGCACATAAAAATGGCTCGCCTTTTTGGCGTCATTTTGGACCAGATTTAACTGGCTTATTTACTGCCGATACGGGTGCTTTTGGCGTTAAAGCGGAGATCACTCTTCGACTCATAGAGGCTCCTGCAGTGACCTTGTTTATGTCTTTTTCGTTTCCAACTTTGGACGCTATGCTTAAGACTCAGACGATATTGGCTAGGAAAAGGATTTGTGCTGAGTGCTACGGTTTCGATCCCTATTACAATGAAAGTTTTGAAAATTTAGGCTTCACTTTTGGAGAAGGTTTAGCGGTTCTCCGAGATGTGGCGGTAAAAGAAGGAGGAATTAAAGGCCTATGGAGTTCCTTCAAGGTGGCGACGAGCGGAAAGACTTTCTTAAAGAAAATTAATTATTCGCTGCATATGACTTTTGACAGCTATGATAGGGATGTCGCTTACAAGGGCTTGGAAACGGCTAGGCAAGTCTGCCTTGAGCAAGGTGGGACTGAAATAGACAATACATTACCGACTGTATTTAGAGCTCAGCCATTCGGTGGGGTCAGAACTGTACTGTTGGGTGCAGAGGGAGAGCTGTGGTTGCCGATACATGGTTTTATGCCCTTATCCAAAGCAGTAGAAATCGGAAGACTCACGGAGGAATTTTTTGAAACACATAGGAGTACCATGCAAGAGCTTAATATACATAGCTCTTACCTCACCTGCTTTTCTGGTACTGAGTTTGTAATAGAGCCTAGTATTTATTGGCATGATGAGCTTGGAGACTTCCGCTTGAGCTTGATTGAAGACGAGTTCGCAGAGAAGTGGGCAAAAATACCAGCGGACGAAGAAAAAAGGGCGGTTGCGTTGAAGTTGCGGGAAGGCCTCAGAGATCTCTATGATAAAAATGGATGCTGTCATTTACAATTGGGTAAATATTACCCTTTTCAGGAGATGA
>MDTG01398522.1_pt1 | contig 10480 bp, 11 predicted proteins | sample 811421 | NCBI WGS metagenome assembly MDTG01 (sample SAMN05326645, study PRJNA326480) | marine metagenome | isolation source: seawater | place: Pacific Ocean: South East | collected 2011
CAGCTCAGTCTGGGTCTCAAGTACTTTCATGGCCATGGCGCAGCGCAGCAGGACTACTTCAATGCGTGGGATTGGATTGAGAAGGCAGCGAAGCAGGAATATGCAGCTGCTCAGTACAATCTGGATGCCATGAAAAAAACACGAGAATATGAATTACATAGATGTAGATGTATGACTTCTCCCTGCAGTATATTATATTTTGTGACGAACAAGGCTTCTGCGGAAGATATGACCATAGAAAGTGATCCATATGATGGCGACGCCTCCAAATTCGCAAAAAATTCCCAAACTATATATTACGATCCCACCTACAAGTCGCAGCCATTACGTGAGGTACCTATCGTCCCCGAAGGTATGCCAATTATTTTTTCTCCATCCCCTGTAGCAAGTATACTAAAAGCTAAAGAATGGATAAATAACTATGATGACATGGTATTATTAAAAGTTACAATATTATTAGGAACAGTAAAAAAAAAAGAAGACGTCATTCAAAAAAACAAGTTAAAAATGGATAATTTCTTGAAGGGCAACTATGATACTATATATGATAAAGACGTCAAACGGAATGGCGTCATTGGTGATGAAATAACCGTACTAGATTCTTTTCAAATTCTAAAATTCGAAAATGATGAGGACTTAAAAGAGGATATTGTCGGCGCAGAATCAAACCGGGGTATTCTTTGTATGACTAAGAATGCTTGTCTAGGTAGTAGGGTGGCCACTGTGGAAGATATTCTGAAGAATCAGAAAGATATGAAAGATATTCTGAAGAAGAATTATAGTTGGAACCCGCCCACAGTCACGAATGATCTCCAAGTTTGGAAAGGTTGGAAAAAAAAACTCCTAGCGTGATATTTAAAAATATATTTAATATATATATGGTCAAAAAATCAATAACAGCAAAAAAGTATAGAGATTATAAATATAAAAAAACGAATAAAAAGAAAATTTTAGAAAGAAAGAAAACCCGTAAATACAAACAAAAAAGAAAATATAAAAAAACAAGAAAAGTAAAAAAAGGAGGAGCGGCACGACGGGCGGCAACGGCGGCGGCGTTAGCAGGTACTGTGCTCGCAAGCGGTGCGGCCGTAAGCGGTGTGACCGGACGTGCTGTGAGCGGAAGTGCTGCGTCCGGACTTACTGCGTCCAGAAGTGCTCTGACCGGACTCGGCAATTCGCGTGTCCCCACCACGTACAATTCAGGGTTCTTAAGGAAATTATATCCCTACGACAATTTACCATCATATGGCGCCATTAAACCCCAATTATTAAATGTCGCCAAGCTCACTAATAAAGGTACCTATGGTACCTCTGGTACCTCTGGTAACTATACAAAAGCAAATTTATATGGTGAAGGCGCCCTCTTAGCAGCGACAATAGGAGCGGCAATATATACATATTACGATAACTTATTTCTTAGAGCCAAAAGAGTTAACGTTGAAACTATTGAAGAACTGCTTAAAAAACGAGGGGAAATGAATGCTAAAAATTGTGAGGTTGGTCCTAAAGGAATTGATGAAGGAATAATGAATAATATTGAAATAGACAACGAAATTGCAAAAGAGTTATATGATAATGAGCTCGTGGATATAGAAGAGGCCAAGAGGTTGCTGGGTGATAATGAAGATGTTAATTGTACGGAACTGGAATGTCAAGCGGACCCGGTCACCAAGCAGATGTTGCCGTTGCGGAAATCGATCCTGAGTAAGCGGAAATCGATCCTGAGTAAGCGAGAATTGATCGAGAAATCGAATGAAAAAAACCCGCTCCCGAATCTCAATAATGTCCCACGCAAGGTGACCTCCATAAAGAATGGGATAGTAATGATTCCGACGGCGACATCGGGGCTTCAATATAAGGAGGCGGAGGAAAAGGACGACTCCGGGGAAAAGGACGACTCCGATAGATATACTAATAAAATGACTCAACTTATAAATGTAGATAATGATCCACCTCTACGTATAATTAGTACGTTTAGTTATAATACTATGGATCTTACTAAACAGGACACGACACCTAGACATATGCTAATAGAACTTAGAAAAGAATACACGGCACCATATGAACTACATAGATGTAGATGTATGACTTCTCACTGTAGTACATTATATTTTGCCACGGACAAAGAGGCGTACAATACAATGACCGGTAAAGAAAAAGAGTATAAGGATAGCAAGGGCTGGAGGCGCCCCCCCACCAACAAAGAAAAAAATGCGAATCATTTAATGTATAAGAATCAAGGCATTGACTTTCGCGTCCCGGTACTACCTATCGCCCCCAAAGGTGGTCCAATTATTTTTTCTCCATCCCCGGTAGCAAGTATACTAAAAGCAAAACATTGGAGAACTAAAAAAGATAACCTTGTATTATTAGAACTTAAAGTATTATTAGGACGCGTAAAAATGAAAGACCCCGAAGAAGTCAGCAGTAATCAAAAGGTGGGACAACGAATTCACCACGGCACGTATGAAGATATGTTGTATGAAGATATGTTGGAAAATATCTTGTATAAAACGTATGGATTAACCATACCGCACGGGGGATATGATTCTGAATATAATTCCGAAGGCAATGAGGGGGGCTTCATTGGTGAGGAAATGACCATAATGGATACTTTTCAAATTGTAGGTTTCAAAGAATGTGAGCGATTAAAAAATGATATAGACAGGGAATATGAGGCTAGATCAAAAGAAACGGGAGACATTGTGGGAAAAGTGGAAAACGGTCTGTTGAATAAGCCAAAGGATGGTTGGTCAAAAAAAGGGGAAGGGATGAAAAGCAACAACGTGAGCAAAAGGCATCCGTTGAACCCAACGAACCCGTATACCTCAGTGACAAAACATGCTTGGCTCGGTTGGGAAAAAAAAGAACTCATAAAAATTGAATCCAAAACACCGCAACCCAAAAGACCATAACCCAAAACACCACAACGACACCATGATGGAACAATACAGTTATTATCCTGCCCCAAGCGCACAAGAAGCATCACACGAAATAGCAACCTATATTATCTTGTATAAAAGTCAGTATAAAGAATTAAAAGACAAACACGATTTAAATGTAAATAAACTCACCCAAATCGCCTATGATTATTATTCACAAAATACCCCTGAATGGAGTTACGCAGCATGGTGTATGGGAGGCAAAAAAGAATACGTAGATGAAACGGTCAAACTATACGCAAAAAAACACGACGCAAAAATAAAAATAAGAGCAGTGCTCAAAACATTAACCTATACTTATTTATGGTATAAAGCTACAATAGAACGCCGTTATATGCCCGGGGGAGTATTTGAAGCCGAAGCCGCCAAAAGATGGAATCCCATTTTAAACCCAAATCCCGCCCCATTGACACCCCACCCCCCACAATCGAGTCCGCCACCGCCACCGAATTCCCCGAAAAACATGGTGGCACAAGGGTCGTCCATGGGAGCCTTGCGAATGTTGAAGAAAATGAAGGAATTTGTATTGATATGATGGCCCTCCCCCACCTGGTCCCTCCCTTCCAACACCTCGTCCCTCCTTTCCCACACCCCCCAGACGTCCCCTCCGCTCACGAGCGTAATATCCAATTTGGTTTAAATTCTTAATTGCCTTGCAATAATACATTTCATGTAGGTCCCGTCCTTTTTGAGTATACATTTCTTTGGAACAAAACCTACAAACAAACATGTCATAATATTCACCACAATTGTCGTCCATGAATGATTCTTACTATAGATAACTAAGAATCATTTAAGCCCCCTTTTTGTTTCAATTTTTTACTCCACTTGCTCCACACTCTCTCTCTCCGCGACCGTCTCACCTGTTTTTCCGTGTCGAATTCGATCCTTTTGATTTCAACATATTGTCGTGTAGTTTACGGGTCATGGCAATATGCGCACTTTGATGTTTCAATACAGATTCCTTATTTGTTTTAGGTTTCACCTTTAATTTCGTCAATAGTTTTTCATGTTGTGTCATGTCTTTTTTTTCCGTGTTATAATGGTCCATTGGACCTTTTCTCCAATTGGTAGAATGTGCCATTTTCTTACGGTTCTCATTCCGCGGAACACAATAATAACCACAAAAGTTCTTATAGTTCAAAGTCCCTCCATAATCACGATCCGCGGTTTCCGGATCAATAATTATTTTATTTGACGCATCTAATTTTGTACTATGTTTGTATCCAGGCTTGTGCGTCCAAACTCCTTCATCATTCAACCGATAATAATGATAATCCCGCTCCGGTGCAACCACCATGGCGCCCTTATAAAACCGTTTATCGCATTTCACATCATTTGATTTGACTTTATATATTTCCGGGTTATCCTTCAATGTGCGTTTTTCAATTTCATCACACGTATATTTATTCTTGGATAATTTCGAAAATCCCGATGCGTATCCCGGTTGCGCGCGACGACACATGTTATGCTTTTCAAAATCCTCTTTGCACAATTCCATGGCTTCTTTACTCAACATATTTAAGAAATAGGTATAACAATTGTGGCTTTCTCGTTTAAATATATTATTATTAAAGTCGTTTCGATTTGCGCTTATAGGTGTGCTATTGTCAGACATCATTTTGCGTTGTTTTTCGTTGATTGTATTTAGAAATTCATGGGGGCTTGGAATATCTTTTTTAGTTTTCCCGCCACGAAGACAACTATGTTTTCGTTTTCTTGTTCGATTTCTCCTATATCTCATAAAAAAGAATATTACTTATATATTCGGTATATTATATCCTGAAACAAATAATTGTCAAACAAACAAATATCAAACAAATAATTGTCAAACAAACAAATATCAAACAAATAAATGTCAAACAAACAAATATCAAACAAATAAATGTCAAACAAATAATTGAAATATCATTTTCTTGAAGTCCATTTGTTTTTTGGAAAAATTATCCACATACAGATTACCACAAGATTCCACAAGATCAATATTTGAAAGCATATAGTGATCAATATCCACAACCATGGATGAATAGGTCTCCAACAATCGCAATTGAATCATATTAAACAAATCCTCCAGCCCTTTTGATGTTAATTTATCCCACGATATTTTATCTTGGTTCCACACATACAAAATATACTTTTGAAATGGAAACGCATATATCCATTTCTTTTCCGACGACTCTTCTATCATCTTCAAAATATACGAAACCGACACTTCATAAATACAGCGATTGCCTCGTAAAATATCAACAATATTATGTTTCATCAACGAAACATAACTCTCTTGATTCATTTGATTATTTACAAATTCCACAAGGGAACACTGAATAGTGGGTTTACAATTTTGATTTAAATAATCCACTTTATCATCAATTTGCATGAAGTTTCCGCCCCCCATCCCTCCTCCCCCACCAACCGCACATCCAGATTGTAGTATGGTATCTACCTTTTGATCGATTGCTTCACATCGTTGTTGTAGTTTACCAAGCATGTCAAGTATTTGGTTCAATAGAGGATCACTACATTCTATATCAGAATCCATAATAACAGCTTATACAATAGATAAACTATAAATCAATTTTTAAATGAAAAAAAAACAACAACACTAAAAACAACAACACTAAAATTGATTCAAAAAGAACTCAACAAAAGTATCTATTACTATGCAAACCCATTACGATTCCGTCATTACAAAAATTAAAGATCATAATCCACCACAACAAACAAGTCTTTTAACTCCCAAAGTATTCTTATATAATATCAAGAGTTATCAAACCGAATTATTCAAATATCTAGACCGAAATCCAAAATACATTATTATCAAAGATAAGGAAAAAATATATGAAAATCTTTTCAACATTGTAATTCTTTCCCTAAATTATCTTCAAAAAACAACAACGATCCAGGACAGTGAAATCATAACAAAAAATCGCACCTTATTTATGCAAAAAAACAAGGATTATGGAAACTCCTTTGAAGATTTTGAATTAATCGGCATCTTAGTTCGTCTCAATGACAAAATGAATCGCATTATTAGTTTAGACCAAAATCAAAGTCAAAATGTCCTTGACGAAAACAGCGAAGACACGATCAATGATTTATATAACTATGGAATCATTGGATTAATGTTTAAAGAATTTGAACGCACAAAATAAGACCCAAAATAAGAATAACACACAAAATAAGAATAACACACAAAATAAGAATAACACACAAAATATAAATAACAATATATATATAATAGAATGGAACAAATGACCCAAGAATTAGACGCATCTCAATACGATATCAAAACAATTCAAAAGATATACAATCAGGCCAGCAATAGTAACATGTTCTTAAACCAATATACCCTATTAGATGTAGAAGAATGCAAAAAGAAATTATTTCTTTCCCTCATGAAGAAATACAATTACGCAAACCAAGCATACATTCAAGCCTTCGTAGACGAAACCGCAACACAATTATCCAATAAATTATTTTCCCACAACGGTGAACAACGAAACACACAAATGGTCGGCGTAAAAGACGTCATTCACGACCCACGCAAATTAAATCCCAAGTATTTTCAAGAAACCTATCGCATTATCAATATTGACTCTACTTATCGATCCAACTTCTGGAAAACCAATTATGTATATGATAGCAAAACCAGCACAAATATGATGGTCGATTTGAACGACAAGTTAGACAATGTAGTAACCTTAGAATTAACGAATTTATGTATTCCTTACACGTTTTATAATATTGATAGTGATAATGGAAATAACTTTTTTTATATAATAGATCAAACTGGAGATTATTATAAAATAGAAATAAGTAGCGGAAATTATACAAATCATACCTTAATTGAAGCGATCAACACCGCCATCAGCTCCAGCCACAGCCACGAGTTTAAAGACCATATTACATTTCACTTAAACCACACAAGTCACAAAGTAACCATAACGAATACCCATACCAGTAGTCATGAATACACGATTGTATTTTACAATAATGAGTTAGAAGAGGAATCCACCAACAAGGACTGTTTAACACCGTGTAAAATCAACAATAATTTAGGATGGATTCTTGGATTTCGCAATATTGATCGATCTAGCATGGAAATATCATATACCCTTGACGCCAGTAGTTCCATCATAGTATCTGAATCTGTATGTTTTATTCCCGAAACTAAATATTTCATTATTGTCATAGACGATTTAAATAAGAATCAAACCAATAAAGGATTGGTCCAAATCAGCAATGACAAGGATTTTATTAAATCTACACAATATTTCAAAAATTTAACACCAACCACCAAAACGACTAAATGTTTAACCAATGATAACTTTGATACATATACACAAAACGCAGATGGAACACCAATTGAAAACCAAGCTCTGACCAAAAACCAATTATATAGCGCCCTTCAAATCAATAACTATGCAACCAATTTAAGCGAAAAAAGCGATATCTTAAATACGAATTCGATCAACAATGTGTTTGCTATTGTACCCTTTGAAAACAAATCCCTACAATGGGGACTTTCCATGTTTACGAGTGACAAAAACAAATTCAAGCGCAAATACGCGGGGCCAGTCAACATAAGTAAATTGAATATAAAATTGCTTAATGACAAAGGAAACGTCATCAACTTAAATGGTAGTGAATGGTCGTTCTCCATGATCAGTACGCATTTATATGAACGTTAACATGACGAACGATAGAAAAAATTGAAATACATACCCCATTCATATTAAGACAATACTCCCCCTCAGTTCGTCTTCAAGAATGTATACAAAAATGTCCTATGATGATGTTGTAAACAGTTTGCGTTGCGACATCCTATCGCCAACCCCCTTTAAAGAATCGTCCATCCCCTTTAAAGAAATCACCATAGAGAATACAAGGTTAATTTGTACCATCAAAGGAGACGTATTTCGTATGATGAAAAGCAAATGCTGGAAAAGGGTAGAGAATAAAAACAATCACAATAAAGGATACAATGTGATTGTGATCAATAAGAAGCAATATATGCGTGCTAAGTTGATATTGTATGCATTTAAAGATATCAATTTAGAAGAAAAGAATGTAAATATCCATCATTCCAATGGAAATCGTCTGGACTGTGGCGTCAACAATTTAGTACGCATTTGTAAAAAACATATAGAGCTTTGATAACCAATGACATCATATGCATCATTTTCTAAAATAAGTCAATCATAATACGATAACACATTTTTCATTGTTATCGTATTAAGTGGAATCATAGTTTAACGGCGGCGGGATTGCGTGCGGCGGCGGCGGCGGGAACGATTGCGGCGGGTCGCAGCAGAAGCACGCCTCGAAGCACAAGCACGTCTCGAAGCAGCAGAACGCCTCGAAGCACAAGCACGTCTCGAAGCAGCAGAACGTCTCGAAGCGGCACTACGTCGGCGAGCTCCTCCAGACATTTTTTGTTGAGTCGGAGTAGTCATTATCTTTATATATTAAACAAAGAAAAAATAAAATGAAATAATGATAATAAAAATGAATTATAAAAATGTAGTGAAAGTATATAATGACAACAACAGCCACAGCCGATGCAACCACATCCGATGCAACCACCACAAGTGGAACAACCACCACAAGTGGAACAAGCGGCACAACCACCACAAGCGGCACAACCGAACCCACGACAACATCATCATCTACTCCATCAACAAACACCGTGACATCTAAGATTGTACTAATATTAGGCATATTATGGGTTGTTCTGGGATTTGTTGCTTTTATTAAATCAATCATGTGTTTTGGTTCACCTTCTTCATCCGGAGACAAAATAATTGGTTTACTTTTATCCGTGTTTTTTGGACCACTCTTTTTCATTTACCTACATTTCAATAAAAAATACTGCCGAACATCGGCTAATTCAAACGCAAATAGAAATAGAAATGCCTAAATCCTATAATTATAAATAATATAATTCCTATAATTCCTATAATTCCTATAATTCCTATAATTCCTATAATTCCTATAATTCCTATAATTCCTATAATTCCAATAAATGATTTATCTAAAAAGATTTTAAGTAAGATGTCAAACTGGCACTATCCCGTTTGCCATTGTATTCAGATGCTTGTCCGTCCTTAAATGTTAAAATCGTAGGATATCCCTTAATGTTATACTTTTTCATCAAGGCTTCTTGAGATTTATTTTCCGATGGCTTACTACAATCGACTTTCATGAGTTTTACATTATTTTGTGAATCACTATTCCACGAAGATGAAAACTGGTCCCATTCCGGTAAAAACGTTTTACAATGTCCGCACCAATCAGCATAAAACAATACCATGGAGTTTTGACCATCTACATTTTCTTCAAAGTCATCTGCGGAACTCGCAAACCCTTCTTTGGATAAATAAAACTTATGAACGAGAAATAAAACAATTAAGAACCCGAGTAAAAATAACACCTTTTTAGTATTGTTTGGTCTTCTCAAAAATGTTATTTTTTTTTGTATCTTTTTCAAAGGCAAGTAAGACATGAGCTTATTCATATTTTTTTTCATCTTATACATAGATAAAAGAAAATAAATCATCTCCACAAAATCATCAAGCCACCAAAATCATCAAGCCACCAAAATCATCAAGTCACCAAAATCATCAAGTCACCAAAATCATCAAAATCAACCAATATAAAAATAATTTAAGACTTCGTATATAAATAGTATATATCATCATTCATGAACGGACATACCTTTTCAAATCTATCCACTTTATACCCAAAAAAGATTCACGCATTGTTTCAATTAAGTCAAATGATTAGCAATAATAAATATCATCGATATTATGCAAAAAATAAACTATTGATTCAGGCTTTTTTTGAACCAAGTACGCGAACATCTTTGTCTTTCGAATGCGCCATGAAAAAGCTAGGGGGAGACGTTATTCATTTTAATCCCGACATATCCAGTAAACAAAAAGGCGAAAACGACATGGATACGTTAATGACCCTACAACAATACGGCGATGCCCTTCTATTGCGTCATCCTGAACCCAATCTATTTCATGATGCAATCAAGCAACTCCATATACCGATTATCAATGGTGGAAATGGTGCAGGGGATCATCCGACCCAGGCTCTTTTAGATTTGTACACAACTTACAAAAAATTCGGAAATGATTTCCAAGAAAAAACGTATTTGTTTGTGGGAGATATTCACAATAGTCGCACAATCCATTCTTTTATCAAACTATTGGAATTATATCCATTAACAAAGATCCATTTATTTCCTTATGTGGGATGTGAACCCAGTGAATCTTACGTGGAACAAATCGCTCAAATCCATAAACAAAATAAAGAAGAAGTCGTTGTTCCGAGGGAACACATGTATTATGGGGACTATGACGTGGTCTATTTAACACGTTTCCAAACAGAGCGACATAATACAATATATGATTCACAATCCGAATCCCAGTCCGAATACCAGTCCGAATACCAGTCCGAATCCCAGTCCGAATCCCAGTCCGAATCCCAGTCCGAATCCCAGTCCGAATCCCAGTCCGAATCCCAATCCG
>MDTG01439986.1_pt1 | contig 10480 bp, 8 predicted proteins | sample 811421 | NCBI WGS metagenome assembly MDTG01 (sample SAMN05326645, study PRJNA326480) | marine metagenome | isolation source: seawater | place: Pacific Ocean: South East | collected 2011
AGAGTTTCCTCCAGGGCGTCAAGTGCTTTGATTTGATGGTCAAGGCCTTTGAAGTTATCAAACAGGTCTATGATTTTGATAGACATGTCAGATACTGCATTGGCCAGTCTTGCAAGGGAACAGTCCCCTGCGAACGATACCTACGACTTGGTTATCGATGTCATTGTCAGTTTGTTCTGCCAGTTTTTCAAGCAGATCAACAACTAGACGCTTGACCTTATCAGAGGCCAAGAAAGAGAAAAGAATAGGGCGAATAAGAGTAATCATGATTCATCAGCGGGTAGTGGTTCGTTGCCTTCGGCTAGCCATTCAAGGTATTTTTGATAGTCGGTGTTGGCGGGGTCAAAAGGAATACATGCTTCATCTTCAATTCTTTTGACGATGTCAAGCATTAAACCAGAATCAACAGAACGAACGAGTTTGTAGGTGTAGGTCATAATTCGGCATCTATAGTGATAGCAGGAAGAGTATTGTTAGTTAAACTATCGTTATAACCAGTAAACGATTCTTTTCTACCAGATAAAGTATAACCAGATGCGGTAACGGTTGGGTTTGCACGCATTGTTACAGGATGAATCATGCTTAGCCGAGGGCGCCCATCCGCCGTTGTAGCTATAAAGCTGCTTCCGTTTGCTTCTATTTCGTAATAGTAACGTTGGCACCTAGCAAGATCATCACCATAACTACAATGTTCAAACTGGGTGGCCTTGGAGCCTACTTCTAGCTGGACGCCAGTTACTTCAAATGTTGCACCAACAGTATTTCCCCAGTTTTGTGCAAAATCAGGCAAGTAATTAGCACTTGTTAAAGCGTCCCATGTATTTAGATCCGCATTGCTGCCTGTATAATCAGTGCCGAAATATGAAACCCAGTAAAGAGACAAACCATTGCCATTATCGTTATTAAATACTAAACTTGGATCTCCTGGAATTGACTTGGTAACTTTTGTCCAAGTATTAGCTGCAACAGTAACTGGAAAACGATAGTTTCGAGCTGCACTAGTTCCCATATCAGGAAGAAACATATAACAGTAGAATGTACCAGCTTGACTACTTTTGACCCAAGACGACCAAGTAATAAAGGAGTTTTGGTCTTTATAATTCCAACCAGATTGGGCTATAGTTTGAGCCTCAAGTCTGGTTTGAAATTCCCAAGTGGCCATACCGCTGGAGGATGCACTTGTTACTTCCTGCTTGAATGAACTACGGAATCCTTCATCGTAAGGCGCTCCTGAAGTTATGGTATTTTGACTTTGAGTAAGCGCAATACCACTAGACGCACTTTTATACCTGTCAACAGTTTGATAACCGATTGAAGTAGAACTTGTACCTCTCTGCGCTACTTGCATAGCTCCATTAATCACAAGGTTGCGATTACTTAACGCCCCAGCAGTCGGCATCTGCAAGCCGTCAATAGTGACGCCCTCACCAACATTAGGTGGGACGATACTATTTACTTTGATCGTACTCATGATGCACCTCCTGGCTTAGTAGGCCAAACAGGGTTGGCTGGGTCAGCAGTGTTTGCAGGTAGATCCCGCAATGCTTGTCTATATGCTTTCATGTCGTTTGAAATAGTTACATCTGACAGTGCAAGATAGTCAGTTTCGGATAGTAGTCGATTTCGCTTATTTCTAAGCCAAGAAAAATACATTTCTTTTTCAACAAGTTTAGTCTCTTCATCAACAATAAAAACGTCAACGTTTACTGCGTTTCCATCTTTATCATAAGCAATACTAGACCCATCTTTTTGATCGTTTATCCGCACAACTTCTGGATATTTGTTGTAAATAGCTTGATGGTTCATGCTGCAATCTCCCAGACAATCATGGAAGACGATAGTCGTTCATAATGCTGAGAACTATTGTCAGTTACCGTGCGGTTCGTGTACAGAGTGGCTGTTACATTGCCAGATTGCATTGCAAAAAATTTCATAGTAAAAGTTGAGTTACCTAATCCGTCAAATAGGTGACTATAGAAAGTCGAGTCCATAGTGCTATTTGCGTCAGTAGTGCTATAACCTTGAAAAATAGTGGATGAACCTACTGGGTGACTGGTACCCATATTGAAACCTAAATGCTGGCTAGGTGGATTAGACGTACCTGCAGCAAATACCGTATCCCAGTTAGTTGTAGAAGATAGCTCTCCATTCCACCGTACTTGCACATAGAATTTACTATTAGTACCAACTGGAGTAACAGTAGTTGCTAAATCTGTAATCTCACTCCAAGAAGTAGGACTTGTAGAAACAGAAGATCCAGTTTGTTCTTGATTGTAAACAACCTGCAAAACCTTACCACCTGTCACAGTGTCAAAAGACAGTGAACCTGATCCGTTGGTTTTCAAAAATTGACCGGCTGACCCGTCTGAACTTGGGTAAGTTAATGAATTGATCTTAGTTACGTCAATATTTCCATTACCGTCTTTTGCAACAATCTCACCAGCTGTAGCTGGTACAGTTAGTGCTATATCTGAGTTAACTGTATTAGGTACGTCTAGTTCAACTGAACCACCACCTGCAGCTGCTTTTAATCTAATTGACATCTAATTCAGGCCAGGTAGGGTTTACTGGGTCTGATGTATTTGCAGGTAGGTCACGTAGGGCCTGACGATAGTTCCTCATAGCATCAGTAAGTGCTGTATCTCTTAGAGCTGCGTAGTCAGTTTTAGCAAGTAATTGATCACGTGTTTCACGTAGTGCATTCCAAGGTGCTAATTCTGTAAGCCGCACAATTTCAGCATCTATGTCGTTAGACGTAGGTTCGGATTGATTAGAATCTATCCAAGTTAATTCATCACCTCTTAATACCCATTCAGCTCCAGGCCGCAGTGAATTAAGAGCTTCTACCTTTGTAATTGTATTTATCATCCGCGAATCTCCAATAACGTAATTGTGGATGTTGATGGGATAGCGTCAGAACTTCTAGTTAGTCTTAGAGTGCAGTTGGTAGCATATGGCCTGCCTTGGCACTTATACGTAATCGCGCTAGTTGTGCTAGGGGAATCGGTAAATGAAATAGGGTAGATATCAATAATCGTTCCCATAGAAGTTTCGTATTTTCCAAATGGATTGACACCAACAGCAGGCGATTGATAAACAGTGGTTGTATCCCTTAAAACTCTTAACCCCATTCCGTTATTCGTAGTACCACCAGTAGTTACCCACTCAACAGAATGGTGTACCAAAACCAAAATTTTGCTGCTTGTACTTTTTGGCGTAATGGTGGCAGACAGACCAGAATCTACATATGACAAAGCAGTAGTTACCACTTGTGTCTGTGTAGTACCTTCTACCACCTGTAAAATATTTCCAGGCTCTTCTACAGCAATTGTGCCGCTGCTTGGCATACTGGTATTAGAAAAAGTTAAGTTGTTTGATCCATCAGTTTGCAGCACTTGATTAGCACCGCCAGGTAGCCCTGGCAGTGTATAAGTTAAGTTGCCATCGCAAACTGCAGGAACGTTTAGCTCAACCGAACCAGATGTTGCCCCGTTTAATTTAATTCCCATAATTAAGCAATTACCCAATTCGATCCAGAAGGTACTGTTACTACAACGCCTGTGTTAACAGTCATCGGTCCAGCACTAATTACATTTTTACCTGTAGTAATTGTGTAAGAAGTAGTGATGGTGTTGTCATGTTCAATAGCCCAAGCGTCAGTACCAGCGCCTGTTGCGCCACCACCAATAGCTCCCCAAGCAGATCCGTAACCTTCAAAACCTGCTGTCGTGCTGTTGTAGCGAATCATGCCTGTAGCAGGTGTGCCGTCTCGTTGTGCGGTTGTACCTACTGGTAGTTGTGCGGATGCTGTAGCTGATGTTCGGACAACACGATTAGATATGTCAGTTACATTCGTTGCAATATTAGTTGCGTTGGTTGCAATATTAGTTGCGTTGGTTGCAATGTTGGTGTCATTACCACTGACGTTAGTGTTTAACGTATCAATATCACCTTGCAGCTCATCCAAACTATCTTGCACGTTGGTGCTTGTTAGGTTGCCTGAGGCTGTATTAGTGATATTTGCAGCAGAGGGAGCTACCCAAGACAAATTGCCACTACCGTCAGATTTCAGAAGATCATCAGCATTGCCGTCGTCGTCAGGAAGCGTCAACGTGTAAGACGCCGCTGAAGCATGTGGCGGTGACTTAATTTTTACGCCGTGACTATTAGCTGAGCAGTTGAGCTGAAGAGTTCCATCGCCTCCACCAGCACCCTTAATTTCGACAACACCAGAACCATTAGGAGCAAGCTTGATGTTGCTGTTGGCAGTAGTAGTGGTAATGTCGTTAGTCTGCACATCCAGATTGCCGCCTAGTTGTGGCGTTACATCTGAAAGCAAATTGGTAGAGAACGAACCTGCAGGAATCGTGACAAAGCCTGTCTGCTGATCAACCTTGAAGATTGGATCTTCTGTCTGGTTACCACCAATAGTGAAAGAACCGTTTTGATCAGTAGTGGCTGTCCAGATCTTGCCGCCGTTTAGCTCTGTCTTTTGTTTGGTGTCATCAGGAACACCACCATTTTCAGGCAAAGCTCGATAGTCAGTACCACTACCGACATACTCCATAGTGTGACCGCTGGATGCGATCATCGAGCGCAGGAAAAACTCAACGGGCAAGTTATCTGCAACCGCACCATCCAAGCCAAGGTTTTCACTTCTCTTGGCTGGGTTAGGCCGTGAAATGGTTACAGTCCAACCATTACCACCTTCGCTGTCCACATTCGGGATAGCAGAAAGGATTGGGTAAGTAACGCTATTCACCACAACCAGCATGTTGCCAGCTGGGCGATTCTCATCACCAAACCAGCCCACACCAGCAGAGGGTTGGTTGACATTGATAGTCAGGTTGCCGTCAGAAACAGCACCGTCAACATTGGACGTAAAGATAGCTGCTGTGGATTTGCCATCGGCAACAAGTGCTTGATCGCCAAAGTCAGTAGTTGAGGCAGCAAGGTTTGCCTGACCGCCATTTAGACATTTGATGTGGTACTTGTTAAAGAACGCATAACTAGATGTGCATTGCGTATAGCCGTTGTTAGTAACAAGCAGTCCAGGACCATTGAGGCCAACGTGTGTATAGCTGTCGCAAACAATCGAACGCAACGGGCTAGTGACCGCAGGCACAGAACCATCAACCAACACACCACCACCAGTGGGGGCAGAATCAGTATCACCAGCCAAACCACCGCCAGGGGTAATGACGTTGATAGCTGAGTTGTCAATCTCAGAGTCTGAGAAGTTTGTGCAGTTCTGAATGTAGGGCGATTTGACAATGGTGCAGCCAGGCAGGAAAGCAATGTTCCATCCTTGATTTACAGGCAATGTTGCATCAACAGCATTACCTAGCGCACCACTGGCCTTCATACCGGTAAGGGTAAGGTTTTGGAGAAACGTGCCGCTGTTGACGCGGAACATCACGCTCTCTTCTGTAGCCACTGTGGGGTGGACAATACAGCTACGCAAAGCCGTACCAACGATTGAGACGTTGGATTTCTGAATGTCGATAGGGCAGGCTTCCTGATACGTACCAGGGGCAACTACGACAACGCTGCCATCGCCAAAGGTGGCATCACCGTTGATTTGTTGGATAGCAGCCTTGATAGTTTTCTTAGGCCTACTGATCCTGTGGCCATCATTACTGTCAGAACCAGAAGAAGCATCGACATAGACAACCTTCGGCTGGTTGGTAAACGTACCGCCAGAGGCAACACCAGACCACGTAGCACCATTCCAAACAGAAAGCGTCAGGTCTTGATTTGTTTGGAGCCAGGTTTTACCTACCTCCCAATTAGAGCCTGTCGGCAGTGTTGGTTGAACAAGAGTGTCAAAGCGACGAGCAGCGGCACTGGCAGTAAAGATGTTGTCATCCGCTGCGGCAGGAGCACCAGCGTTTTGTTCGGAATAAGTGATGACATCAGAGGCTTTGATGCGATCAAAGTCAACCTGACCTGCTCCAAGACCAACAGTGATCGTGCCGTCGCCGTCATCTGTGATGGTGACTCCATCTGATCCAGCAACGTCACCTGTCAGAGCTGTGTCGATCTTGGCGTTGATACGCGCCTCGATGCCACCAGTAGTAGCAATGGTGTTGTCGTCAGCAGGCCACGCCTCAACTGAGTTGATAGTTTCAGTTGTGTTGTCCCAAGCTGTGTTCTCCAGATACTGCTTTGTAACAGCATCCTGAGCAGCCGTTGGATCAGCAAGGTTATTGATCTGATTGCCGCCCATAGACACGTCATCAGGAAAGACGGCGTTGTATAGAGGCACCTTGCCACCGTCTTCCTGGGCAGAAAACAGTAGTTGTTGGAAGTTGTCATTTAGATCCTGCGCTCTAATAGAAGAGCCAGGAAAGAACTGAGAGTCGATGGTATCGACACTTGTTAAACGCTTAATAACAACTTCAGACCCCGTTGCAGGGGCAGAACTCAATTCAATAGTAGTGGCGTTGGCAAAAGTAAATGCAGTTGTGTCTGTGCCGTCAATAGCAACCTTAAGGTCGCTTTGGGCAATATATTGGATTGTAAAAGGGAACAGGACTTGGCCTGCCCCCGAGGTAAATGATTCAGTTGTAGTAGCCATAGCCTAGTAATTTCTTACTTAAGATTATTCAGAGGTGCCTGATTGATCTTTGTGAGCGCATCTTGGTATTTTTTACGGAATACTTCTGATGCAGGGCTGTCGCCAGCAAGCATCCTTTTCCTAGCCTGGCCATTGTAGTAAGCAATGATTTGGCTTAGTCGTGAGTTTATAGGAGTATCCTTTACGTCAAAACCTTGAGCCAACATTTTATCGGTCTCCGCCTTGTCAAGCTGGAATTGTGCAGAATTGCCGAACAAGTATTGGTCAATGTCCTTTTTGAACTGGCCACCTTGGGCTCTTAGCTTGATAAATTCGTAAATTGATTCATTATCCAAGTTGATGTTGCCCATTGGGCCTTTCAGATAACGTGGATCGTTAATGTTTACACCATATTTATACAAGCCTTCAAAGGTCTTGTCGCCTTGCTCCATTCCAATCTGAACACCAAAAGGCACCATAGAATTAACAAGGTTAGTCGTGACACCAGCAGCACCAGTCATTCCATTGCGAAGCAACGGCTTACCAAACGCATTCAAACGCGGAGGAAGCTGTTGATCAAAACCAAAGCCAGCATTTTTGAGAAACGCATCACGCCAATCTGCATCAACGTAAGCTCTAGTTTCACGTCTAACGGGGTCTAGCATAGTGCTAGTTTGCCGACGCGCACTAGCATAAGGGACAAGGTTACCGCCGATTCCAGCAACAGTTTTTTTAACATCATTATCGTTCATAGAAATCATTCGAGCAATTTCAGATACTTGCTTCAAATATGATTTGTTGACGACGTTAGACATTAAGAGGTTGAAGGGATTAGCCCTAATTCTGTCGGTGAAGATCATCGAAGACATATCAGCTACAAAACCTATAGGAGTGGAAACAGGTTCCAAGGCAGAATAATTAAATTTAACTCCTAAAGCTGGTATTTTGATAGTAAAGGGTTCATTTCCAGCACCTTGCCAAGTAAGGTTATCTTGATAATTAAGGGGGCCTGCACCAGTAATATTGCCAGTTGCACCGCCGTAAGCTGCTAAAGCACCTAAGAAATAAGAAGCACCCTCCTGTCCATCACGCATTGCTCTGTAATAGGCAGAACCAGTTTTATATTTCTGATCGAACTTTTTAAGAATACTCGAAACACCTGGAGTGAAGTTACCAGAAGCTTTTAAAATTTCGGACGGAGTTTTAACAAAGGTCAAACCTAACATCCTAGCTCCAGGGAAGCTGGCAAACTCATTGATCTTTTTAGTCAAAATGTCAGTTTCACCTACTGTTTTTTGGAAGGTGAACATATCCGCCATTTCCTTTGCTTCAGTATCAATTAGCGTGATACCATCTTCATCAAAAATATCTAGCATGTGGGTTTCTTTACGCCTAGAAACGATTTCAGCAAATTTAGATCTGCCATTTTCTGTAAATGGGCGTGTTTCACCAAGCTCGATAATTGCATCCTCAACCGCACGCTGAGCAGCTAATTGTCTGCCAGCAACAACTTTCCAAAAAGAGTCAACGGAACCCATCAACTTCATCATTGGTTGCATCCAGGGAGAAGCAAGGAACTTGTTACCAGCCTGAGCGGTACGGTAAAAGACTTCTTCACCAACAGACAATTCGCCTCTAAAAGATTGCTGGTGAACTTGCTCAATATTTTTAGTTAGCTGTTCATCCCAAATAAAATAAGTGGGATTATTTGGATCAAAACCCTTAGAAGAGTTTTGCCATAGACGGCCGAACAAGTCTCCTAGTTCCTTATATGTATCAACAGTTGCGGCTACAGAAGCAACAGCCTGAGCCCTAACAAGTTTACTCTGTTCACCAGGGAACATAGACCTAGCAAGGACTAGCAAAGGCTGACCAGATGATTGATAAAAGCCACCCCAAAAGTTTTTACCTTGTGTGATTGGGCCAGAAAGCAGCGAGTTGATATAAAGACCATCTGCATTTTTTACGTTTGCAGACAACAATGCTTGCCATACTCTTACTTGATTTTTAGGAGTTGCTTGCTGTAGGGCAAGAGCACCAATGGCTCGCTGCATACGTCTGGCAGCAGCCTTTGGGTTGGTTTGTATTTCTTTGCCCATACCGAGCAGAGCTTTATATGAAGCATCAATTTTTGCTGCTCTATCGAGCTGTTTATCAATCTCTGCTTGGAACTGTTGCGATTTAGGTCCTTCAGGAAGTTTGCCAGATTCACGCGCTACCTGACCAACATTATTTAACCAGTCACCCTTAATAGCAGAGTCATCTTTGAGAAGCTTGTAATACAAAAGCCCTCTAGCTCTTAGACGGGAAAGGTTGACCGGCAGCTCAGCAGCTCCGTCCTTTTGTTGATTAAAAATGGTTTGTGAAAGCTCTTGCGTTTCTTTTTGTACTTGATTCATCAAACGTACAAACAGAGCACGGCCTTCAATAGTAAGGATCTGTTCCCCGCCTACATCAAAACCAAAATCAAAATTCTCAGCAATAAATTTAACGGGATCTACGTCCTGACCTACAAATTGATTATAAGCCTCTTCTACTTGCTCAGAATTGGCCCTAAGCATTACATCGACATCAGACGAACCCATACGCTTGGGGGTTTTTTCAGACATTTTTAGCAGTTCAACCAAAGAGTTTTCGCTAAAAGACATTGAGTAAATGTCTGCTTCTGTAAGCTGGCTGTTGATTGGTGCTGCTGTGTTGACGTAATTAGGCTCTACAACATCGCTTAAAGGGGCTCTAGCCTTAACAGGAATTAGAGAATCGGATGATTTACCAGATTCCATAGCAGACTTTCTGGTAGCTGTAGGGATAGCCTCGTCTGCTTCTTTAACAGCCTGTTCAACAGCTTCTCTAGGCAGTTCAGGTGTAGGATTGTCCGCTAACTTTTGTGCTTTTGCTTTAAAGGCGTCCTCATTACCCGACATTTTGGCTAAAAAGGCTTCTCTGCGCAGCTCAAGTTGCTGAATCTCGCCTCGAAGCTCAATTTGCTCACGCAATGAAGGCTCTAGCAGAGCACGAGTGTTAGCAGCTTGGGCAGATGCTGCAGTTTCTTCAGCTTGTAAGTCCTTAACCCGAGTATTCAGACCCTCAATAGTGTCAATAGAGTCGTCGAGGGGAGCAGGTCTGTCAACATTTTGCAAACGAGCAACAATACGGTCTCTAATAGCACTGTCAGGCCCAGCGTTGAGGACTTCTAGGTACTCATCAATGTTATTGCTTGTGAGTCCTTTGACACGACGGCCAGGTGTGATGGTGACACCTTTAGGAAATTTGAGCAAAAGCTTCCCATCCTCACCTTTAAGCTTACGAAGCTCCTGGATATAGCGCATTTGTCCTGCTGAAAGGTTCATAGGAATGTTCAATTCCTTTGCTTCTACGTCAGCAAGACGTGGGGCCTGCAACGAACGCTCTTGTAGCTCACGTATATTTTTAACCCTAGAACCACTAAGACTGGATTGTTTAGTAAGTTCTTCAGAGAAAGTTGTAACCTCACGGTCTACCAGACCCGAACGTGCGCGAAGGTCAGTCAGGTCTAAGTCTAGTTTTTCAAGAATACCTTCAGTTGCTTGGAAGTCAAAACCATCCATCACAACTTCATCAGGAGAACCCCCATACTTAATAGTGTCGTAGACATCATCGACAGCTTTCGCCCCAACAAGAGCATCTGTGCGTGCTCTCAGGTACTGGAGAACTTCATCTCCACTTCCTTGAGCAGCCCGTTCTACAAAATTATTAAGGAGTTGTCGGTTTTCACCAGCAAGACGAGCTGTAAGATCAGCTTCTACGGTTCTTGTATAGTCTAATGTTTGACCAAATTGGTCATCGGCATATTCATCAGCAAGTAGTTTTCTGAGCCTACCAAGGGCTTGGTTTGCTTTCTTAGAAGCTTCTGGGTCTTGTTTAATCCCAGGAAAGAATTTA
>MDTG01403005.1_pt1 | contig 10479 bp, 13 predicted proteins | sample 811421 | NCBI WGS metagenome assembly MDTG01 (sample SAMN05326645, study PRJNA326480) | marine metagenome | isolation source: seawater | place: Pacific Ocean: South East | collected 2011
AAAATCGTATCAACATATTAGGAGAATAAAAATTGCAAGTTAATCTAATTGATAAAATGGGAACTGACTTAACAGTAGTCAATGCGGCTAGGGTATCGTATGCAAAAGAGTCTGAATGGGAGTCAATACCAGAAGCTGGTCCAATAACAGGATTACTACATGACAAAGATGAAAAGTTAATTAGTTTTTTAGCAAGACACAATCATTGGTCACCTTTTGCACATTGTAGTCTACAGTTTAGGATTAAAGCACCAATATTTGTTGCTAGACAGTTAGTAAAGCATCAAGTAGGATTAAGTTGGAATGAAGTATCAAGACGTTATGTTGATTACGAACCAGAATTTTATATTCCAGATACTTGGAGAGGCAGACCATTAAATTCTAAACAAGGATCAGATGGAGAAGTGCCAGTTGACAACAGCAAATATGATAATATGATGTCTCAGTTAAAACTTTTTTATGAAACATTACTAAATCAAGGCGTAGCTCCAGAAATGGCTAGAATGGTTTTACCACAGAGTATGATGACTGAATGGTATTGGAGTGGAACCTTGTATGCTTTTGCCAGAGTATGTAATTTAAGATGTGCTAGTGATACCCAAGAAGAAACTAGAGTAGTAGCAGATTTAATTGACAAATTAACACAAAAAAGTTTTCCAGTATCTTGGAAATACTTGCGAAATGAAACAAAATAGAGTATAATAAAGATATGCCAACAGTTTATTCAGATGATTTACAAAAACTATTCTTAGAGTTTATGATAACTGAAAAGGATTTGTTTGTTCGTGTTAGGAACATTATAAGTCCACAATATTTCAGTAAAAAATATTTTGAAGTAGTTGAGCTACTAATAGAGTATGCTGAAGAATATAATTCATTGCCAACACCGGAACAAATCAAAGCAAAAACTGATTTGAATATTAACTTGGTTCCAGATTTAGATGAAAGTCAAAAAGATTGGTTTTTAAATGAGTTTGAAACATTCTGTAGACACAAAGCACTTGAGAAAGCAATTATTGAAAGTGCTGACCTTTTAGAAAAATCAGAATATGGTCCTGTAGAAGAAAAAATTAAACAAGCAGTAAGAATTGGATTAACAAAAGATTTAGGTATTGACTACTTTGAAGATCCAAAAGCAAGACTTTTAAGACTAAAAGAAAACAATGGAACTATTAAAACTGGTTGGAAAAGATTAGATGATAGGCTGTATGGTGGTTTTAACAAAGGTGAATTAAACATCTTTGCAGGTAGTTCAGGATCTGGTAAAAGTTTATTTTTACAAAATCTTGCAATGAACTGGTTAGAGCAAGGCATGAATGTAATATACTTTACTTTTGAATTGAGTGAAGAATTAAGTGCAATGAGAGTTGACTCTATGACTACAGGAGTACCAACAAATGAAATATTTAAAAAGATAGATGATGTTGATCTAGCAGTTAGACTACAAAAAACTAAATCTGGAGGAACATTTCAGATCAAATATATGCCATCGGGCGGAAGTACAAATGATTTAAGAAGTTATGTTAAAGAATACACAATTAACAAAGGTGTTGCACCTGATGTAATTTTAGTTGATTATTTAGATTTAATGTTTCCAACTAATAGAAAAATTTCTCCAGCAGATATGTTTATTAAAGATAAGTTTGTATCAGAAGAATTAAGAAACTTTGCAGTAGAACAACAAGTGGTAATGGTAACAGCATCACAACTTAATAGAGGTGCAATTGAAGAAGTAGAATATGATCAAAGCCATATAGCAGGTGGTATTAGTAAAATTAATACAGCAGATAACTTAATAGGTATCTTTACAAGTAGAGCTATGAGAGAACGTGGTAGATATCAAATACAGCTGATAAAAACTAGAAGTTCAGGTGGAGTTGGATCAAAAATTGATTTAGCATTTGATATTGATAAGTTAAGAATTACAAATCTTGATGACGAAGACGAAGATTCAAACATTTCTACTGATTCAAGTAGTAATATAATGTCGGCTATTAAAACAAGAACTAGTACTGTGAATGAAAAAACAGAATCTACACTGGTTGCTGAGAAAACAGAACACACAAAAAGCCTAAGAGATCTAATGAAAAAGCAACGTGAATTAGGTAGTTTTGAGGAGTAGAGTAATATACGTGTATGTTTTAACACTTTTTTAACATAAATATTATTAGGGCAACAGTTATGAAGAAACAAACACGGTCAATATTACAGGAAATTAGTTCAGTAGTACCAACTACTGACATGAACAACGTGGTTGAAATTAGGGCAAACCATGTTATTACATCATCTATTAATGTTATTAAGATGATTTGCGAATCATATGATGAAGCTACAGCAGATGATTTAGTAAAAAGATTTGTAAACAGTATTAAGACACAAGACCCTAAGAAGTTTGAACGTGGGATAAAAAAGTTAAACGAATCCAATGAAAGCTAATGACCTATTTACTGAAAACACAAATCTTCATCTTACACACCTTGAAGATTTAGCCTTATTTCAAGGAAAGCAAGGGGCTGAAAAAGCCATATCTTTTCTTAAAGGACTAACTGATTTAGCAAAAACATCAAGCCCAAAGAAATTTAATGTTACAATAAAGTGGGACGGCTCACCGGCTATATTTGCAGGAACGGATCCAGCAGATGGTAAATTTTTTGTTGGTACAAAAGCAGTATTCAATAAAGGTGCCAAGCTCAATAAAAGCCTAGACGACATAGCAACAAATCATCCAGATGTAAAAGAAGATGGTGATAAAGCAGATTTACGTGATAAGTTAAGAAAAGCATTTACAGGATTATCTAAATTAGGTATTAAAAATGTTTTACAAGGTGACTTATTGTTTACAAGAGATAGTTTAAGAAAGATACAGTATCAAGGAAAATCATATATTGCATTTAAACCAAACACACTTACATACGCAGTACCGGTAAATTCAGAACTTGCACAAAATATACAAAAAGCAGATGTTGGAGTAGTATTTCATACAGCATATTCTGGTAATGCATTAGAAGATATGTCAGCAAGTTTTGATGTTGATATTTCTTCTTTAAATCAAACTGATGATGTATGGTATGATGACGCTTATATAAAAGATTACACAGGAGTTGTTAATTTAACAGCAGGTGAACATAAAGCCGTTTTGAAAGCAATCAGCGATGCAGAAAAATATATTGCACAGTCTGGAAACATATTTCAATTCTTAGATGCAACAGAACTTGGTAAAAAATTAAAAGAACTAATTCATGTTAATCATAATAACATGGTTAGAGCAGGTGCTATTGAACAAGACCCTGCAACGTTCTTTAATAGTTTTGCAAAAGATTATGAATTAAGAATTGAAAAAGAAATTGCAAATTTAAAAACTGGCAGAGATGGACCAGCTGGACAACGAAAATTAATAGCATTAGAGACTTGGAAAAAAACTTATCAAGCAAACAAAACAAATATTGAAGCATGGTATGGATTGTGGTTAAAACTATCTAGTATTAAAAATACTTTGTATCAGAAGTTAAAAAATATAAAAGCCATAGATGCGTTTACACAAGACGGTGATACTTATAGAGTTAGTGATCAAGAAGGCTTTGTTGCAGTTGATCATGTTGGTAATGCAATCAAAGTTGTAGACAGATTAGATTTTTCTAGAAAGAATTTTGCAAAAGAAGGATTAAAATTAAATTTAGTAAACAACTTAACTGAAAGTAGAGCTTTTAGATCAAGACAAGAAATTGGAGATTACACAGCAGAAAAAATAGGAGAAATAATTTATGGTTATCTGTTAAGTCTAACAGTGATGCACAAAGAATACAGATATAGAAGAATAGCAAAACAGTATGCATCAAGAACCAACAGTTATACAAACTATAATTTTTTTAGAACTAATGGAACTGATTTATATTTGATGATACACAGTATTTTAGGTACAGGTAGTATTGTTCAATTTGTAAACAATACAAAGTCTGACAGGTATGTTGATAAGTTACAAAAAAATTCAATAACAGTTAGACAGTTTATTAACAATCTCAAGACAGAAGATGCATCAGGTTTAAAAAAATTATTTGTACAGCTTGAAAGAGAATTAGGGATTAATAATAATACTCTTAAAAAAGTAAGAAGATTATTAACAGATTATGAGTTACTAAAACAAAAAGAAAGATACACAGCGGTAACACTCTTATTACAATATGTAAGAGCATCGTTACCAAAAAGTGAGCTGTATGGTACATTATTTGATATGAGTAGACAAAGAGCACTTGTTGGTGATAAGATTGAAAGACTTTCAAGACAAAAAATAATGCCAAAAAATATAGCTAAAGGTTCAAGATAATGTACAGTCTAAATACAGTTAAAAATACGTATCTTGAAGTTAGTAAAACAACTGAAATTTATAGATTAGAAACTAATATACCATTAACACACAGCGATTTAGTTGATCAAGATAGTGATAAAGATTTTGATCATGTGAAGCAATTAATAACAATTTACGGTAAAATATTGTTTTTTACCAAACCCAATTTTAAATTAAATAGATATGAATTTGTATTTGGAGTGGAGCAACCAGATCTTTTTCAATTGCACAATGATCCTGTAGGGGTATTAAAAGCACGTTTGCAGGGCATTGTGCTTTTCGGTGGCAAGATTATGTGTAATGGAGTAAATACAAATACATGGATAAAAAAATTCTAGGAGAGCAGGATATAATGGAAAATAGACCAGAAACAGCAAAAGAACCAGTACAAGGAAAAGACCAAGTCGAGTACAATAGTTTAGAAGTTCATGTTGCTTTAAGTAGAGAAAGACATGAAGAAATTGGTAACAGATTTGATAGAGTTGAAGCAAATATCAGCAAAGTTGAAAATAAAATGGATACCGGTTTCCAAAAGATTGAAAAAATAATAATGTGGACAGCTGGAACTATGTTTTTCACAATGTTAACAATTTTGTTCACAGTAGTATTTGGCGGGCTTATAAAGTAATATGAAAATAGTAGAAGTAATTGGAACACCTATAGTATACGGAAAGCAGAAAAGCAGTATCAAACGTAAGTTTAGATGTGTTACTGGTCCAAGAAAAGGTAGATTGGTAGCAGATCCATCTACTTGCACAGCACCAATGAATGTGAAAAAATCACAACAAATGAAAGCTACTAGAAGAAGAACAGGTACAGCACAAAGTCAGAAACAAAAACTAACAAAAAGATATAATCCAACTAGTCAAAACCTTAAAAAATTGAATAGACAAGTTAAATCCAGAAGAATAGGCAAAGCACCAAAAATAAAATTAGGTAAAAAATAATGTTTATAAGTGATATTATCCCAGTAATTGAAACAAAAATGATATTTGGAAGATCTGGAAAAAAGGTTGTAAAAAAATATCGTTGCAGTTTTGGTAGAAAAAAAGGAAGAATAGTATCTAATCCTAGTGTGTGTTCTGCACCATTAGACATAAAAAAACGTTTTCAAATGAAAAAAATGAAAGCTAGAATGGGCTCTAGACTACAAAGAAAAATTAAATTTGCTAAAAAGTTCAATCCAGCAAGTCGTAGAGTAGCCGCTTTAAATAAAGCACTAAGAAGATAAAAAGTTCTTGCTTTTTATTTCATTTTGTATTATAGTATAAGAATATATGCGAACACGATCAAAAATAGTAGAAATAAAAAGAGAATATCCAAAGTATTCTAATGCCAAAGAAGCTTTAGAACATTTTCGTTTTATAACAATTCTCACAAAATGGACAGAAGATAAAAGAATACCTTCTGACTATATTGAGCATATTAGTAATGAAATAGACAGATTTGAAAAAATAAAAGTACAAGGTAATGAAAAAAAGAAGATGTTTAATAAGCAAACAATATCCAGATTAGACAATCTTTTAACTGATACGGTTAAAATTAATATGTCTAAAAAAGACTTTTCATTAGCTGTAAAAACTGAAAAAATTAATGAAGGTGTAATAATAGAAAACTTATTAATAAAGAAAAATAAAGAAGATTACTATGATATAATTGATACAACTACAAACAAAGAGCTATTTTATGACGTAAATCAATATAAATTAGCATATCTATTAACAGTTGCAACAATTGAAGGCAAAAATAGAAAGTCAACTGAAGTAAAACAGCTTATAGATAACAATAATCAGTACTCAAACCTACTAGAATCACTAGATGCAAACCATGAAAAAATGGAACTTGCGTCAACTGACAAGGAGAAAAGTACCATTGAAACCATTATATCTGGGCTGGAAAACCAATTAAATATACTTGATCAGCTTATATCGGCACAGTATACACACAAGAATAACAGCCTGAAAGCATAAATAATTTTGTTATGAATTTAAATGATTTACAAAGTAACTACGAAACTAAGATTTCTAGAATAAACCGTTGGTTAGAAGAGACTTACGGCTTTAAAGTATACGATCAAGTAGAAGTAGAAAAGCTATTTCAAATCAAAGATGATTTAGACATTCAAAGAGAGAAGCTAAAAGCAAGTCTTCCTTTTAATTCTTATCATACACATTCTGAATATGCTAAAAACATACTCTTAAGTGAAGCAATTGTTTTAATGATTGGTCAACTTAATGACGAAGACATTGAAAAAATGCAAGGTAGTGACGAAGTTGGACACGAACAACCAGCTGTAGTAAGCATGACTAAAGAAGAAACTTCAAAAGAAGAAGTAACTGAAGAACAAGATTTAGAAAAAGCTGAAACAGTTTTAGCAAGTCAACAATTAGTTGATGAGTTTCAAGGTATTGTAGAAGACTTAGGTAAAATGCAAAATGAAACACTTGGTGCTTTAGTAGATAAAATGACTTATGAGTTTGGAGCAGACGTTGCCGCACAGTTTAATAATTCAATGATGGCAACAATTGATTCAATTCTTGAGATGGCAAGAGAAGCCAAAGAAAAAACACAAAACGAAGTATTAAAATTACAAGGTGAACAACCAGCAACTGATATGTCTAATGCTGATTCAGATGATGAAGTCATGGCAGATCCGGTTGCAGACGATGAAGAGTCTTTAGAAATCGATCCAGCAGACAGTGATGTAGAAACTGATGGAGACGAAGCCGCAAGTGGTCCAGAAGATGAGCCACTTGGTAGAGCTAAAAAAGACTAATGAGACTTCAAGAAATCACAGAAAACTATTTCTCTCAATTAAAAACAGACACACAAAATCTGCTTCTAAGTTTAGTTGGTAAACAAACTTATGAAATTCAAACAAGCGATCTAGTTGATGAGTTAACAAAGATGGGACATTCTGTTAACCCAAACAGTTTAGCTGATCTAGTTAAAAATATGAAATTAGTTAGAAGCATTAACCAAGATAAAATTACATTACAGAAAAATCAAAATTTGACACAGTACTCAAAAGATGCTACAATGGACAATAATAAAAAGGTTGCCAAAATGGCAAAGAAAACCATTGATAGAGATATTGTATAGTGTCATTACTTGTAGAAAAATTTCAATATAAAAAACTAAAAAGAACAACAATAGAAGGTAAAAGATTCTATGTTGGTGAAAATGGTAATCCGGTACCTAGTGTAACTACAATTCTTAGTGCTACAAAAGATATGACAGCACTTAATGAATGGAAAAGAAGAGTAGGAAAAGCTGAAGCTCAAAGAATTGTAACGGAATCAGCCAATCTTGGCACAGCTACTCACAATAAATTAGAGGATTATGTTAATGGTATTGAGCGACCAGCTGGTACTAACATGGTCCATCAACAAGCAAAAAAATTAAGTGATATAATTATTGAACAAGGTATGAAAGATGTCAATGAAGTATGGGCAATTGAACAGCATCTTTGCTTTCCAAATCTATATGCTGGAACGGCTGATATGATTTGTGAATATAAAGGAACACCTGCAATAGGAGACTTTAAAACTAGTCGCAAAGTCAAGAAAAAAGAGTGGATTGAAGACTATTTTATGCAGTGTGCCGCTTATGCTCTAGCTCACAATGAAGTATACAGCACAGATATACAAGCAGGGCTTATTTTTATAGTATCACACAGCGGTGAATACCAGCAATTTATGGTAAAAGACAAAGAATTTGACACTTACACAAACAAGTGGCTGGATAAAGTAGAAGAGTTTTACAAACTAACTAATAAATAGTAATATTAGGAAATACAAATGAGTACAACTTACGTTAGATTAAAAAATAGACGAGGAAATAAGTCAGATCTACCTACACCTTTAGCAGAAGGTGAATTAGGTTTGGCTCTTGATACCAGAGAATTATACATTGGTGGTGGAAACCAAGATGCAAAAAATCGTATGGTACAAATCAGTAATTATTTAAATGCTCAATCAGATACACAAAGTAGAATTGATAATAGATTAGTATTTTTTAAATTAGCTGAAACGGAAAATGTTGTTGGTAATGGAACACAGGCAAACTTGTCAGTGTTAAAAGGCTCACAAATGACTCTACCAAGTTCCAAAGCATCACCTTACAATCCAGAAAGTTTTGTTATTACAAAATTTAATATTAATCAAATTCCTGCAACAATTCAAAGTAACAATTACACAGTAAGTACATCAGGTAGTAATTTAAACGTTATTACGGTTGCTGGTGCTATACCAGAAAACAATACAGTGGTAGTTGTATCTAAATGGACAGTAGCAGAAATTGTTAGTGCAATAGGAACAGCATTACCTGGTTTAGATGTAACGCAAACTAGTACAACTAATCAATTGTATATCGACTTAACAACAGGCACAGGCTTTGTTGATGTTGGTGCATCTGGTAATCAAACAACAACTGCGTCAACTTTAACTAACTTAGATATGATATCTACAGCATTTAAAAATGCAGATAATAATATTAGAGGTAATATTTCTAACTTGCCATATGCGGCAGGTAAAATTATTACTGATGGTAATCTTTTAATTGAATCAGATTCTCCAACTTCAGCATTAAACCTTGCAACATTTTTAAATAGAGCTACAGGTTCAAACTATGCCACAGTTGCTAACAACATACAAGTTTTTACTCAAGACTCAAGACCAATATTTGAAAATAATATATTTGTAAAACCAAGTTCACTAAATCAAAAAACACTAACAGCAGGTGGCGTTACAGCTGACGTAATAACTTTTGATACTACTAAATCAAATAGTTATTTTATTGATTATAGTCTTAAATTTGGATCAGCTTTAGCGGCTGGTACAATGAGAATTATAACTGATGGCTCAACTGCTGAATTACTTGACGACAGGACAGAGACAGCCGCAACAAGCAATGTTGTCTTTAGTGCAGATTTAAGTGGAGCAACACTTAGATTAAGATATAACAATAGTCATGGTAGCACAAATGCAACCTTAAGTTATGTTTTAAAACACTGGTTAACTGCATAATTTCCAAAATAATTACAACTGTCCACAAAAAAAGTAGAAAAATTCAAGATTTTTGTTGACACTTAACGTCGGTTGAATATACAATTTATATTGTACAAAAGATATAGGCAGAAAAATGAATAAAGAAAAAGAAGACGAATTGTATATCGTCAAGAGAGATGGCAGAAAAGAATTATTAGACATTAGTAAAGTTCATAAAATGACACAAGCCGCGTGTGAGGGATTAACCGGTGTGTCTTCATCACAAGTAGAAATGAATTCTGGTTTACAATTTAGTGATGGTATGTCAACGCAAGACATTCAAGAAGTATTAATTAAATCAGCAAACGATTTAATTACATTAGAAGCACCAAACTATCAATACGTTGCTTCAAGACTACTTCTTTTCTCACTTCAAAAACACGTCTTTGGTAAATGGCTTCCTTCAGAATCACATATTCCTTTAAGATATCTTGTTGCAAGAAATATTGAACGTGGAGTTTATGATAAATCAATCTTAGATAAATTTAGTGATGATGAATGGAACAAACTAAACGATTACATAAAGCATGAAAGAGATTGGGATTTTACATACGCAGGTCTAAGACAGGTTGTTGACAAATATCTAGTTCAAGATAGAAGTACTGGAGACATTTATGAAACACCTCAGTATATGTACATGATGATATCAGCAACACTATTTGCAAACTATCCTTTAGGAACCAGAATGCAATACATTAAAAAATATTACAATGCAATCTCTACTTTTAAAATTAATATACCTACACCAGTAATGGCAGGAGTGAGAACACCAATGAAACAATTTGCTTCTTGTGTTCTTGTTGAAACAGACGACACACTGCCTTCAATTTTTTCTAGTGATATGGCTATTGGCAGATACATTGCACAGAGAGCCGGCATAGGAATCAACGCAGGTCGTATTAGAGGTATTAATTCTAAAATCAGAGGAGGCGAAGTAGCACACACTGGCGTAGTTCCTTTTCTTAAGAAGTTTGAATCAACTGTGAGATGTTGTACACAAAACGGAGTACGTGGTGGTAGTGCTACTGTCCATTTCCCTATATGGCATCAAGAGATTGAAGACATACTTGTACTAAAAAATAACAAAGG
>MDTG01095787.1_pt1 | contig 10478 bp, 14 predicted proteins | sample 811421 | NCBI WGS metagenome assembly MDTG01 (sample SAMN05326645, study PRJNA326480) | marine metagenome | isolation source: seawater | place: Pacific Ocean: South East | collected 2011
GGAGCGGGCAAAGGGATTCGAACCCTCGACCTTCTCGTTGGCAACGAGACGCTCTACCACTGAGCTATGCCCGCAAAGAAACAATTATAGTACACTGCCTTGTCAATGGTCAACCTTAATAAAATGTCACTATCAATAAATAAATTTTTTAATATAATACAACTTTATGAAAAGTTATCCCGACATAATTCCAGTATTTCCTCTTAGTGGAGTTATATATTTTCCAAAAACAAATTTACCTTTAAATATTTTTGAACAAAGATATATAAATTTAGTTAACGACGCTTATAACAAAGATAAACTTATGGGCATGGTCCAATCAAAGAACGAAAATAATTCTGTTTATAAGATTGGTTGCCTTGGTAAAATTAGTGATTATCAAAAGAGTAAGGATGGAAGAATTTTGGTTAATTTAACTGGTCTTACAAGATTTGAGATTTTAGATGAAGTTGTAAATAATAAATTATACAGAGAATTCAAAGTAAGTTATAAAATATTTGAAGAAGATTTGTCCAAAAAAGAAATAAAAATAGAATCTTCTAACTTAATGGAAAAAACTAAAGTGTTTTTTAAAAGAAACGGCCTTTTATTAAATTGGAGAGAATTTGAAAAACTTGATCAAATCCAAAAAATTAATACGTTAGCTATGATCTCTCCCATAACTACTGAAGAAAAACAAAAACTTCTTGAGACAATTTCTCTTAAAGAAAAAGCTACAACGTTAGAAAATATAATTAATTTTTATTTACACGAAGTTAACTTTAATAATCAAACAATACAATAAAAAACTTAATTCGCAGATTTATTCATAGAGTCAAAAAAATCAGCGTTGTTTTTTGTGTTTTTTAATTTAGAGATTAAAAATTCTATGCCATCCATAGTTCCCATTGGACTTATGATTCTTCTTAAAACATTCATTTTAGATAAATCGTCTTTTTCAAATAAAAGTTCCTCTCTTCTGGTACCTGATCTTGTTATATCTAGTGCTGGATAGATTCTTTTATCCGCTACTTTTCTATCCAGAATTAACTCGGAGTTACCCGTCCCTTTGAACTCCTCAAAAATAACTTCGTCCATTCTACTTCCTGTATCTACTAGAGCCGTTGAAATAATCGTTAACGATCCGCCCTCTTCTATGTTACGAGCTGCACCGAAAAATCTTTTAGGTCTTTGAAGTGCGTTAGCGTCTACACCCCCCGTTAAAACTTTTCCTGAACTTGGTATAACTGCGTTATAAGCTCTTCCTAATCTAGTTATAGAGTCTAATAAAATTACAACATCTTTTTTATGCTCGACCAATCGTTTAGCTTTTTCAATAACCATTTCAGCTACAGCAACGTGTCTCGAAGCTGGTTCATCAAAAGTTGAAGCTACGACCTCACCTTTTACGGATCTTTGCATATCTGTTACTTCTTCTGGTCTTTCATCAATTAGTAAAACCATTAAATAACATTCTGGATGGTTAGCTGTTATAGACTGAGCAATATTTTGAAGAATAATTGTTTTCCCAGCTCTTGGGGGAGAAACAATTAGCGACCTTTGTCCTTTGCCAATTGGACTCACTAAATCAATTAGTCTGGCAGTGTTGTCCGGTTTTTTTTCAATTTTTGTTGTTTCAACTTCTAATTTAATTCTTTCATTTGGATAAAGCGGGGTTAAGTTATCGAAAGCAATTTTGTTTTTACCTTGTTCTGGTTCATCAAAATTAATCTTATTAACTTTTAAAAGAGCAAAATATCTTTCTGCATCTTTTGGGCCTCTAATCTCACCTTCCACAGAATCCCCCGTTCTTAATCCAAATCTTCTTATTTGGCTTGGGCTTACGTAAATATCGTCCGGTCCCGGCAAATAATTTGACTCTATCGCTCTTAAAAAACCAAAGCCATCTTGCAACACTTCTAAAACACCAATAGCTGTAATTTGTTCATTTTTCTCTGCTAATTTTTTTAAGATTGCAAAAAGTATTTCTTGTTTTCTTAAAGTACTAGGATTTTCAATACCAAGCTTTTCGGCTTCTATAATGAGTTCAGCAGGTTTTTTTAGCTTTAGTTCTTGTAAATTCATGTGATTGTTTGATTAAGGAAAGTATTAAAAATATATGTCTTTTTAGAAAAAATACAACCCCCTATTATTGGGGTTTAAATATAACAACAAATATTACTGCAATTAAGATAATTGTTGGTATTTCGTTGTATATTCTAAAGAATTTCGAGCTTTTCTGGTTATTGTCTACTGCAAAATCTCTTAAATATTTCCCTAAAGTAAAGTGATAATAAGTTAAAATTAAAACTGATATAATTTTTATTTGAAACCAAAGTTCTGAAAAGACCAAAAGACCAAGACTATGTATTAGTCCAATTCCAAATAACCAGGATAAAATCATAGCTGGCATCATTATATAATTATAAAGTTTTTTTTCCATTACTTTAAAAACACTTTTTTGAGAATCATGTTTAGCTTCAGAATGGTATACAAAAATACGTGGTAAATATAAAAGTCCCGCCATCCAAGATATTACAGCGATTAAATGAAGTGATTTAAAAAGTAAGTAAAAGTTCATCATTAAAAATATTTTTTAACCAAACTCTCCAATAAAAAGATATGATCTGGATTATCATTTAAACATGGAATTAAATCAAATTTTTCACCGCCATTATTTAAAAAGCTCTCTTTACCTTGAATATTAATTTCTTCTAAAGTTTCAACACAATCTGAAGCAAAGCCAGGACAAATTACAAGTAACTTCTTTATTCCTTTACTTGGTAGAAGTTCAAGAGTTTTATCTGTGTAGGGCGTTAACCATTCTTGTGGACCAAAACGTGATTGAAAGGATGTCTGAATTTCAATTTTAGAAAAACTTTCCCTGATCAATCTAGTTGTTTTTTGACAGTAACATTGGTAAGGATCTCCTTTTTCAAAATATTTTTTTGGTATCCCATGATAAGAAGCAAGAATTAAATCTGGCTTCCAACTAATTGAGTGAATTTTCTTTTCAATACTTTTTATAAGAGCTTGAATATATAAGGGTTCACTTTCATAGTGAGGAATTATTTGTAAGCTTGGCTGCCATCGCATTTCCATTAGTGTTCGATAAACTTCATCACAAACTGTGGCGGTAGTTGCGGCAGCATACTGAGGGTAAAGAGGTAGAATAATTATGTTTTCACATCCCAAGCTCTTAAGTTCAAGCAGTTTAGATTTTATACTAGGATTTCCATATCGCATTGCAAATTTAACTAAAATATTTGCAGTTCCAACTTTTTGTTCTAATTTTTCGGCTTGATTTCTTGTGAAATAACGTAATGGTGACTCATTTGTTTTCTTAAACCAAATTTGTTTATAAGCATGAGCAGTTTTAGATGGTCTAAAAGTTAAAATAAATACATTTAAAATTATTTGCCAAATAATAGGGTTAACTTCTATAACCCTCCTGTCTGAAAGAAATTCTTTAAGATACTTTCGTATATCCCACCAACTTGTTGAGTCAGGTGTTCCTAAATTTATTATTAATATTCCTGTCTTACCAAATTTAATGTCGGGGTGGTTTTGTGTCATTATTCATATGTCCTGTAAAATTTAACTAACATGTCCACTTTATCAGGGTCTGTCTCAGGAAGTAAACCGTGTCCTAAATTAAAAATATATGGAATGCCTTTGAAAATATTAAAGTATTTAGCCGCACTATTTTTAATCTCTTCATTTGAAAGCAATAAAATCTTTGGATCAAGCCCTCCCTGAAGAACAACATTTTTTAAATTTTGTTTTGCCCACAGCGGATCTACATCGTAGTCTAAATTTATTCCATCTGCTTTGACTATGTTATTAAAATTTTTATAGTTTTTTCCTATCCCTTTTGGAAAACAAATTGTCGGTATATTTTTATTCTTACAGAACTCTACAATTCTTTGATTTGGTACATAACAATAATCAGATAAATCTTTTTCTGCTAATAAACCTGCCCATGAGTCAAAAATTTGAACAACATCTGCTCCTGCATAAATTTGATTTTCAATATGAACGCATAGATATTGGATTAATTTATCTAATATTATATTTAAATGGAGTTTTTGAGATTTTATTTTTTTATATTCTAGTTCGTTTTTATTTTTCTTTGCTCCCAACATGTAAATTAGTAATGTCCATGGTGCTCCTACGAATGAAATTAAAGATTTATTTGGGTCTAATTTTTTTTTTGTTATTTCTATTGATTTATAAATTGGTTGTAAACTTTTTGTAAATGAGTTTTTATTATTATCTAAAAGCTTTTCTAAATTAAAATTATCTAATACAGGCCCATGCTCTTTTATAAATTCGACATTTTGCCCCAACGCGAAAGGCACCATAAGTATATCTGAAAATATAATGGCTGAGTCTAGATTAAATCTTTTAATTGGTTGTAGTGTTATTTCTGAGCTTAATTCACTATTTAAACAAAGTTTTATAAAATTTTTATTATTTGCTCTTATTTCTCTAAACTCAGGAAGATATCGTCCTGCTTGTCTCATGAACCATACCGATTTACAATTTATTTTATTAGATAAAATTTTTTTAAGATTACTCATTAAATTAAATAAGGTTTATAAGTTTAGTTAGTGTAATAGGTCCTGTTAATTTCTTATATAACTAATTATACATTTTTTATACATGTAGAAGTTAATAACTCCCTTATATTTTATGGAATTTGATGCCTTTATTCACCCTACAAACAGATATAAAATTATATTATCAACATAGAGTAAACTGTTTAATTTATGTTAATCATTGTTAATTGTTTTTTTAAAAAATGTTAAAAAAGGAAAAAAATCAATTTATTAAATATTTATTAACAAGTTTATGAACGAAAAATACAATGTATATCTTGTGTCTGACTCTACCGGTGAAACACTGGATAGGATTTTTCTATCTCTGAAATCTCAATTTGCTAATTTTGAATATGAAAAAAAAGAGTTCGCTTTTGTTAGAACAGAACAGCAAATAGACAAAATTATTAAAGAATGTAATCAAATAGATAATTCTCTAATCCTTTACACAATTGTAGAGACTAAATTGGCTAAATATTTGTCGAATGAAAGTGATAAAAATAATTTACCTTGTTTTGGCATACTAGGCAATTTAATTTTAAGTTTTTCAAAATTGTTAAATCAAAAGGCTATTCATAAACCAAGTGCTCAACATGTTTTAGATGATGATTATTATCAAAGAATAGAAGCGATTCAATATACAATGGCTCATGATGATGGAAAAAAAGTAGAAGATTTGAATGATGCAGATGTTATTTTACTGGGTGTGAGCAGAACAAGCAAAACTCCTACTTCAATATATCTTGCTAATAGAGGTTACAAAACAGTTAATGTTCCATTAGTGTTAGATCAAAGGATTCCAAACGGTTTAACAACTAATAAAAAATCTTGCATAGTCGGCCTCATAGCTGATCCTGAAAGACTTTCGGATATAAGAAGAAATAGAGTAGCAATTATGAATGATCGCAGTTTAAAAGAATATACAAATTTAGATACTATTAAAATCGAGGTTGAGAACTCTAAAAAACTTTTTAAAAAAAATAATTGGCCAATCATAGATGTTACAAGAAGATCTGTAGAAGAAACGGCTGCCTCAATATTAAAAATTATAGAAATTAAAAAAAACAGATGAAAATAATATTAGCATCCAAAAGTGGAGTAAGAAAAGATATTTTAGATAAATATAAAGTTGAAAATGAAGTTATGGTTTCAAATGTTGATGAAGACGAAGTAAAACAATCTCTTTTGTCAGAGGGAGCCTCCCCACTTGAAATTTCTAAAAATTTAGCTGAAATCAAATCTATAAAGATAAGTAACAAAGTCCCAGATCAGTTAGTGCTTGGTGCCGATAGCGTAATTTCTTTAAATAGCGAATTAATTAATAAACCAAATTCTAGAAAAGATGCATTTGAAATATTAAAAAAATTAAATAATTCCAAGCATTATCTTATAAGTTCTGTTTGTATCTCTAAAAATGGATCTATGGTGTGGAATCATTCAGATACATCTGAGCTGAAAATGAAAAACTTAACAAACACCGAACTAAACGCTTACCTTGCTAAAATTGAAACTAAAACTTTATTGGCTTATGGCGTTTATCAAGTTGAGGCTAACGGACTAGGATTATTTGAATACATAAAAGGTGATAAAGACTCAATTATGGGTTTGCCAATAAAGGACATTATAAATTACATCAACCAACATAAATAATATGAAAAAAAGCTTTGGCATAATTGGCAATCCTATCGAGCATTCTTTGTCACCATTCTTACATAATTACTGGTTTAAAAAATATAATATTGATGCAACTTATTCTATTATTGAAGCAAAGGAGAATGATTTATCAAACATAGTGAAAAAAATTAAAGACAAATCACTTAATGGAATCAATGTTACTTTGCCATACAAACAAAAAATTATAAACAAAATTGATAAAATTATTAATGACGCTGAAATTACTGGTTCTGTTAATACCATATTACAGAATGAGGATGGTTTTACAGTTGGAGAAAACACAGATGTATTTGGATTACAGGCCGCTTATTTAAAAGAAATGAATACTGATTTAAATAAAAAAACGTTGGTAATTGGAGCTGGAGGGGTATCACCGTCAGTAATTTTAGCATTGCAGAAATCAGGAATAAAAAATATTTCAATAATAAATAGAACAAAGGAAAAATGTCTTTTTTTAAAAAAAAAATTTAATTATCTTAACGTTTTAAATTGGAACGAACTACAATTTGAAATTAGCAATTACGATATAATAATTAATGCTACAAGCCTAGGTTTAAAAAATGGGCAGGATTTTGATTTTGATTTTAGTAAATGTAAAAATGATGCAACGTATATAGACACAATTTACAATCCTTTAAAAACAAAAACTTTTAGATTTCTTGAAAATAAAGGTATTAAAGTATTTAATGGTTTAGATATGTTTATATATCAAGGGCAAAAATCCTTTTATTTATGGAATAAAATTAATCCAGAAATAGATGATGGTTTAATGGATTTACTATTATCTAAACTTAAATGATGAAAATTGGCATCACAGGATCAATTGCTTCGGGCAAAACAACTGCTAGTCAAATTTTATCTGGAAAAAAAGGACCTTTGTTTAGCGCAGATAAAGAAGTGAAAAAACTTTATAAAAATAAAAGTTTTCAGCGTTTTTTAATTAAAAAGTTTAATATTGGAAAAAAATCCCATGTAAAAAATTTTTTAAAAAAAATAATTTTAAAAAATAAAACAAATATTAAGAAACTAGAAAAAATAATTCATCCACTAATTAGGAAGAAAATGAAAGATTTTTCGAAAAAAAATAAAAAGAAAAAAAATCTTTTTTATGAAATTCCCTTGTTAGTTGAGAATAAATTAATGAAACATTTTGACGTAATAATTTTTTTAAAAGCAAAAAAACGGGTGAGATTAAAAAGGTTTAAGCTAAAAGGTGGGGAAGAAAAGCTATTTAATCTTATGAACAATAGACAATTATCAGACTCTAAAAAAATAAAATATTGTGACCATGTGATTGATAATGATAAAAATTTATATACTTTAAAAAAAAATTTATTAGATGTAATAAGATTATATGTATGAAGTTTTTTTAGATACAGAAACAACAGGCCTATCATATAAAGATGGACATAAAATTGTTGAAATTGCTTGTATAGAAACTTTAGATTTAATCCCTACAGGAAACATCTTTCATAAATTAATTAATCCTAGAAGAAGTGTGCCACAAGAAGCATTTAAGATTCATGGTTTTTCTGAACAATTTTTAAGTAATAAAGAAACATTCGATAAAATTGCTGACGAATTTTTAAATTTTATAAAAGAAAAAAAAATTATTATTCATAATGCGTCTTTTGATTTAGGATTTTTAGATGGAGAGCTTACCTTCATTAAAAAAGAAAAAGTTAATAAAAAACTTGTTATTGACTCACTGGAAGTAGCTAGGAATAAATTCCCAGGAGTTTCAAATTCTTTGGATGCTTTATGTCGAAAATTTAACATTGATTTATCAAGAAGAGCTAAACACAATGCACTTTTGGATTGTGAATTGTTAAGAGAAGTTTATATCAATTTACTAGATGTGAGAGAACCAAAATTTAATCTTTTAAATAACAGCCTTGATCAAAACATCTCTACAGCAAAAGACTATAACAAAAAAATTATGAAGATTTCAGAAACTCAAATTAAAAAACACAAAGAATTTTTGAAAAATGAATTAAAAAAAAATTTCTACTGAACTTTTCTAAGTTTATAAAGTTTTTCAAAATCAATCTTCTCATTAATTTTTACATCTTTAAACCCTGAGTTTTCAAATAAAAAAACAAATATTTGTCTTAATTCAGAATAGATTTTTGAAGGAACTTCTATTAAAATAATTTTTTCTAAATCTTCTTTTTCAATTTTTTCATTGTTTAATTCTATGATAGTTGAAAAAACAATTTTTGTATCTATCTTTTCAAAATCTTCTTTTATAGGATTTAAAGATAATGTTGTAAGAATTTCTAAAATATTTTGTTTTGTTTGTGTGCTTTTAATATCAATATTAATTTTATAATTAGTAATATTTTTTGATAACAAAAAAAAAGTCTTTGGATTCGGAATATTAAACTTTAATTCCTTAATATATTTCCCTATGATCTTATAGTTCATCTTTTTTTTTATCTACTATTTCACCTTCAATAGCATCCTCTTTTTTATTTATGTCGACATCATTTTTTTTCAATGTACTATTAAATATAATCTTTCTTGTAAAAGGTATTAAAAACAGAAATCCTATTAAATCAGTAAAAAAACCAGGGATAATTAATAGTAATGCTGCTATTGCAATTGATGCGCCAGACAATATTTCATAAACAGGCAATTTATTTTGATACAAATTAATCATACCCGATTTTAAAGTCTGAATACCTTGTAATTTAGCAAAGTATATTCCAATTACAGCTGTTAAAAAAATTAAGATAACCGTGTTAAAGGCTCCAACTGCACCACCTATCTTAATCATTAAAAAAATTTCTAGTGCTGGAAGTCCAATAAAAAGTAAAAAAAATGGGTTCATTTGTCTAATACAAAAATATATGATTAATGTATAATTATCAAACTATGAGTAATAATTTCGGATATATAGACATCATTTTACTAGGCATGATCGCAGGATTTATAATTCTACGTCTTAGAAGTATTCTTGGTAGAAAAACTGGTCACCAGTCTAAAGCCTACCCAGGTTTTGCAGAAAAAAAATTCAATATTCCTAAAAATATTGTGAAACCAGAAAATCAAAATCATGAAATATTAGAGGGTAAGGAGAAAAAAGAATTTTTAAAAGGAGCTGAAATAGCTTATGAAACAATACTCACATCTTTTGCGAGCGGAGAATTACAAAAACTAAAAAGTCTGTTAACCTCATCAATGAACAACAGTTTTTCAGGAGCTATTGAGGCTAGAAATAATGAAAAAATAAAATCTGAGTTTACTTTCATAGGCATGAAAGAATCATCAGTTGAAAAATATGAAAAAATTAAAGACGATATATTTGCTTCAGTTAAATTTGTTGCAGAAGTTATTTCTGTAAAAAAAGATAAAGATGGTAAAATCATAGAAGGTAATCCCGACAAAATTAAATTTGTTACAGACGTTTGGAAATTTACAAGAAACATTAAAAATAAAAGTCCAAACTGGTATTTAGCTGAAATTATAAGTCAGTGATAAAAAAAAAAGATCTCCCCGCAGAAGATAAAAAAGTATGGGAAGACTATACAAGGAATCCCTCAAACATTTACGATAAAGAAAAACAAAGCACTGCTAACAATTCAAGAAAAGAACGATTTAAATTTGATTTACACGGTTTTACTTTAGATGAAGCTAACCAAAAAGTTAGTGAGATAATACTTTCATGTACAAATAAAAATTATAAAGAAATACTTTTAATTACTGGAAAAGGACTCCACTCAAATACTGATAACGATATTTATGTTTCAAAAGATTTAAGTAAATTAAAATTTTCTGTACCTGAATTTATTAACAATAATCATGAACTTAATAATTGTGTTTCTTCAATTTCCGAAGCCAGTTTAAAAGATGGTGGAGCAGGAGCAATTTTGATTAAATTAAAAAGTTTATAAAATAAATTTTGACAAGTCAGTGTCTTTAACAAGATTACCCAAGTTATTTTGAACATAATCTTGATCTATAATAATTGTTTCGCCGGCTCTATCAGTTGCATTAAAACTTATATCATCTAGGACTTTTTCTATAATCGTATGAAGTCTTCTAGCCCCTATATTTTCAACTGAAGAATTTACTTCTGCTGAAATTTTTGCTAGTTTATTTATACCATCATCTGTAAACTCTAAATTAACATTTTCTGTTTTCAATAATTCTTTATATTGTTTAATTAAGCTATTATCTGGTTCTTTTAAAATTCTTATAAAATCCTCTTCCTTTAGAGCA
>MDTG01110262.1_pt1 | contig 10478 bp, 11 predicted proteins | sample 811421 | NCBI WGS metagenome assembly MDTG01 (sample SAMN05326645, study PRJNA326480) | marine metagenome | isolation source: seawater | place: Pacific Ocean: South East | collected 2011
CTACTACTGGATGAAGCTTTGACATCGACGCTTATGTATTGACTATTTATTTTTACAGGTCGACTGACCATCAAAGGGAAACTGAACAAAGAGTTTTTTAATTTGTGAACTAATTACTTAAATTTTTCTGCTATGAGTTCTCCCATTTGAGAGCAACTAACCTGCTTCCCATTGCCTCTGTTCATGAGGTCAGCTGTTCTGTAACCCTCATCTAATATTTCATTAATCGTATTTTCTAAAAAATTTCCAGCGTTGATTTCATTAAAGGCAATTTTTAACATCATTGCAGCTGATAAAAGCATGGCTATTGGATTAGCTAAATCTTTTCCTGCTATGTCAGGAGCAGAACCATGAACAGGCTCAAAGACTCCAGGACCATTTTTAGTTAATGATGCTGATGGAAGCATACCTATTGAGCCAGTAAGCATGGCTGCAATATCGCTGAGAATATCTCCAAATAAATTACTTGTTAAAATCACATCGAATTGACATGGGTCTCTAACAAGTTGCATTGCGGCATTGTCGACATATTGATGAGTCAACTCTACGTCTTTAAAATTATTAGATACAAATATTGCTTCTTCCCTCCATAGTTGACTTACATCAAGAACATTAGCTTTATCAACCGAGCAAACTTTTTTATTTCTTTGTTTTGCCAATTTAAAAGCAATTTCTGATATGCGTTTAACTTGCTCTGATGTATACGCCATTGTATTAAAAGCCCTTACTCCTTGATCTGTTTTTATCCTTCCTTTTGGCTCCCCAAAGTAAATACCGCTGGTAAGCTCTCTAACTACTACTAAATCAACTTCTTTAATAAATTCCTCTTTCAAGCTACTTGCGTTGGTTAATGATGGAATTATTTTTACAGGCCTAATATTTGCGAAAAGATCCAATGAGGATCTCAGATTAAGTAAACCTGTCTCAGGTCTTCTCTCCCTTGGCAATTGGTCGTACTTGGGATCACCTATTGCGGCTAATAAAATAGCATCAGAGTTCTTACATTCTTTAAAAGTCCTATCAGGGAAGGGGGAACCCTCTACTTCTATTGCTGATCCACCAAAAGGCATCTTTTTAAATTTGAGATCAAAACCAAATTTCTTTGAGACGAGTTCAAGGATCCTCTGTGTAACGTTTGTTATCTCTGGACCAATTCCATCGCCTGGTAATAATGTTATTTTGTAAGACTTCATGTGTTCTTATTTATCAAGGGAAAACTTACTCAGAGATTCTGCGATCTAATGCACGAATAGCTTTGGCAATCTCAGGTAGTTTTTTAAAATTAGCAGAGCATCTCAACCATACTTTGTTTGGAAGAGCGGGGAATCCACTGACAACTCTACCTGCATCAATATTAGATATGATCCCTGATTTTGAACTGGCTATTACTCTGTCACCAATTTTCACCTTGTTACTTACACCGACTTGTCCAGCTAAAACAACGGAGTTGCCAATCTGAGCGCCTCCGGCTATTCCTACTTGAGCGGCCATAGCACAACCTTTACCTGTGATTACACCGTGCCCAATTTGAACTAAGTTATCAATTTTTGTATCTTCCCCAATGATTGTCTCTCCTACTGAGGGTCTATCAACGGTTGATCCGCTACCAATTTCAACTTTGTTTTTTAAAATAACTACACCTACCTGAGGCATTTTCTGCCATCCATTTGGTGTGGGCACAAATCCAAAACCTTCACCACCAATAACAGCATTAGCATTTATCACACATTCATCTCCAAGTTTTGATCCGGAATGTATGACACTATTTGCATGAATAACATTTTTGGTACCAATACTTACCCTTTTATATACAACAACTCCTGGATAAATAACAGTACCAGCTCCTATAACTGTGTTTTCGCCTATATATACATTTGCGCCGATTGAAACCCCCGAACCAATCGTGACATTATCACCAATTATAGCAGTCTTATGTATTCCTTCTTTTTCTATCTCGGCAGGATAAAGAAGTCCAAGTATCTCAGCAAAAGCGATTTTTGGTTCTTTAAGAAGTATCCAATCTATTGATAAATCCTTAGCTATTTCAATCAAATGATTATCATTTGCAGGTAACAATAGGGCAGATGCTTTTGAGGTTTTGATCTTATTCCTAAGGTTTAATTGGCTATTATTATCGAGAAAACTTATGTCATTATCTTTTGCTTTTTCTAAAGATGCCGCAGTTAAAATGATTGGGTTGTTTTTTATTTTAAAGTCAACCACACCTGCTTGACCTTGTTTAAGTTCTTTGACAATTTCATTGAATTGCATGATTAAGATTTATTTGAGAAAGTGAGAATTACTATTTTTGTCTGAGCTATTCACTGGTGAGAACCAGAACATCTCTGTGTATGACAAGGGGTGATCCTGTTTTTGAAGATTTTGAATTTATTCCTATTTTTATAGCATCACTGCTCATTGAGCAAATTCCTTTGGCAATTTCTTCTCCTTCTGTATTGATGACTTTTACTGGTTGATTGGAAATAAAATTCCCACTTACTTTCTTTACGCCAACAAGTAGTAGTGAAGCACCTTTGTTTTTTATTGCTTCACTAGCACCATCGTCTAAATATATTTCTCCTACAGGCTTGATTGCGTGTGATAACCAACTTTTTCGATTACCGATAGGGTTTGGATTTGGGTGAAAAATAGTTCCTACCTTTTTACCATCTAGTAAATCTCCTAAAATCTCAGGATCTCTACCATCTGCTAGTTGAACTTTTATTCCGCTTTCTGTTGCGATTTTTGCTGCTGTTAGTTTTGTCTTTATCCCACCAGTTCCCCAAGTTGTTTGTTTATTAGTTATCTCTAATTTATTTAATTCAGCTGAATTATTAATATCTTTGATTGGTTTTGCTTGAATGTCATTTTTTGGATCAGAGGAGTAAAGATGATCAATATCAGTAAGTAAAATTAGTTGATCAGCAGATATAGCAGTTGCAACTAATGCTGATAAAGTATCATTATCTCCATATTTTAATTCTTCATCTGAAATAATATCGTTTTCATTCACAATTGGAATGACATCCCATTCAATTAGTTTTTTCAACGTTTGGGAAGCAGATTTATAACTATTTCTTGAACCTAATTCTGATCTTGTTAATAATATTTGTGCAACATTAAAGCCGAATTTACTCATCGCTTCTTCATATAAAGACATTAAATGAAGTTGACCTATAGCTGCTGAAGCCTGAAGAGAAATGATTTCTTTAGGTCTCATTTTAAAACTCATTTTATGACATCCAAGCCCTACCGCACCGCTAGAAACCAATATAATTCTATCCCCTTTTTTTTGTGCTTTTGATATGAATGCGCAGTAATGGTTAATCATATCAAACGTTGAATATTTATCGTTTCCCCTCAGTAGGCTTGTGCCTATTTTTATAACCCATTTTGTCATGAGAAATCTCCAGATATTATTTTCGCAAGGAATCTCTCTATTGATTGAAGTTTATTCTTTTCAATTTTTTTTCCATGACAATTTACTGAATCTACTAATATTGTAAACATTCCTAATCTATTCCCTACTATTATATCTGTAAAAACTCTATCACCAATTATTGCAATTTCATTTGTTGCATAGGGAATCTTATCAAGTACTTTTTTTAATTTCCTTTTACTTGGTTTCCCTCCAGAGAACGTAAATTCTAATTCTAATTCTTTAGCAATCAAATTAATTCTTTTTTTTGATGGGTTGTTGCTGAACAAGTAGATGTAAAAATATTTTTTTGAACTAATAATCCAATTTTTTATATCTTTAGATAGTAATGGTTTATTTCCAGAAATTAAAGTTCCATCTACATCAAGTATAAGTGCTTTTATCTCTTTAGATAATAAATCATTTATTAATATCTTTGAGATCTTATCATTTACTTTCCAATGTGGTTTAAGTAAATCTTTTATATTTATTCTGATAACTCTCTCTCCTCAAGTTCAGCTTCGATACCTGATTGTATCCTGTCAAACTCGTCTCCCTCAACAATCTTTACTTCACCATCTTCTAGCTTTCCTACTATGAAGAAAGGATCGAGTGGTATGTATAGGCCATATTCATTTTCGTTAACTCTAAAATTCACAAGAAGTTCGTAAGTTTCGGATTCATCATCAATGTCTCCTTCTTCAACTTCTTCTGGTTCGGGTTCTTCTAACTCACCAGAGACTGTAAGGGTAATTGCTGAGCGCACAAGTCTTAGATCATGTTCTTGAAGTACAACATCAGCTACTTCGAGTATTGGTTCATTTTTCTCAATTGTTTCTATAAGTTTTGGATCCTGATCATCAATCAATTGAAACAGAGAAACAGGAGTATCTACAGGAGTTAAAAGGGCATATTCATTACCTTCTAAAGGGACTACTTGCTCGAGGAAACAAAGCAGCTCTGAACCTTGAGAATCTTTAACTAAAAGTGTAGGTACTTCGTCGTTTTTATTTGTTGTTGACATAGGTGCGTTTTATTATCTGTATCTGGTTTTTTGATTATGTTTTTATATCATATTCAAAAATAAATTTGAGTCATCAAGATTAGGTCCCTCAATAAGCCATTGTTGTAAAAGTATAGCGGCAGCTGCACTATCAATTCTTCCAGATTTATCTCGTTTAAGGGAGAATTTTTCTTTTGCCTCGACTGTTGAACATTGTTCATTGATCAAAACCATAGGGAGTCCTAGGCGATTGGCTAATTTAATCCCATATTGTTTACACAAAATAGATTGAGTGGTTTCCTTGCCGTGCTTATCAAGTGGATTACCAATAACTAAACCTTCTACTTTTCTGTTAGTGCGTATTTTGTCAAATTCTTTAAGATCTTTTTCAAAGCTTGTTCTGAAAATCGCGGGTAAATGGGTTATTGATATTCCAAGTGGATCACAACCTGCTATGCCAATCCTTTTTTGTCCTATATCAAGAGATAAAACTGAGCAAGGTTTTGGCTGAATCATTTATTATTTTTGGATTTTAAATGTTGAGGGTAATTCAGGTTGTTGTTGTAAATTGCCTACAAGATTTGATAAGAGTTCAGGTTCTAAGGATTTAAGTTTATATCCATTTTGTCGTTTCCATATGCTTCTTCCTAAAAGAACTCTCTCTTCTTTTACTACCCAGTTACTATCCTTTAAAATTTGATTTAGTTTATTATCTTCACTTGTAGTTTCTATATAAAACTCATTTTTGCCAAATTTTAAATTTTTAATTTTTTCAGGTATTGATTGGTTGAGTCGCTCATCCCATGCAAGATCTCTTATTAGCTCAATTGAATAATCATATTGAGGGCAAATTGATGGTATTAATCCAGCAATAACATTACTATCTTTGCATTTTATAACACCTGTTAAAGGATTTCTTTTTTCGTATATATCGTACCATTGCCTATCAAAAATAGAGCGAAAATTTATTGACTCTCTAGCCTGTTCTATTCTCCATATTTGTTGGCTATTCTCTTCATTAAGTCTTTCCCAGGTAAGGTTGGATTTAAATAAATCTTTGTTATTTTTTAAATTATCAATCCTATTCCAATATTTAATTATTCTTAGAGGCTGAAAACCAGACTGTCTAATAACAGATAAATTTTGATTGTCATTTGTATTAATAGAGATTAAAAAACTTTGAGTATTAATATTACTTTCATGTAGGACTTTAAGTAATAAATTCTGTAATATATTATATCGACTATATGATACTGATTCACCAATAAAATTAGGCTCCGATATTGACCAACAAGAACCTCTTCTATTAACAGGCGAAGCAATGAGATATGCAATGATTTTATTTTTTTCAATAGCTACAAAACATGTTGAGTTGCGGGTTGGAATAATATTAGTAAGACCTGATTCTAAGGAAGAAAACCATTTTTTACATAAAAGTATTTGAAATATTCCAAGGTATTTAGGCTTTTTGTGAGCCCTAAGCATTGACAAATGATTGAGCTTAAGAGGCTCAATTATCAAATCTGACGGAAAAGCATCATCTTTTTGCATGCGATTATATTATTGTATTTTTATCTATCATGCGACCTATCACTTGAGTCACTTTGCCTTATAAGAACCATTGGAGTTTGTTGATTAGCATTCCCAGCTGGATTGGTTATTAGGGCTCTTTTAATTACTTCATCATTTCTAGAATTATTTGATGATAGTATTTTTACTCTTCCAAGATCATTTACATCTACAACTGCTACATTTACTTGTAATTCTTTTGAGGCTTTTGTACAAAAATTTTGAGTATCTTTAGGTCCTAGAACTATACTTTTATCATATGGGGGCGTAGTACCAGTAATGTCGTCAATTAATCTAGCTTGTTCCCCAGCTAGACGATAAAAAACACCTTTAATTCCAATTAATTTACATATTCCTCCAATAAACCAAGAAAGTATTACTCGTGTTGGACCAGAAATATTTATTAGTGTCTGCATGCCACAAGCAGTGGCTAAACTGCTTGTCGGGTGGAATCCTTTACAAAGTAGCTTTGCGATTGGACTGACATTAATGTTTTTGTAATCAATATATCTCCCTTGCATTATGGCCAGAGGTGATTCTCCAATTGTGATAATGTCTGAGGGTAAGTAATATTTTGGTATATATGATTTTAATATATTAATGGGGTCATCTAAACTTCCAAGAATATGAGTTTTAATAGGGTATATAGAATGAGTGGTTGTGGGTTTCTTGTGAGCTAAAGTTGAGTGATTAGGTAAAACAAAACCATTAAATCTCTTTACTAACCCGAATGGTCCATAATTCCCCCATTCAAAATCTAACCATAAACATTTGAATCTATCAATTGCTGAATTCTTGATTTCAAATTCAACCTCGATTTTTATAAAGGTGGATTTTTTGCTTTTTAGAATATATGCATACCAATAGTCACTATTCTTTTCTTCTTCTTCTTCGTCAGGATGAAGTGGTTTAATTGATGTATTTACGCTTATTACATCATCTTTTGAAATACCAATTAACTGAGGCTTTACATAAAAGAATGGAATCATAACTTCCATTCTTTTATGTATATTTGAAATCTCAACCAATACAATATATTTATATTTAGAATCTAATACTTCTCTTGTAAAATTCTTAGGTTTTAGTCTTAATGGTGAACTTATCATGAACTTATGATTTAACTCAATAAAGAAAAAAATGAATATTATTAAGAAAATAAAGTTTGATAACATTTAGTGAAGGATCTTTTGATAATTTAGTTTAAGTTTTGGTGGTTTTTTTTAAATTTTTTAGCTACCTCTAGGTTTAGTGTAACCATCTTTAGATGGTTCGCTATTGTACTCATTGAAGCTTTTTACTGTTAGGTCAAAATCTGGTTTCTCAAGTCCTGTTCCTATTGTTATGGCATCATTAATTTCATCAAATGATACCTGTCCTTCTTTGTCTAAGAGAATATTGCCCTTCCCGTCAAGAATTACTAACTGAGGTATTTTACCGTGCCAGTAGAAGCCAGGATCACTAAATGTTTTTTTGTCTTCATTGTCAATTTCATCAATAGAAAGAGGTATTAAATCAACAGATGAACTCCACAATAACTTTATACCAGAAACTACAGGAGCAAATTGTTTGCTAGTCGCGCTATCATCAAGATAGAAGACTAAAACACTTGTCCTTTCATTCTTTAATGATTCGGATAATGTGCTTTGAGGAGGAACTAATGAGCCATTTCCTGCATAGATTGGGTATATATTTCCATCATAACTATTTGTATCTCTAGCAGAATATACTGGATTAACAGATAGAGTAAAAAGTATTAGTAGTGATGAGATTATTCTAAATAAGTTCAAAGTAAAAATTTAATTTCTTTGATTCTAAAGTCTTTATAGAAATCTAGCTATATTTATTAATAAATAAATTATCCTTTCGAGAGATTCTTGCCCATACCCTGAGCTATTCCTCTTCCTATTAAACCTATTGATCTGCCAACTACTTTTGTAAGAATTAGAACAATTAAATCACCAAAATACTGAATTATTGCCTGTAATTGAGGGGATAGTGCGTCTCTTAATTCTACAGTGAATGCAATTTGTCTTTGTATCCAATCTAATTTTTTTAATTCATCATCCCTAGGTTCAAGTATGATAATTTTTTCTATTATATTATTATTGATTGTATAATATAATCTTTTGCTTTCATATAATCTGACGGGCTTTTTAAAAATATCTTGAATTTGATTTCTTGCATTAATATTGTTTCTTTTTCGTTCCAACTCTCTTGTTGAAATTAATTCTTTGTTTAGGAAATATTTTCTTAATTCTGGCCATTCAGAACATGAAGATATTATTTCTTCACTAATTAATTCAGCTGTTCTAAATATCCAATTAAGGATAAACATTTCTAATTGAATAACAGATCTTGGATCATCTATTGGCAGGTAATATCCATCTATGAGGATAGGCTTATTATTTAATATTGGATCAATTATTAAATCAATTGAGGGTAATTCATCATCATGTGTTCCCAGCTCTGAATTGTTAACTAGGAATTCTGAAATTGAAATTTCAACTCCATTCTTTTGCAGTAAATCATAGGAGTCTATAAAATTTCGTAATGTATTGGCACGTAACTCTGATGAAATCAACTTTAAATTGAATTCAAATCCTTTCTCTTTTTCTATATTTGAATCAAGTTTGTTTACTACTATTGAAAATTCATGTAAAAGAGTTTTTAATAAATTAATTCTGTTTATATTATTTAATGAAAAAAGACCTACGAGGTCATCGGTGGAGTTTGTTAGGTCATTATGAAGCCTTTCGTTAACTCGGTTATATATAACTTTCCATATCTCTTTGATTGATGAATTCTTTATGGTTATGTCAGTACTATATTTATTTATTATATTAGTATTTTTGCTTTTCTCTGGATAATCTATTAGTACTTCTAGAGGCCCCCATAGCCACAGAATTAATCTTTTAGCTGTTAATAGCTCTCTTCTTCTACCCATTAAGATTAGTAGATATAATGTGCTTATGGATTTTTTTTCAATCATGAGATCTATCGTGCTTAGATCTTTATTTATTTGAGATAAACCACTTGTTAATAACCAATGCCCTAATCCATATGAATTATTAATTGAGTTGGCATTAAAACTTGTTTTAGTATTTATTTTAAATACTCTTCCCCCTCCAAGTAGAACATTAATTGATTCTTTTAAGAGTTCAATTGTAGGATCTTGAATGACTCCTTCACTTCCAAAAGTCATCAAATCTCCTGGAGATAATTTAATATTTTTTGGTATAACAATTAATATAGGAGAATGATTCCACCTACCTTTTAATTTTTGAATTTCTAGCTTTATTGAGCTTGGCAGCTCAACATCCTCAAGGCAAAATAAAATAAGTTTTGGAAAACCATATATATCTTTTTTATCCAGAATTATTTCTAAATTATTATCTTGCGATGTTAGCTGCAAAGCCAATGATTCACCTAATAAGGAAGGTGCTATCATTAAAATTTGTCTTGGTCTCTCTTCTATCAAGTTGAATTCAAGTGCTATCCTCTTTAACATAACTTGAATTAAAAATACTTCCAGCCCAAGTTAATAAATCCTCAAGACGAATATTCTTTTTACTTATTATTAGACAACGAAGTTATTTTTATTATTTGATAAGTCTTGAATATGAAGATTTTTAAGTGTTAATTGAGCTTCTTTTAGATCTATTGAACCGTCATATAATGCTCTGCCGACTATTGTAGCTTCTATACCATTTATCTCAAGATCTGCTAGTGAAATTAAATCTGAAATTGAACCTATTCCCCCTGAAGCTATTACTGGGTTAATACTAACCTCAGCCATCTCTTTAAGTGCTTGAATATTTGGTCCTTTTAGTGTGCCATCAGTGGATATATCAGTTGATATTATTGCAGCTAATTCAAGATCGTTAAGTTGGTTGGCTAATTCTAAAGAATTTTTTTCGCTTGCTTTTAACCAACCTCTTGTGGCAACCATTCCTTCTTTGGCATCAATTCCTACTGCAATTCTTTTTGGATATTCTTCAGAAAGAACTTTGACCAACTCAGGTTTCTCAATAGCAATTGTCCCTAAAATTATCCTGTCGATTCCCACGTCGAATAATTCTTTCGCACGATCTGCGTTTCTAATCCCACCTCCAAGTTGAATGGGGATTGAAATTGACTTCTTTATTTCTTTAATTATTCGATCATTTATAGGTTCTCCGGTCTTTGCTCCATCTAAATCTACGAGATGTAGACGTTTTGCTCCTTGCTTTTCCCAATCCTGAGCTTGTATGACAGGATCACTGTTGAAGTTTGTAACCTCGTTATAGTTACCTTGATTTAGTCGAACACATTTTCCTTTTAGTAGATCTATTGCGGGTATGATTTCCATCAAAAAAAATAAAATTATTACTATTCATCTAACATCATTTATGTAGCTGTGGGAGTTTATCTATAGGCTTTAATATATCTTTTTTAATAAAGGATCTTGAAAGTTCTTTTTTTCGGTGGAACAAGGTTTGTAGGAAAAGC
>MDTG01193833.1_pt1 | contig 10478 bp, 8 predicted proteins | sample 811421 | NCBI WGS metagenome assembly MDTG01 (sample SAMN05326645, study PRJNA326480) | marine metagenome | isolation source: seawater | place: Pacific Ocean: South East | collected 2011
TAATTAAAGCTAAACCGCTCATTCCAATTCCACCAATGCCAACAAAATGGATAATTTCAGTTTTTGCTAATTTAATTTTCATTAATTGTATCCTTAAGTTTTTGATTTATATTATTCCAAGTATTTTGGTAACTAAATTCTTTCATATTTTTCTTTTTGCTTAAGTAGTCTTCTTTATTTTGAATAATATTTATTATATATTTTGATAATTCATTATTTTTTAATTTTTTTTCATCTAACATCCAACAACAATTATTATTTTTATAAAATAATGCATTTTGAAACTGATGATCGTCTTTAGCTAAAGCATATGGTATTGCTACATAAGGTATATTTAAAAAAGTCAGTTCTGATAATGTGGAAGCTCCAGCCCTAGTAATACACAAATTTATATCTTTAACAAAATCAGCAAAATTTTCTCTGAAATTAAATAAATTGTAGCTAATATTATTTTTTTTATAAAATTCTTCTAAATTTTTTTTATTTTCATCACTTGTTTGTTGATAAATATTTAATTTATATTTCTTGGATAAATCAAGAACTGTTTTTTTAACCTCAGTTTCAAATAATCTGGCACTTTGACTTCCGCCAATAATTAAAAGATTAATTATTTCTTCAATTTTACTATTTTCACTAAGATTTACAGAATAAAAATTCTTTCTCAAAAGAGGATTAATTACACATATTTTATTAGTATATTTATTAGAAAAATTTATTATTTTTTTTGAGTAACAGAAAACCCTTTTACTGTATTTTAAAAATAATTTATTTGCTCTACCTAATACCATATTTGGCTCATATAAATATATTTTTATATTAAAAATTTTTGCAGCAAAAAATAAAGGTAAGGACATGTAGCCTCCCGTTGAAATTAAAATGCTTATATGATTTTTTTTTAAAAAAAAAAATGACTTAACGGTGAGAAAGAACAAAACTAGTAAATTGAATGGTAATAAAAATAAATTTGAAGTTAGTCGTGGGGTATTGATAATATTTACTTTATATTTTTTTAAATTCAAAAATTTACTTCCACGAATATCTGTAGTTAAGATAACATCAAAATCAGTATTTAATTGATCATAAAATACAGTTGCTGGAATTACATGTCCTCCTGAGCCACCCGTGCTAATTAAAATTTTCTTTTTCATTAATAATTAATTTTTCTTTTAGTAAGATTTAGAATAATTCCTGACAACATTGAAGTTCCAATTATAGATGATCCACCATAGCTTAAAAAAGGCAAGGTCATACCAGTAGTAGGAAATAATCTAATATTCACACCAATGTGTATCAATGCTTGAATTAATAGTATTGTAATTGAACCTACAAGAATTAGTTTTATTTTATCATCTTTTTCAAAATATAATTTTTTAAATACCTGATAAACAAAAAATAGAAAAATTATCATTAAAAAAATTATAATTAAGGCACCAAATTCTTCTGAAATCACTGATACAATATAATCAGTATGTGCTTCTGGTACTCTATTTTTTAAGATACCCTCTCCTATGCCTTTTCCAAAAAATCCACCATTAATAATAGCTTCAGAAGCTTTTTCAGATTGATAATTGTTTCCTGAGGCTGGATCAAAGAATGATTTTAATCTTATTAAAATGTAACTAAATTTTGGTATAAAAAAAATTAAATAGAGTAAAAAAAAAATCATTGTTATAAAAAATATAAAAAAAACTATTAAATTAATTCCAGATATAAAAACTAAACTTAACCAGGTTAAAAAAACTAATAAAGTTTGTCCTATATCGGGTTGTGTTATAAGCAGAAATAAAATCGGGAGTATAACAAGCAAACTTAAAAAATATTTGCTATAAATATTATTATTTTTTTCTGAACATAAAATTGAAGCAATAGTAATAATAATAAAAGGTTTTAAAAGTTCAATTGGTTGAAACCTTGGCAAAAATAAAAAATCTAACCATCTTTTTGAACCTTTTACTTCTACTCCTATTATTGGAACCAATATTAAAAAAAATAAACAAATTATAAATGAAAAAAATGACAGCTTAATTAAATTTCCTTGTCCTAATAATGAAAAAAAAATTATGAGAAAAAACCCTAACCCTATAAAAAATAAATGTTTAAAAAAAAAATAGTAGCTATTTGTATTTAATTTATCGGATACAATTAAAGAAGTAGAAACTAGCGAAAAAAATAAACCTAAACTAAAAAGTAAAACTATCAAAAATAAAATTGATTTATCTATATTTTTCCACCACTGATAGTAAAATTTATAAATTAAATTATCATTAAGCATAGATTAATTTTTTAATTTTTATTTTTTTAACCAAATTATTAAATTTTTCTCCTCTATCTTCAAAATTTTTATAATCATCGAATGAAGCAGCTGAGGGGCTAAACAGTATAGTTTTATGACCTTTATTTTTATTTAATTTCATATCTAAAATAATTTTTCTAAGTGCTTTTTCTAGATTTGTAAAACTTTGAAAATCTATTTTATTTTTCAAATGTTTAATAAAATGATTTTTATTTTTTCCAAAAATATAAGCTTTAAATGTTGAGCAATCTTTTTTACTTAATAAAAATTTATCACCTTTTTTTGGTATTCCACCTACAAGCCAGAAAACGTTTTTTAATGATTTTAGGATACTTAGTGAAGATGAATAACTAGTTGCTTTCGAATCGTTAATAAATGTTATTTTTTTTGAGTTATAAATTATTTCTTGTCTATATTTTAATCCCTTAAAGTTATTAATACTTTGAAATACTTTATTTTTTTTTAAATTTAAAATTTTTGAGATAGCAAAAATAAATGATAAATTTTCTCTATTACCATCTGTAAAAAAATATGGATTTTTGATTCTTTTTTTATAATTGTTAATTACTTTTAAATTAACATTAATTATTCGAGAATTTATTTTATTTTTTTTAATTTCTTTTTTTAAATATTTATTCTTAGTGTCAAAAATCGAATAGTCTTTTTTTGTTTGATTTTTAAATAATTTAAATTTTGATTTTACATAGTTTGTTAAATTCCCGTGACGCTCCAAATGATCAGGTGAAATATTTAATATTAGCCCATAATTTGCTTTGAAAATTTTACTATAAGCTATCTGATAAGAAGAAGCCTCTACTACAAAAATAGTTTTAGAAGTAATTTTTTTTTCTTCTAAAATTGGATTTCCAATATTACCAACAAGTCTAGTGTCTTTTTTGTGAAGCTTTAATATATCAAATAGTAGTTTTGCAGTTGTGGATTTTCCATTTGTACCAGTAATTACAATATTCTTATTATTAAAATAATGATTATAAAAAACATCTAAGTCAGTAATAATTTTATTAAAATTTTTCTTAAGAAAATTTTTGAGTCTACATTTATATATATTAATTCCAGGGCTTATAACAATGAAATCAAATTCAATTTTTTTAATTTTTTTTGGTTTAATTATTAATTTTTTAATTTTTTTATTTTTAGCTGTTATTTCCTTATCATCATATAATGATATATCGTTATTTTTTCTTAAAAAATGGTAACTAGAAAAACCACTTTTTCCTAATCCATAAATTAAAATTTTTTTTTTTAAAAAAATTTTTTCTGTATTTGACATTATCTTAATTTTAATGTGGCAAGACCAATCATAGCTAAAATTATTGAAATTATCCAAAATCTAATTACAACTGTAGATTCTGGCCAACCTTTTTTTTCAAAATGATGATGAATTGGAGCCATTTTAAAAACTCTTTTTCCTGTTAACTTAAATGATACTACTTGAACAATAACTGAAACTGCTTCTAAAACAAATAAGCCACCGGTAATTGCTAAAACTATTTCATGTTTGGTTATAATTCCTACGGTACCCAAGGATCCACCTAAAGCTAAAGAACCGGTGTCGCCCATAAAGATTTTAGCTGGAGGAGCATTAAACCATAAAAAACCTAAACACGCTCCAATCATTGATCCCAAAAAAACTGCAACCTCTCCAACACCTTCTACATATGGAATTTGAAGATATTCTGAAAAAACAATATTACCAGTAACGTAACTTATAAAAGCAAAGCATGCAGCTACTAAAATAACTGGTACAGTTGCTAATCCATCTAGTCCATCTGTTAAATTAACTGCATTAGAAGATCCAACAATTATAAAAGCTGCAAAAGGAATAAAAAACCATCCAAGATTTATTAATAAATTTTTAAAAAAAGGAAAATATAAATATTCCAATTCAGAATGATCTGAAAAATGCATTAATATTAATATTCCAATAACAGCAATTAAAACCTGTATTGTAATTTTAAAATTAAAGGATACTCCTGATGAATTATTAAATTTAATTTTTTTATAATCATCATATGCGCCCAATATTCCAAACCCAGCAACAACAAATATAAGTGTCCATATATAAGGATTGGATAAATTACACCATAATAAGACACCAAAAAAAAGTCCCATTAAAATTAAAACACCCCCCATTGTTGGAGTTCCAATTTTTTTAATAACATGTTCACCAGGCCCATCTTCTCTAATTGGATTAGTAAAATGCTTTGCGGAGAAAAATTTTATAAAAGGAGTGCCTACTAAAAATACAATAATCATCGAAGTGAACATTGCTAAACCTGTTCTCACTGTTAGATATTTAAAAACATTAAGAAATGAAAAAACATCAACATAATTTAAAATAAAATTATAAAGCATTAGTGTTTCCTTTTTTTATAGAATTTACCAAGCGATTAAGTCCAGTAGAATTAGAACCTTTGATCATTAAATAATCATTATTATTTATATCGTTTTTAATCAAATCAAATATTTGTGAATTTTCTTTTAAAATCAAACCCTTTTTCTGAGTCTGAATATTTTTATAAGTTTCAACTATATATTTTCCAAAAACATTTACTTGATTTATTGAAGTAGAATTTATTACTTTACTCATTTTTCGATGTAATGTTTTCGAATGTTTTCCAAGTTCCAACATATCCCCCAAAATCACATATTTTTTATTATTGGTTTTGATTAAATGAAAATTTTGTATTGCAGATCTAAGTGATAGTGGATTTGAATTATAGCTTTCATCAATTAAATTAATATATTTTTTCTTAATTTTTATTTTGATAATATCTCCTCTGCCTTCTGGTGTTTTAAACTTATAAAAAATATTTTTGTCTAATTCTAAAGGGTTTTTAAAAATTGAAATTATGGCAATAACCCCCATTAAATTTTTGATAAAGTTTTCGAAATTATTTGAAATATAAAAATTTTTTTTTCTACTATTTATTATTAAAGATACTTTATATTTACTTTTTTCTCTTTTAATAGATGAAAACTTGATATTAGCTTTTTTATTTTTTCCAAAAGAAAGAACATTCAACTTTTTTTTAATTGCAATTTTTTTATGTAAATGAAAAAATTTATCATCAGCGTTTAGTACAATATGACCATTGGTTTCAATGTTGTTAATTAACTCTGATTTTGCCAATGCTATTTGTTTAATACTTTTAAAATTTTTTGCATGCGCATAAGAAATATTTGTAATTATTCCAATATCAGGTTTAATTATTTTAGATAGTGAGTCTATCTCACCTTTTTTATCCATTCCCACCTCAAATACTCCATAATCATGTTTAAGATTTAAGTTAAAAAGACTTAAGGGAACGCCATATTTATTATTAAATGATTTAGGTGACGATGTTACTTTTCCAAATTTATTAAGAGTTTCTTTTAATAATTCCTTCAATGAGGTTTTTCCACAACTTCCAGTTATAGCAATAATTTTTGAAGAAAAATTTTTTCTAATAATTTCTGAAGTTTTTGTTAAAAACTTTAAAGTATTATTTACTTTGATTTTTTTTTTATTTTTTTTTGATTTATTGATTTTGTTAACAATAGCTAAACTTGCTCCATTATCAAAAGCTTCATTTACAAATTTGTTACCATCCTTATTTCTCCCTTTAATAGCAAAAAAAACATCATTTTTTTTTATATCTTTTGAATTGATTGAGCCTTTTCTTATTTTTGATTTTAAATAGATATCTTGATTTTTACTTATTTCATTTAAAATATTTAATTTAATATCATTTTTTAAGAGTCTATTTTTATTTTTTATATATTTTAAAATGCATTCTTTATCTGAAAATTTTTTTTTATAACTTCCATAGTCTTGGATTTTTTCGTGTCCCTTGCCTGCTATAACTAAAATTTCACCAGATGAAAGATCTTGTATGGCTTGACCAATTGCCTTTTCTCTATTTGCAATATCAAATAATTTATTTATATTTATTTTTTTTTTTTATACTTTGTCTAATTTTTCTTGGATTTTCATTTCTTGGATTGTCATCAGTTAAATAAATTTTATCGCAATATACATTTGCAATTTTTCCCATTATAGGTCTTTTAAATTTGTCTCTTTCTCCTCCACAACCAAAAACAATTGATATTTTTCGATTTTTAAATTGATCTTTTATATTTTGCAAACAAAGACTTAGCGCATCGGGAGAATGGGCATAATCCAAAATTACAGATGAATTATTTTTGATAGAACCAATTTTTTCTAGTCTACCAGATACAGGCCTTATTTTTTCAACAACATTAACAATATTTTTAAAGTTAATGTTGCTCATATTTGCTGCAATCATTGACATTAAAATATTTTTTAATTGTATTTTGCCAATCAAATTTAATTCGAAGTTGTAAATTTTTTTTTTATAATTTATTTTTAATAATTGTTTTTCCTTAAAATACTTATGGGAAATAATAGATAAATCTCCATTTTTGTTAGATATTGTATTTAATTTAAGTTTTTTTTTTTTGGCTATTGATTTAATTTTTTTGAACTCAGGTATATCTAAATCTGAAATAATATTTGAATTTTTTAAGAGTAATTTTTTAAATAAATATAATTTTGAATTTAAATAATCTTTATAAGTTTTATGATAATCTAAATGGTCATGAGATAAATTAGTAAATATTCCTGATCTAAAATTTAAGCCATCAAGTCTACATTGTTTTAGTCCATGGCTTGAAGCTTCTAGTATTACATTATCAATATTTTGTTTCTTCAAGTTCATTAAGTGTTTGCCCAGTTGCAATGGATCTAATGTGGTATTTTGCAATTCAATTTTTTTAGAAATTGTATGAATTCCTAAAGTTCCAATTGATGCAACTTTTTTTTTATTTAATTTAAGAATTTGTAAATAAAAATTAGCAATTGAGGATTTTCCATTAGTGCCAGTAACAGCAATTAAGTTTTTGGGTTTTTCTTTGTAAATTCTATGCGCAACTTCAGCTAGCGATTTCCTAACATTAGATGATTTTATATAAAGAACATCATTTTTTAACCCTTCGTATTTAATGTTAGATACTATCGTTTTTGCACCTTTTTTAATTGCTTGGTCAATAAACTTACTGCCATCAAGACTCGTACCTTTAATTGCAAAAAAAATTATATTTTTTTTGCAATTAAAACTATTAAAACTTAACCCTGAAAAAAAGTGGTTTTTAAATTTAGAATTAATATTTTTAAAATAATTACCTATTAACATGAAGTTACTTAACTTTTATATATTTTGTGGCTAAAATAGGTCCAATTCTCTCTATAATTTTGCCTGCAACCTCGACGGATGTCCATCCAGCAGTATTATAAGCTGTTCCCTTATATTTCCAACCCGTACCATCTTTATAATTATAGATATATTCTTTATTTGGCTTAGGTTCGTCTAACAACACTATCAAAACATATTTTGGTTTAGATGTAGGAAAAATAGCAGCAAATGTATTTACTTTATTTTTTGAATATCCTCCAACTTTTGTTTTTTGTGCCGTCCCTGTTTTTCCTCCAACTTGATAACCCTTAATATTTGCAAATCCAGCAGTTCCTTCTTTGGTAGAAACAACTTTTCTTAAAATTGGGTTTATTGATTCTGACACTCCATCAATTAAAATTTTATTTTTAATTATTTTTTGAAAATTATTTTTTTTAATTAAAGTTGGCTTGATATCGTATCCACCATTGCTAATAATTGAATAACCTTTTGCTAATTGAAGGGGAGTGGTTGTTATCCCATGACCAAAAGATGATGTAGCAAGTTTACATTTGCCCCATTTAAATGACAATGGTTGACCAACCTCTTCAATATCAAATTCTATTTTATTTAAAACTCCTATTTTTTCTAAAAAAGACCTAAATTTTTCTATTCCGATTTTTTGTGCTATTCTAACAGATCCAATATTTCCTGATCTAATTAAAATTTCTTCTGCTGTTAAATCAGATGGAATTTCATTATCATATTCTCTAATCGGTCTTCCAGCGCATGTGAGACTCTTTGGTAAATCTTTAAATAATGTGTTTGGTTTGATTTCTTTTTCATTTATACCGGCCGCAAAGGTAAAGGTTTTAAAAACTGAACCAAGTTCATAAACTCCTTTGGATGCTCTATTAATAAACTTAATATCCTTAATTTGCTCTCTTTTGTTTAAATTAAAATCTGGTAAAGAAACCATCGAAATTATATCTCCATTATTTACGTTCATCAAAATTGCAGCACTACCTACACTTTTGAAAATTTCTTGAAATTTTAACAGCTCTTCTCTTATTAAAAATTGAATATCTATATCAACAGTAAGTTTTAATGATTCTTTTCTAGATCTTAGTTCATAATCGAAGGACTTTTCAATCCCTGATATTCCATTATTATTATCATCTATTTGACCAATAATATGACTAAATAAATTTTCCTGAGGATATATTCTTGATAATCGATCTTCTACTATAATTGATTTATCTCCCAACAAACGGACTTTTTCATATTTTTCTTCACTTATTTTTTTTGTTAAATAAAAAGTTTTTTTACCATAAATTTTTTTTTTTATTTTTGAAAAATCTTTATTTGGATAAATTAATTTCAAATTTAACAATAGTTTTTTTTTATCAATTACTAGATTGGGATTGATTAATATATCTATTGTATTAATAGTTTTGGCTACGAAATTTCCATTTACATCAACTATATCCGCTCTATAGTTTGTTTTGATTGGTAAGGGGTTTTTAAATTTAACTTTTGAATTCAAAGATCCTAAGTAAAATACTTTAAAAGAGTAAATAAAACATATGGTTAAAAATATAAAAAAAATAAAAGCAATTCTATTAAATGTTATATTTAAATTAGATTTACTTTTCTCATAAAAGAACTCATTTTCATAATCTTCAAGAACTAAATTTTGTTCATTATTTTTATTTTTCATTTTCAAGCTCATTAAAATCAGCAATTATTAATTCATTATTTTTTTTTTCTATTTTTTGAACTGTGTTGATGTCGATAAATGTTAAATCATTTTGAAAATATTTTAATTGATATTTTAATAACTTTTTAGGCGATGTTAGAAAATTATAGTCTAATAAAACTAATTCATACTTTTCTTTTAATAACTTTATATCTTCTTTGGCTAAAAAGATTTTATCTTCTAGGCTTTTAGTAGAATTTTTTGTAATTGTTGTAACTATAATTAATAAAAAAATCGATAAAATAACAAAAAATTTATTCATAATTTTGTTGAGAAATTTTCAATATCAATTAAATATTTAAACTTATCCAAAATATCAGTTTCAAAATCAGTTAAATCTTCTTGTTTAATTGCAAACCTTAATTTTGCAGATCTTGAAGAAACATTTTTACTGATTTCTTTATTGGTTGGACTTATCGGTTTTTTGCTTACAACTTTAAATAAATTTTTTTTATCTTTTTGTTTTGGCATATATCTAGAAATACTTTTGTTTTCAGAAAGGCTTTTAAAAAAATATTTTATAATTTTATCTTCCAATGAATGAAAGCTAACAACAGCAATTATACCGTCCTTTTTCAGAATTTTAGTTGCATTAATTAGCCCATAAATTAATTCGCTAATTTCCTTATTTACAAAAATTCTTAAAGCTTGAAAAACTTTTGTTGCTACGTGTTTTTTATATTTTTTATTTTTTTTTGATGACTCTATAATTTGTACTAATGTTGGTGTATCTATATTTTTTAATTTTATATTTTTTTTTATTTTATATGCAATTCTTTTATAGTCTTTTTCATCACCAAAAAATTTAAATATTTTCTCTAATTCTTGCTGATCTAATTTATTTATAGCATCTTTTGCAGAAAAATTGTTTAAACCCATTCTCATATCCAGCTCACCTTCTGAATTGAAGGATAAACCTTTATTTGTATCTTTAATTTGAGTGTATGAGTATCCAAGATCAAATATTATTCCTTGAACTTTTTCGTTTTTTAAATCTAATGTTTTTATTTCGCTAAATTTTTTATTAAAAAATGTAAATCTTTTTTTAAAACTATTTTCTATTTTAGATGCAGTTTTTTGTGAGTCTTTATCTCTATCTAAGCCAATTACTTTTGTATTTGGAAATTCTAATATTTTTTTTGTATAACCACCTTGTCCAAAAGTACAATCTATAAATGTGCCACCATGTTGAGGGGTAATAATGCTTATTAATTCATTAAGCAGCACCGGA
>MDTG01314453.1_pt1 | contig 10478 bp, 13 predicted proteins | sample 811421 | NCBI WGS metagenome assembly MDTG01 (sample SAMN05326645, study PRJNA326480) | marine metagenome | isolation source: seawater | place: Pacific Ocean: South East | collected 2011
GACGAAACCGATCCGAAGCGGATCGAACCGCACCTCATGGCGCTCTTTCCACGTCCGTCGTGGTGCCTGCTGAGCCACCTCTTCATCTTCCACGGACGAAAGGTGTGCAAGGCCCGTGGCGGTGGATGCGCCGGTGACTCGATCTGCCGCCGCTACTGCGCCAACGCCGACGCGACCTGATCCGCGGTCTCAGCGCTCCGACGACTGCGGCAGGCCGCCCGCCTGTCGCATCGATTCCTCCGCGTCCGCGGCCTCCTCGGGACGGACCCGCTGGACGAGATCGGGATCCGCGTTCGGATCCGGCACCGCTTCCGCCGTCCCGATGCCCCCGAACGCGCTGACGAAGGCGACTTCGTTGCCCACCCGGGGGCGGAAGAGCCAGGCCACGGGCCCCTCCATCACGATCGAACCCGTCGGGCGGACCGCGTCGTCGCGGAATTCGAAGACGTCGACGCCCTGGTCGTGCCCCACCCAGACCCGGTCGTCCGCCGTCTCCAGGGTGTAGATCCTTCCCTCGTTCGGCGGCGTCCATCGAAAGTCCGGGCCGGCGAGCGGCGTGATCGAGAGCGAACCCCGATCCGCGCCGATCTCCGCCTCGCCCCAGCTCAGGGTGACCCTCCTCGAGCCGGCCGTGTTGCTCTCGAGATCCTTCTCGGACAGTTCCATGCGACCGCCGATCCGGTAGAGCCAGTTGCCCTCCTCGCTTCCGGCAAGCACCCGACGGCCATCGGTGATCGCCTGGACCATGCGTCCGGGACTCCGTTCGACCGCGAGGAATTCATCCGCGGCGCCTCCGCCATCGGCCTTGAACCGGTAGATCGCCCGGCCGAAGGTGCCGGCGACCGCGTAGTAGTTCGGGCGAAGGAGCCCGATGTCCCGCGCCCCCTTCACCGGGATGAACTGCGGTTCGACCATCCGACCTTCATCGTCGATTCGCCAGGTGATCAGTTCGTCCTCGCAGACCGCCCACAGGCGGTCACCGAGTACCCTCGCCGTCCAGACGGTCTCCCCGAACGTCTCGGAATCGAGCTGTCGGAAGTCCGGACCCATCAACCCCACGGTGCTGGCCTTCGCGCCACGCAGCACGAAGACGCTGGCCTCCCGGCCGAGGCGAGCGGCGATCGCTTGCGGCACCGGTCGCAGATCCGACGCCGCGCCGAGGTACCGCCCGTCGTCGACCGAGATGATCTGGCGACGGTTCGTCACCACGGGCCCGGTCCCCGTCCCGTCGATCACGTGACCGAGGAACGGTGGATCGGCCAGGTTCGCGAGCCGGACCACGCCGGGCTCGTCGAGCCGTACCAGGCCCTCGCGTCCCGACACCCAGATCGCGTCCGCCGCGTCCGAGAGATGAATCGGCCTGACACCGAGATCGGCGCGGGTCCAGGTCCGCGCCTCGGTCGGGCGACGGGGATTCGAGAGATCGAAACGGACCACCCGATCGTTGGCGTAGACGACGTAGAGGTCGCCGTCCCCCGCCAGCAGCATGTCGCTGATCGGTGGGACGGTGCCGAACGGCCCGAGGTCGATCGCGCTGATCCGAAGGCCGTCCTCCGCGTCGATGATCTCGATGGCCGGACCGAACGACTGGTACCACTGTTCCCCGTTGACGACGGTGATTCGCCGGGTTCCGCCGTGGTGATCCTGGACCTCGACGATCCGCGGCCGGAGGTCGATGGTCTGGCGGGCGGCATACCCCTCGTCGCAACCGGTCTGGGCCAGCATCGCCAGGCAGGTCGCGATCACCATCCCGGTCGCGGCGGGACGGGTGCGGTGATGCCTGGCATCCGGGTCGTGGGTGACGGTCATGACCGGAGCCTAGCGGTTTCCGCCCCGAAGCACGAACCCGACCGCTTGTCCTCGGCATCGATTCGACGGACAATCGGGGCATGACGGAATCCGACCGAATGAAGCGATTGCTCGAGATGCTGAAGTCCGAGCCCGATGACGCGTTCTGCCTCTACGGAATCGCCCAGGAACACGCGAAGGCCGAGGCGCACGAGACCGCGTTGGAGTGGTACGACCGGGCGATCGCCGCCGATCCCGACGACGGCTATCTCCACTTCCACAAGGCCAGGTCCCTCGAATCGCTCGATCGCGTCGCGGAAGCGGTCGCCGCGGTGGACGCGGGACTGGAGGCCGCCCGACGCGGGGGCGACGCCCACGCCCGATCGGAGCTGGAGGCGCTCCGGATGGAACTCGACGGATGAACCGCCCGCGGCCGCGCGATTCCCGAACGGCTCCGGAAGCCGGTTCCGATCCGCAGTCGGAGGACGTCGAACGCGTCACCGGCGTCCGAACCGATCCGGATCACCCCGGCCTGCTGACGCTGGAGATCGACGGTGTCGTGGTCGGCACCCTTCCACGATCGGAGATCGATGCCGAGGAGATCGTCGCGGGACTCCCGGCCGCCGATCCGAGGGTGGTGGCGGCGCTGAGGTCGATCGATGTCCGCGCCGCCCGGGCGATCGCGCTCGACCTGCTGGCCGGCCGCGCCCACGCCTCCACGGAGATCGCCAGGAAGCTGGTCCGCCGCGGGTTCGAGGAGACCATCCCGGCCGTGGTGATCGACGAACTCGTGGCGGACGGCTGGCTGGATGATTCCGGCTTCGCCGGAGCCCGGATCGCCGCCTGGCGACGGGACGGTCGAAGCGATGCGGAATGCCGCCGGCGGCTCGAATCGGCCGGACTCGACGCGACGAGCATCGAGACCGGCTTCGAGATCGCGGCATCGGACCCCGATCACGAACCGGGGACCACCTCGGCATCGCCTGAAGTGGAGGCGGCGATCACCGCCCTCCACCGTCTCGGAGGATCCGTCGATGCGGGTGATCCCGGATCGATTCGCCGCGCCGCCACGAAGCTCGCTCGTCGGGGATTCGACCTCGACACGATTCGGGCGGCGCTGCGAGAATGCCGGATCGACGACGCGCCGCTCGAGTCGGACTGGACGTCCGAGGAGGAATCATGAACCACGCCAACGACCATCGTCCGCACCTTGCATGGATCGTCTGCATCCTGATCGGGGGCTGCTCGGCGCCGAACCCTCCGGCCTCGATCCTCTCGAACCGGGACGGCGACCCATCGACGATTCGAAGTGATTCGGAGGATCCGTGGCATCCCTCGCTCGACGCCGGATTCGATCGAAGCGACTGGCCGACGATCCGTTTCGAGATCTCGATGCCCGCCGTCGCCTGCAATCCGACCTACGCCACCCCCGTGATTCCCCCGGACGGCGAGGTCGGTCGTGTCGGTGAGAACCTCGATTTCCCGACGATCGCGACCGCGATGTCAACGACCACCGATCGCGGCGCGGTGCGCCGATCGGCGATGGCGGATCCCTTCGTCGCGGCGTTCGATCTCGTGGCCGCGCCGTTCCGGATGATCCAAGCGTGCCCGGACTCGACGGTGCTGGAGCCCGTCGGCGGCTGGGGCCTGCTGCCCGGCCCGGGATCAGCGGCTGCACCCGCCCGCATCGAGCCCGTCCCCGAACCACCGACGATCGAGGCCGACCCGGTCGCGACGACGCCCGACCCCGGGCTCGACACCGGTTCGATCCGGCCGGCATTCGACCGTCCTGCAGACGCCGCCACCACCCCGGAGAATCGCGAATGACGACCAACCATCCCTGGGAGATCGCGCCGGAGGAACTCCGATCGCTGCGACAGGACGGCGAGTCCCCGCTGGTGATCGACTGCCGGGAGGCCGAGGAGGTCGAGATCGCGTCGATCGACGGTGCCCGACACATCCCGATGGGGGAGATCAAGTCCCATCTCCCGGACCTCGAGGATCATGCGGACGACCTCGTCGTGGTGCTCTGCCATCACGGCGTGCGAAGTCTCCGGGTCGTCGCCTTCCTCCGCGAGGAAGGATTCTCGGAAGCCCGTTCGCTCGCCGGCGGCATCGATCGGTGGTCGATCGAGATCGACGGGGACGTCCCCCGATACTGAAGCGACGGCGTCCGCGCGAACCACTTCGATCGCACCGCGAGAAACACCATGCTGCGACAGCGTCTGATCACCGGGCCGATCCTCATCGCGCTCCTCGTCCTGCTCGTCGAAGTCGACGCTCGGGGGATCATGGGCTCCGCCCCCGGCATGGTGTTCGCCGTGGTCTTCGCGATGCTGGTCCCGATCGCGGCCGGTGAGGCCGCCTCCCTCGTCCGCGCCTGCGGGACGCGATGCCCGTCCGGACTCGCGATCGCCGCCTCCCTCGCGATGTACCTCGCGAGCCTGGTCGCCTCGAAATTCACGGATCCGATCCTCGCGATCGGTGTCGCGATGCTCGGACCGGTGATCGGATTCGGCATCGCGCTCGTCGGGCTCGCGATGAGCCGTCGGATCGGCGGCGCGTTCGTCGGCGCGGCCGCGATCGCGGGGATCGGCATCTGGACCGGCCTGCTCCCGGCCTTCTGGATCCTCGCGATCGAGGCCCACGGCGCCTGGCTCGTGGCGGGACTCGTCCTCGTCGTCAAGGCCGGCGACATCGGCGCCTACTTCACCGGAATGCTCGTTGGACGCCGGAAGCTCATCGAGTGGCTGAGCCCGAAGAAGACCATCGAAGGTGGACTCGGCGGCCTCGCCTTCGCCGCCGCCGCCGGTGCGGGGGTCGCCATCCTCTCGCGGGGTGCCGTGCCCGCCGCCGAACTCGGTCTCGCCGCGGGGATCGTGGGCGGCGTCCTGCTCGCCGTCGTGGGGGCCGGTGGCGATCTCGTCGAGAGCCTCCTGAAGCGTGCGGCGGGCGCGAAGGACAGCGGTTCGGTACTGCCCGGCATGGGTGGGATCCTCGACGTCCTCGACTCGCCCCTCGCAGCCGGCCCGGTCGCGTGGATCATCCTCCAGGTCGGCACGCGAGGCTGAGACCGTCGAGAGACCGGTTTCCCACCACCCGAAAAAACCCGGAATGACGAGGCGATGGGTGATACCATCTCCGGGATGACCCTTACCGAAGATCTCATGTCGTTGTACCAGGTGGACAGTCAGCTGCGTGGCCTGCGGACACGGGTGGAGAACGCGACCGACCTGCTCGACGCCCGGACGCGGAAACTCCAACGCCTCAAGGCGGAACATGAGGAGAAGGCGTCCCAGCTTCGCCAGCTTCAGGCGCAGGTCGCGAACCTCGAGGGCGAGTCGACCGACTACAAGGATCGCATCGACAAGCTTCGAAGCGAGCTCAACGCGTCGACCAACGACAAGCAGTACCGCGCGATCCTCGCCGAGATGAAGTCCCTCGAGGCGCTCCGTGACGAGATCGAGACGACCCAGCTCGGCGAGATGGAGAAGATCGAGTTCGCGGAGACCGAAGCGACCACGATGTCGGATTCGGTCGACAACCAGTCCCGACTCTGCGAGACGGCCCGCACCGAACAGGCGGAGTGCACCGCCGCCGTCTCGGAACGGGTCGGCGAGCTCGAATCCGAGCGGAGCACCGCGGCCGGGCGGATGCCCGATGCGGTCCTGAGGATCTTCGAGGAGGTGGCGGAGCTCACCGAAGGAGAGACGCTTGCGCCGGTGATCGAGTTGAGCAAGAAGGATCGCGACTACACGTGCGGCGCCTGCCACGTCACGCTCCCCTACCACCTCGTGGTGAACCTCCACGCCGGCGACACCGGGGTCCAGCAGTGTCCCAACTGCGACCGGATCCTCTACCTCGAGCCGGCGGAAGCAGGGGTCTGATCGCCCTCACCCGACCCGACGGGGATGGAACGCGGATCAGGCGAAGCCAAGCGCCTCGAGATCGTCCTCGTCGAGCCCGAAGTGGTGACCGATCTCGTGCAGCAAGGTGATCCGGATCTCCTCGCGGATGAGGTCGACCCCCCCACCGTCGATCATCTGACCGTCCTCGTCGGGTTCCCGCCACGGTGACCAGCCTCCCGAGCAGGCGACGATCCCCGACCGATAGAGATGAATCGCCTCCACGCCCTCGGAACGTCCTTCGACGGATCGCTCCGTGGCCATCGGTCCGGTGTGGAGTCCGCAGATCTCGTCGGCGTCCGATGGATCGAGCCCGAACTCCGCGAGCACGTCCGGACTCGGTCGGTCCTCGACGAACACCGGCTTCTCGTCGAGCAGGCGACGAATCGGATCGGGAAGCGCTTCGACCACTTCATCGACCAGCACGTCGAATCGCGTCCGGTCCCTCGGATTCATTCCGCCCTCCGGATCACGGCTCGAATCCGCCCACCAGGTCGTCGATCCCCGCGGCGTCCTGCCGAAGCACCCACTTCTCGAGCCCGCGGACGACGCGTCTCGGCGCTCCGGGGTCGACGAAGAGACCGGTCCCCATGCCGACGGCGGTCGCGCCCGCGAGCGTGAACTCCGCGGCGTCCGACCACGATTGGACCCCGCCGATTCCCACGATCGGGACCGGCAGCCCCTCGGCGGCGAGCCTCGCCCGGACGTCGTGCACCAGCTTCACCGCGATCGGATGCACCGCAGGACCGGACATCCCGCCTGCGGCACGTCCGATCCGGCTTCGACGGGTCTCCGGGTCGATCGACATCGCGGGATAGGTGTTCGCGACGGTCAGGCCGTCGGCCCCGGCCCGGACCGCGGCGATCGCGAGTCCCGCGACGTCGGAGTCGCCCGGCGAAAGCTTGACCAGCATCGGCTTGGCACCGAGCGCCTCGCGAACGGCGGCGACGAGCGCGGCCAGGTCGTCGGGATCCGAGCCGAGCAGCCGCCCGGTCGCGGTGTTGGGGCAGGAGACGTTCAATTCCACGAGCCGGAGCGACGCCGCGGCGTCATCGCCGAACGCCGTCGCGACCTCGACGTAGTCGTCGATGCAGTGACCCGCGATCGAACCGATCAGCACGGTGTCCAGATCCGCGAGTCCGGGCAGGACCTCGTCGACGAATCGATCGAGGCCGAGATTCGCGAGGCCGATCGCGTTCAACATCCCCGCCGGAAGATCGGTGACTCGCCAGGGTGGATTCCCAGCCCTCGATTCGGGGGTGATCGACTTGGTGGTGATCGCGCCGAACCGGGACGCAGGGACCACGTCGGCGATCTCGGCCCCGTATCCCGCGGTCCCGGCCGCGGCGATCAGGGGATTCCGCAGTGGAATCCCGCACAGGTTGGTGGCGACGACCGACATTCGACGCAAGGGTAGCGGACCGCGGCGGCGATCGTCAGGCGCGGGCGTCGCCGTGGACCAGCCCGCGAAGGCCGGCGGCTTCCCGGCGATCGAACATCGCCTCGCGACCCTGCTCCGCAGGGGCCCGGCAACTGGCGTGGAGGTGCCCCGCGGCCTCGAGGAAGCCGCGTGCGTTGCGCGACCGGATTCCGCCGCAGGGCACCACCTCGACCGGCGGGTCGAGGGAACAACCGAGCACCGCGAGCGAGCGAAGTCGTTCGATCCGGATCGCTTCCGGAACACCCCCGATCTCGAATCCCCGCACGCCCGCGGACAAGGTCCGGCACACCCCCGCGCGGGAGAGACCGGACAACGCCTCCGCCGGATCGGGCGTGAAGTCGAAGGCACGATGAAAGGCCGTTTCGAGACCATGCGTGCGATGGATCTCGACCGCCTCGGCACAGGCTTCGAAGTCGATCTCCGCCTTCGAATCGAGGAAGCCGACGACGACGGTCTCGACGCCGAGCGAGGCGTACTCCGGCACGATCGTCTCCAGTCGTCGCATCGATCCCGCCTCGATCCTGAAGATGTCGGCCTCGCATCGTCGCCGATCGGGCGGAGGCGGTCGTTCCTGGAAGAGAGTGGCGAGACGAGGCGCGGGAATTCCAGCGATCGTGATCGCCTCGCGGATCCGTGCGACCAGGATGGGCGAGGGCGTGAGCCCGTCGCGGTCGAGCGCCCGGCAGATCTCGAGCCGATCGGCGAACTTCGCCGCCACGACCGCCGTCTTCGGGTCCTCGACGGGTATTTCGAACGTGGCATCGGGCATGGCAGGATTGTCGCCAGATGGCGTGTCCCGGGCAATGATGGGATCCATCCGGGCCTCCGCCCGAAACCCCCTCCCTCGGAGCAACGTTCAAATCCGGAAAAATCCCCGATTGTCCGAATGGCCCGCGCCCCAGGTCCACTTCCCACCAAGGTCGCCTCCGTTCGTCAGATCGGAGCGAGATTGCGTCGCCGGCGAGGGGCCGTGAGACGAGAAAGGAAATCGAAGACATGACGAAGTCCGACTCCCAACGGCTGAAACTCAGCCGATTCGTCGATCTTGCACGCATGTATCGGGGGTGGTCGCGGACCGAACTCTCGAGGGTCCTTGGCCGAGATCCCTCGAAGATCGTTCCCGAGAGCGGCAACCCCAAGCTGGACCTCCTCGTCGGGCTTGCGGACGCCCTCGACTGGAACGTCGGTGATGTCGCCGAAAGCGTGTGGAGCGATCACGATGCCGCGAGTCGAATCGAGACCTGTCCGTTTCGTGAACTCGGGATCGCCTCGCTCAAGGCCCACGAGGCGGGCCGCTACCAGGACATGCTCCAGATCGCACGCCGGATGCGTCTGGTCGCGACGACACCGCGGGAACACGCCATCACCTGCAATCGGGAGGTCGGCGCCTGGGACGGTCTCGGGCGATATCCCCGGGCGCTCGAGTCCTGCCAGGAAGGCCTTTCCATGGGTTGCCGGGACACCGACGTCCAGTCGATGCTGCAGGCGAATCTCGCCAACGCCCACTACACGCTCTGGCATCTGCTCGAAGCGAGGACGGTCGCGAGGGATCTGATCGAGCGGCTCGACCGAACCGGGCCCCAGGGCGAGGCCACGCGGGTCGCGCTCGCGCTGGCGCATTACGTCAGGGGGAACGTGGCTCGACGGCGGCTCGACGACGAACGGACCGAACCTTCGGGAATCGCCCGAGAGGCCGAGGAACATCTTCATCGCGCCGTCGAACTTCATCTGGAGCTTGCCAGGGACCACCCCAGTCCCGCGTATGAAGGCGTGGCGAACACCGCGCGAGGCGCGTTGCTGGAGGTCGAGGTGGCGACCGGGGCGATCGAACCCCGGGAGGCGATCGATCGGATCCTCGCTGGAATCGAGGACGTGGTCGATCCGGAGACGGCGTCGCTTCCGGGTGATCTCCTCGAATCCTGGGGATGGTGGTCGATCTTCGGTTGCAACATCGCCCTTCGCCACCTCGATCAGGCGACGCTGCATCGACCGATGGCGATTCTCACCAACAAGGCCACCGAGATCGCGAACGTGCTCGGGAACTGGGCGCTCCGGGAACGTGCATTCACCCTCGAGAACTTCCGCCGCCAGCGCATCGCGGACCTCACCGGCATGCAACCGGACTGGTACCTCGATGAGGAGGAGATCCGCACCATCAGTGGAACGATGGGCCGTTTTCCCGGCTTCCGGGAAGTCGGCTGGCGGATTCTCGATGCCGCTCACATCTTCGACGCCACGAACTGAGGAAAGGAGATCTCGATGACCAACCTTCGTTCACGCTCATTCGGTCGACCGCGACCCCCGTTCCTTCCACCGGTGACGATGCTCCTGACGCTGCTTTTCGTCGGAATCACACTGCCCGACCCGGCGGATGCCGCCCATGAACGACGAAAAAAGGACCTGATCCGGTATTTCCACACCGGCCAGGGCGGGCTGATCGATGCCTCGGGATCGACCGGTGGACGCATGCCGCTGGTGAAGGGCCCGGGAGTGGAACCGAAGTGGGCATCGGCACCGATTCCACTCGACCTCCTGATTCCGGTTCGATATTTCAAGCCACCCGCGAAACGCCCGAGACGCTGATCGCGATGCATCGCATCGGGTGGTCTCGACTCCACCAGTCAACCTTTGAAACCACCCTGGTCCTTTTCCGGTCGGGGTGGTTTTCTCATGTCTCTCTTCGCCGAAGCTCCGATTGCCGCGGGATGTTTTTCACGTAAATCGAGAATTCGCCATCACGATCCGCCATTTCTACGCATGAGACACCGGTCGCGCTCTCTTTCGATGTCAACGTACAGAAAGCGCGGGATTCACAGGTGCAGCAGCCGGACGGAAGAACACCTTGACCAGCACTGCGGAATCGCCAGACGAGTGGATCACCCTTGACGATGCAGCGTATCGATTCGGCGTCTCACGCAGGACGCTGGAGCGACACCGCAAACAGGGCGTGCTTCCCGGCGTGCGGATCGGCCGCTATCTCCGGATCCGTGCCATCGATGCCGAGCAGGCACTTACCGGTCGAAGTCCCCTGCAGATCTATCGCCAGCAGGCGGAATCACGCCGGGATGTTCTCGTCGAGGATTGGTGCCGCCGATGGCGAATGCTCGTCGCAGGAACGCCGAGACGCCTGGACGCGCTGGCGTGGATCGATCGACTCATCGACACGCACGGGAAGGTCCAGATCGGCGAGCTCACCGTGGGCGACGTCGTGGATGCCGCGGATGGGATCGATCTGAATCACGAGACGAAGCTCTTTCTCGACGCCCTCTCCGGGCTCCAACCCGACCTGTCCATGCTTGAAACCACGCGGACCATGCTGCAGATCCTGGTCCCCTCGATCTGAA
>MDTG01015411.1_pt1 | contig 10477 bp, 7 predicted proteins | sample 811421 | NCBI WGS metagenome assembly MDTG01 (sample SAMN05326645, study PRJNA326480) | marine metagenome | isolation source: seawater | place: Pacific Ocean: South East | collected 2011
ACTACACAGGAACAATACGAACCTTTTTGTCGTCACCGCTACCAGTAATGACAAGGTTTCCAATTTGAACCGGATTATTACGATTATAACTTTCTAGATCGTAGATATTATTAGTCGCTTTGTCCAAAGCATATTTTTTATCACCCAATGTAATTTCAGTGGCGGTGAAAGTAATCGTTCTTTGGTTTTGTTTGGCCACGTTATCCGAGTCTTCTTTTACATACTCAGGTTGGTAAGAGTATTTAGCTGGATCCGTCGAACCAAAAGTGAAACATTTCAGCTGCTCTTTGTCGCCAACTTTAGCATGTAAGGTGCAGTCGAAAGAGGCTTCTTTCACAGCGTGCAGTATTTGGTTGGTGACATTTTCTTTCAGAGTAGCGATTTCGTACAGCGCCTCATCACTAGTAATTGGCGTGTTTACGTCGACTTTACTCTTATCTTGGCGCCGTAATTCAAGTATATCATCACTTTTTTTGTGAACTTCGCTAAGTGTCATGAGATAGAGGAATACGTCGACGGTTCTCATATCAGGAGGAAGTTCTTGGTGACTGCATATTCGCCGTGCGCGCCCAATAACCTGTGTTGTACGGACTGGATGCCAATACGGTTCTGTTATGTGGACGTATCTTACGTTTTTCAGTGATATGCCTTCGGCTCCCGACGCGGTAATCATTAGGACTTTAATGATGTCACCATAAAGATTGTTTGGCGAAAGTTCTTTCAGTTTGGCCTCAATAGACGTTGGGATGTATTTCCATGCCCCGTTAAAAACGTTGCGTATGAGTTCTTTCTCTTCCGACGTTTCGGTTCCAGTATAAAGGACAAACATTGGTTTCTCCATATCTTCTTCGGAAACATCAATCTGCCACACGCCGCCTTTCTTGGATAACTTAAATTGAGCATATCCGTTGGCCTCGAACACCATTTTCATGATGCCGATACCCTCAAGAGTCCTGAACTGACTGTATATAAGATGAAGTCCGCGGTAGTCGACATCGGATACGTTTTCCAGAATGTTCAGGAACTTGGGACTGTATGTTTGGAGTGCTTCTTTTGTCAAGAACTTGTCTTTGTTCTCATCGAGTGTGGATAACGCCAATTCTATTTTTTTGTTGTACTTACGATTAGCAGCTGCGGCCTTTTCTTCATCATCACATACCTCATCGGCATCATACCGTCCATCGGCATTGCTTAACTTTTCTTCTACAGATGCGCCGTCCAAATCGTCCTCGTCATAGTTTTCATCGGAAATTATTGACGACATATCTTTGTTTTTTCCAGGCAATGGTCGTTCTATTTCTTCTGGAAACACAAAGTTGCAGAACGAACGAGAGAATATGCGGTAGGTAGATACGGTTTCGTCAAAAATCGATGGTCCGGCAGCCAGTTGTTTTTTCCTTTTCTTTGCGTTGTTCTTCTCGAGTGTTCTTTCGGTTTTACGTGCGCTTTCATATACACCTAATTGATAATCGCTCATTTCAACCTTTACAACATGAAAATTATTCTCCTTTTCATATTTAGGCATTAGCGATTCCATGTCACGGAAATAAGAGGACAATCCTAATATCCTCCGTTTGAAGAGGTTCATATTTTTCACTTCGTTCTTATCATCGATAAAGTACGATTTGAATTCATCTAGCGTATCTGGAAGAGGTTTGTGGAAGTTTACGCTTATTCCACCCTGGTTCACGGTGATAGATTCCTTTTTTAGTTTTGCAATTATTGTTCGTTGGAAATCGGCGTCGCTAATTTGTCCGTGATCTTTAATATTGACTCCGTTATACATTTTGTTCTTTGTTGTGTTGACAAATCCAAAAGGTTTTCGCGTGACAATCAGTGTGGTTGACGTGGGGATGTATTCGACGTAATCCATAACAACACCACCTTTGTGTTTGTTATTAAAGATGTCCTTGAAGAATTTCTCTGTAATATTTCCCTTATTTTTGATAGTCAATTTAAAAGTCCAAGTTTTGATGAAACCGCGTAGCATATTGAACAATATAGCGATTTCATTGGGGTAGTTTATAATAGGTGTTCCGGTAAGCAATACAATTCTCGCGTTTTCTGCCTTCATAATATAATTATACAGATCACCTGATAATGTGTCTTTGCGTCCTAGTTTATTGACGATTCTACTGACAAAGTTGTGCGCCTCGTCGATGATGACAACTTTATTGTCGAATGGATTTATCTTGTTATCTTGGCTCAAAGTTTTCAAATGTGATTTACGAATTCCGTTATATTTGATGAACTTGTATTTATGTCTGATCATTTCATTGATTTGGTCATCGACAGCAGTCTTTTCTGCCGATTGGAGGTTTTTAAAGTTGGGCGGTTTGGTGACATTGACGAGCCATGCACCACCTTTCTTTTTAATATAGTCAGTCGATAATGAAAGAATGCTGGATAGTTGTTGAATTAATTCGGGGTTGTTATTATTTTTGTTGTTGTTTTTTGTGTCAATAAATTCCCAAAATTGGTTTTTCTTGTATATGTCATCACCGCATTTTTTCAGTTCTTCAACATAGTTCATACGTAGCGAAGCAGGTGTCATAACAATGACCTGTCGTTCGGTTTTGAGTCCTTCGGCAATTGCAATGGACGAACATGTCTTGCCTGAACCAAGTCCGTGATACAAGAGCACTCCGCGATAAGGGGAGTATTTAGATATGTAGTCGCGAACAATTTTTTGGTGTCCCATTGGAGAAAATGGCGAATCGTCATTCCTTTCGCATGTGGCACTTGATTCTGACTGTTCGAGTTCTTTCTTGTATTTTGAGAATATCGAAGTAACGAAGCTAATGAATTTCTCTCTATTTGCCAAATAATAAGAAGATGCTTGAATGCCAATGTTTTCCGGTTTTGCTTTATTACCTAGACGAGTTTCAGTAATGGTGTCACCGATTTTCACCATGCTCGTTGGGAATTCTTTGACAACGTCGGTGTCTGGTTTTGATGTCAATCTTTTCTTGTTTGTTGGGTTAACAGGTGGCTTGATACCTTCAGGTTGAACTAATTTTATTTTCTCTCCGAGTTTTCTTATAATAACTAGTTTAGGTTGAGTAGGCGCCGCAGTCACAGCAGTTACAGCAGGCACAGAATGTTTAGGCGCAGTATCATTATCACTCTCTTCAATAGGCGAAAGTGGTTTATTTGATAGGATGTCTGTTTCAGTTTCTTCTGGCATTTTCGTGGTATTTTTCGTTGTAGTCTTTGTGGTTATATGGTCTTTGATTGTATTCAAAAAATCATCTCGATTAATTCTGTTATCCTTTGTTTTATCTACGATGCGAGTTTTAATTTCCACGTCTAGCTTTTCTTGTGGTTGAGGGATACGAACCTCAACATTTTGAAATGATTGTGGCGTTCTCTTAATCCTTAACCTATCTAAAATCGAAGCCGACATCTATGAAATTACAAGATATAAAAGTTTAAATGGTAAATATGTAAAGTAGCAAAAAAATATTAACAGACGTGTACAAGTTATTCTTTATGAATGAATCGTCGTCTGGTGTAGAATTGTCAAAACATGTTCACACGCGAGTTGTTCGGCTTTTTTTTTAATTTTATGAATACCTTTACCTAGAAATACAAAGACCGGTTGTGTTTGAGCGACCTCCTGTATCTTTGTAAATGAACCATAATGGTCGAAGTTTATTGCGTTTTTCCTATCCACTTGATGGATGGATTGTCCAACACAAAGATAGACGCCCATTTCGTAGCCAGTTTCACTATCGTATGAAATTTCAAGGTACTCTGGAGTTGTTTTGAATTCCTTTTGGATTTTTACTTGAAGGATATTTTTGAAGTTATCATCGGTTTCGACCAACTTGACAAAGTCGACGTGTTTTTCAAAGACATTTTCAACAAAAATTTGTGCCATTTGGAATCCAGGGCCCGTAACAAAAACGTTTTGAAACCATCCATTTTCATCTTTGACACTAATTTTATTAAAGTCTAAAAACAATGCACCGATGAAGGCCTCAAAAAGACAGCCCAATTTCTTAAGATTGGTGCGAGTCTTCTTGTCCTCTGCGTTGCGTGACATGATGAGCCATTTGTTAATGCGCATCTCATACGCAAGTCGTCCAATGTGTTCGTTTTTAACGAGGGCGATTTTCTTTTCTGTCATAAAACCTTCGTCCGCCTTGGGAAACCTTCTGTAAAGGTAATATTTCGTGATCAGTTCCAAAACACCGTCTCCAATAAACTCAAGTCTTTCATTTGATTTTGTTTTTAGTGGTAGACAATCATGTGGTCGATCGACAATTGTGATGTTTGCATCGGCATTTTCGATGGCTGGTCGTTTGATGTAAGAGCGATGAACAAATGCTCGTTTATAAAGTTCCAGATTATTGACTTTAGCAGAGATGCCGTAATTATTGAGAATAGATTGAACATCGTTCAATGTAATCTCTCTGTTTGCGGAATTAAAAGGATCGAAAATGAGAACCCCATCTTCATCTACCACGTCTCCGTCATTGGACACCTCCTTCATGTTTGTGTCGGCGTTCTCTTTACACAATACACTCATATAACAAATATGTTGTGTTACATTTAAGCCATTATCGTCAAAACATATATAAAAAGAGTATTTCAAATATACCAAACACCATATGCTTATTAAAATAGACACGAGGGAGAATGATTTGCATGTGGAATGTGTTCAACGACTTTCAGGAGTAGAAAATATTCAGATTAAAAGCGAATTGCTGCCGCTTGGAGATATTATCATATGTAGCGATGATGGCGAGGAGTTGGTTATCATAGAGAGAAAAACGTTGCGGGATTTAGCATCAAGCATCCGCGATGGACGATATAAGGAGCAAGGATTTCGTTTAAACGGTTGTTCGGTTCACAATCATAACATTATATATCTAGTCGAGGGAAATTTGCGGTCTTACAATGCGGTTCAGTGTCGTTTGGAACGTAAATCTCTCCTATCTTCATTTGTGACCCTTACCTACTTTAAAGGATTCACGTTGCATCGAACAGAGTCACTGGGTGAATCCGCTGAATGGATCATCAGCTACGCCGACAAGCTGCATAGAGAAAATAAGAAATCATTCTATCACGAAGATGCCGATACCACTAGTGGGTCGTATGTTAGTGTAAGCGCAAGGGTAAAGAAAAACAACGTTACGACCGACAATATTGGTGCTATCATGCTATCGCAAATACCCGGAGTCAGTACGGCGGTTGCCACGGCTGTGATGGAGCGATATGGAACATTAAAACATTTAATAGACGAGCTTCACAACGACTCATCATCACTTGATGACATAACCATCGCAATGAAAACGAACAAACCGAGGAAGATTTCGAAAACATCTTGTCAAAACATATATAACTATCTTGTTGCTGGAGAGAAAAGCGAGATAAACATATCAACCGAATAACAAATCATATTAAGGATATAGACAAACAATGAAATATAATAAATTGTCCCATTATATATAATATAATGGTTTTAGATGGGTTCTATAAGAGTTTAGGACTGGCGCTTGTTGTGGCGTTCAGTATATATATTGTTATCTGTAGCTTTCGGGTTCAGACAAAGGTCATTGAAACGCTTGTCTCCGGTCCAAACGATCGTAGCAAGACACCAGCACAGATCAAAAATTACAATGACGAGGCAGAAGATAAATTGCTTGTGAGCAAGTATCGCAAGTCTTATGAAGATACGATAATAGAATTAGAAGATAGTATAAACACCGCAATCCTATCAGAAGTGATTAAGAGTGCCGAAGAGGTAGCGAAGGATCCAAAGGGTGCAAACGCCACAATATCGAAGATAAACAACATGAAAGTATTCAAAGAGACCCTTAACGAGGCGATGAAAACATTGGACAAGAAATAAAATAGTTAAACCAGTTTATAAGTTACGTCTTAATGGTGTTATTTATAAACAATGAAAACGAACATAACATATTTACAATTTTATCAAAAGAATGTAAAAATATAGTAGTTATTAATTTATATAGATATGCAGTTCGCAAATGATTCTGGTTTAATTGTAAAAAAATTATTGCCGCTTTTTATGACGTGTCAACCTAAACATTTAAAACAGCCTCGTTATAAACATAAGCTGAATAAATTATACGAACACATATACAATGATATTGTGAATGGAGAGAAATACTATAATAGTATCATTCCAATAAAGGCGAGCGTACATTCAAAAGATAAAATTAAACGTCCGGAATTATTCGATCATTATTTTTTCCCACAAACAATCCGAAGTTATGTCGAAGAGCAAGGAATTCGGCAACTTGAATACCGTTTTAATGTAGGAGTAAGAGAGATAAACGTCAGAATAATGTTGTTTAGTAAAGACGAGTTAATGAATTTGCATAAGTATGAAGAATACATTTCCTTCATATGTATATGGCTATACATTTGCGGGCAATATTCAACAAACAATTGTTCGAAGACGCTGTCGATATATTTATATCCAACACCGTTCAAAAAAGTGCTTCCAACGCGTAAAACTGATGTGATAGGAGTAGACAACGTAAATACTGCGCTAACAACTAGATGTAAGCGCAATGGCGAGATTATTATTTATCGTCAAGAAGAGTGGATGAAAGTGTTTATCCACGAGACGTTTCACACCTTTGGTTTGGATGTTGACGCGCATTTTGACACCGCAATGAACAATATGCTGTTAAGTAAGTTTTTCATAAATAGCAATTACAGCGTGTCGGAGGCATACACGGAGACATGGGCTCGTATTATGAATGCTGCATTTTCAAGTTATCGATCGATGAAAATTAAAGGAGAAGGGTGCAACGAGTTTATGTTATATTTTGACTTTTCTCTCCAAATCGAGCGTATGTATTCGCTTGTACAACTGAACAAGATACTTATGTTTATGGATATGAACTATGAGGTGTTTATGAAATCGAGAAATTCAAACGTAAAGAAAAATAGTAAAATCCAGCAGCTCATGTTATATAAGGAAGACCCGAACACAAACGTGTTTGGATATTACATTCTCTCTGGGTTATTGATGAATTGTTATTATGATTTCTTGATATGGTGTTCGTCGACCAATTTATCTCTCTTCAAATTTAGTGGAACAATAGAAAATTCACGCAAGTTTGTAAATCTAATAACAAAATGTCGCGAATCAGAGCAATGTAGCATTCCAAAGGGCGTCATTGAAAGTGGTAGTCGAGAGCGTTTTTTTAAAACGACTACACGAATGTCAGCTATCGAAGTTTTTTATTAACGTGAAGATAGCAACAATGTTGTCCTTTTAGAGGCTTGTTTTGACATTTTCCGCCGTCTTTCCTCAGTGCCCCACAAATGTATTTGAATGAACCGGAACCTATGCTTATCTTATTTGATCTCCACATTTTGGATGCATAATCGAAGTCAATGTGAACCTCCAACATATTATTCTTAATCTCATGTTGAGTCAAAAATATTTTCAATTTTATAAATTACATAGATGGATTACGTCAATACAAGGATTACTATTAATTTTGCCCAAACTGGGTAATATCAATACGAATAGCTATAATAAGATTATCAATGTTCAGATGTTTCTCTCTGAAAAGTGTGCGGATGCCATGTCTATCCAGCATTTCGCCAAGCAATTGAAAGTAACATTGGATAATGTGTGTAAGAACAAGGACGAATACATCGCAAATGTGGTACTCAAAAATCTCAACCCTCTTACTTTGACAGAACGTCCATTCCATTGCGTCAACCAAAAGAACAAACAGTGGTATATTAAGGATGAAAATGCTGGGTGGCAACAAGATAGTGGAGAGAAAATATTTTCAAATACGAAATAAAGCATACGCAAAAATACACGTGTTCGAAAGACGTTATCCAGAGTGGATGAAAAACGATGCCCTTCGGGTAAAATAAATCAAGTTGAAATTGGTGAAAGAACTAGCTGGAAAAAATGACATTGATGAATCATGATATAATTCTTTAGATGAAACATACAGCATTTATTTTTTCACGCGACCCTTTCTACACTTGGTGTATTTTTTTGATTGTTTATTCTTCTTTTTTTTCGTAACTTTTTTTTTTGCTTTACTACGAATGGTTTGTCTACGAAGCAAAGGGCGACTTTTTCGTGGTTTTTGTTTTCGACGCTTTGTTTTACCCTTGCCACCAAATAGTTGCATTCTATATTGTTCATTACCTTCATCACCTTTAGTTCTTGAAAGCGTTTTTTTTTGTTGGACTTCTTCGTTGGGGTTTTTCCTTGACCTTTTCCCTTCTGGTTGGACTTCATCAGGTTCCCTTTTTCTTTTAACTTCATCATTAACTTCATCATTAACTTCAGTGTCCATTGGGTCCTGAAAAGCTTCTACTTCATCATTAACTTCAGTGTCCATTGAGTCCTGAAAAGCTTCTGTTACTTGCAGGTGTTGTCGTCGTAATTCCATATCCTGTTGTACTTCTTGACTAACATATTCCAAAACCTTAATATGTTCCAAAGTTAATCTGTTTGCCTCTAACAAACCATAATCTATAAATTCATTTCCTCTGAAAAAGTCTGAATTGGTGATATTAGGATTGGTGAACATATTTCTATCAAAAGATAGTGCTTCCATTTTTTTTATTGCAACTGTAATTTGTTGTCGAATAACTTTGGTGTCATCAATAATAGAATTGATTTGAAATAAACTAAAAAAATCTTTTTGAGAAATATCTGGAGGATAATCATCGAAAACATCGAAATCTTCAACCTCATCGTCGTCCACTTCTTTTCCCGATACCATGGCATTGTCTTTATTATCCTTCGTGTCTTCCTCAGCCTGAGCCTGTGCCTGAGCCTGTGCCTGAGCCTGAGCAACCTGTGTCTGAACCTGATTCGTATCCTGATCCTGAATCTCAATAAAATCGAGAAAAGATTTTTTGTAATTGGTATAATCTTCATAATATGGAAAAAGGGGGAGGTTTTTACTTTCACTACATAGCACGAACTCAAAAAACGTTTCGAAATCTATGATATATTTGTTTAAAAATTGTTCACCGCCAATTTGTGTAATGCTATCATCTAGTAAATAGAAATAATACAAACGGAATCTAATGATTTTGAAAATAGAAAATCCTTCGGATATTTTTAACGCATCTTCTTGTTCCGGATTGCCGCCACTTTGTTTAGCTGATTTGCCAATCTGTTTCGACTTTCGAGCTGCTCTTCCATCTACACTACTTATCGTGGGTACAGTAATGTCGGAACTTGACTGCGATTGGGACATCGGCCTTCCCACTGTAAGTTGCGCTGATTCCTGAGATTTATTATGCTTGATAATTTTGATAATGATTGCCTCAACAATTCTTTGCGCAGAAGGCAATACGGTATTAATGACACTTTTAGAAATTTGTTTATTTTTACATATATTTGATAGCGTAAGTATTTTTAAATATTTACGTCGTTTCCTTTTGGATTTGTTGTATTTAACGTTAAAAAAAGGTATGAACTTTAAGTTATCTAAATCTGTTTGTTGATCAAATGAATTAATTTGTTGATTTAGTTCAGCTACGATACTTACTACATATGATTTAAAATCATTAAAATCCAACGCGTGACCTTGTGAATTTAAAATATCTTGATTTATTACATTTTCTATATTCATATCATGTAATTCTTTCACCCATTTATCATTAGAATCTTTTATGATGTTTTTATGTCGTTGTATTTGTTGGTCCTGAGTCATTATTTGGGGGTAATACTCATACGTTCTACATTTTGGTGAAGCAGTATTAGGAGCCACAGGGTAATGTTCTTTGAGTTTGTCAGACTTGATACTTTTATCTGGCGTAAAAATACACGGTACCTTAAGCATCAAACACGTCATAAAAACTATGCTATCAAGCGTTGTTATCGTTATCTTTTTATTTGGCTTGTTATAAATGTGATATATCAATGTGAAAACAACTTGTAAAGTGTCACCCATTTGTTTAGCAAGTATCAATCGCATTATATTTTTTGCTATATTACCTGATTCACCTTTGTAATTGTTTATCTCTTCATTTTTCACGTTATTTCCCCCGAATGAATCTAAATTAACATCAGCTGTTTCATTTGAATTCCGACTGAATTGGATATCTGAGGAATGAAATAATGTGATTTGATCAATACTAATATTATAACACCAACCACGATCCCCACTGGGCAACGTGTCTCTCCATGCCTCTATAGTGGTTTTGTTACCAAGCCCGATCATGGCACAAAAGGTTTCATCTATTAATATACGAACATCACCATCAGGAAACCATTCTGTAATTTCTGTGTTAGACGAAGTTGACGGATCGATATATGAGCCAAGTGTACCTACTTTTTCAACATCAATCATAACAGGTTTGTTATCTTGGCCAATTACAGGTTCTCCTGTATCATTAAGAGATTTATATTGAGCCGGAATAAAGTTGCGCCAGTAAATGCCAGTATCCACGCATACTGAGGTATACGTGTGTTGTGTATTGACTGGCTCGTAATCTCGCC
>MDTG01182736.1_pt1 | contig 10477 bp, 24 predicted proteins | sample 811421 | NCBI WGS metagenome assembly MDTG01 (sample SAMN05326645, study PRJNA326480) | marine metagenome | isolation source: seawater | place: Pacific Ocean: South East | collected 2011
ATACTATCAATATCTGTAGCTTTTATCATTAACACTTCTTTGAGTGTAATACCGCAAAATATCTCAATCATTTTCTGCTGTATAAAAGGTGTCATTTCTTTGCCCTCAGCAACTTTTAACCAATCTTGATATTGACCTAAAGTAATCTCGCTTAGCTTTTCAGGTATGTTTATTTTAAGTTTCATTTATATACAATGTAAAAAAAAGTGTTTAGTGTTATATACGAATTAAAAAAAAATTTCACTTATATATCTTTTCTTTTCTTATCTTATCTTAATGCTTGAGGGGTGCTAAAGCCCCCCTAAAAAAGATAATAGTCTCCGCTACTTTGCATCTGATAGCTTACAGCATATCTAAGTGCATCAATAGCATGATTAAAATTATCAACTGGTGTTTGACTTTTCTTTTCTAACCAACAATAATTATTTAACTCCTTTATTAAGTCTGTGCTATCCTCAGTAATAACTAAGTCATAATCTTGCAACAAACTAATTCCGTATGTTATTGAACCTTGTCCTTTTATAGCAGGAACGATATTACAATCTTTGCTTAATTCGTTTATTAGTCTTGGTTCTGCTGAATCGCCAACTATTAAATGATCAGCAGCAAACTTTTTATTTAATACCGCTATTTCACTTGTTGTTAGTTTAGGCTGGTAAAAACATAATTGAACATAAATAACTTTATTTTGTTTGTCTACACTAGTTTTAACTAAACTACTTGGGTCATTAGAAAAGCCAAAGTCTTGACCAAATACAATTTTGCCAACTTGCTTAAATTCACCTATCGACCAATTGTTAAATATAACACCCTCTGCTTTATCTAGCCATGAACCAAGTATTGTGTGTTTATAACGTTCTGGTCTTCTCTCTTGCATTGACTGTATTTGTTTAATATAACTAGGTGACAAATTTTCTATATTATCTAAATACGTTGTGTGTATGTAAGTAGTATCTTCTTTTGTTGTGTTTGAACCAGCTTCTACACCCCTACCTTCGAACCATCTTTTATAAATAAAATGCTCTTTTGTACTTGGGTTTAATATTAATATAACTCTATTATCCTGAGCTTTATTTCTAACCGATAAATCTATTTTATCAAATATATCTTCATTGTTTAATTCTTCCGCCTCATCCATCACCCATGTTGTTATGCCCTGTAATGATTTAAGGTTAGCTGTTTGATCGCCAGATGAGGTTTTAATACCTCTAAATATTATTTTACTGTTATTGCCTTTGTTAATTATTTCGTCTTTAGTTATTCTAAAATTATCAATTACATTAAGCATTTCCAACTTTTCTATAAACTCAGGTATTATTGAAATACCCGCAGCCCGTAAAGTGTACCTTGTAAATAAAATTGTGTGATTAGACTCATATGTTAAATAAAGTAATATTATGTTTATTGCAAATGATTTGCCCGAACCTCGTCCACCCGTAACAATAAAATAACGGGCCTCAGACGTTGCAAAAACATCATACTTACTGCTTAAACTTAATTCCACTAATTAACTTTTTAAAGTCATGGTTAACAGTTTCAGTTGTATTCATATCAACGGTGTCTTTGAGTTTGCCATATACATTATCATATAAAGCATTGAAGGCTTGAACGTCACCTTTTTTAATTGCTTTTTCTACCATAGCTTGCACCATTAAATATTCATTTGTACGCCATTCACTTTCTCCTGTTTGTGGGTTGTCCGTCTTAACTAATAATGATAATATTTCCTTAATTATTGTACTTCTGTTCTTGCTGCCTTTTGGCCTGCCTGTTGGGTTTCCGCTTTGTCCTTTAGTCCATTCGTGTTTCTTTATGTCCTCCTTGCTCATTATATGCTGTATTTGTGCTGTTAATATTTAAGTCTATATTTTTTTTTAAGTATTGTATTAACTTATTTTCTGCCTCTTTTTCCCACTTACTTTTTTTCATACTCATTGAATAACTTTTTTATTTTATTATATAATTCCCTTACACAACTAGAACACGAGCTAGGATGTTTATTTTCTTTAAATACTCTATTGTTAATTTCTAATAGTGCCGTTTGTTCGCTTGCTGAAATAAATACTTTATTAGTATCGTTATATATTTCTTTAAGTATGTTATATTCTTGTTCGTTAATACATTCAATATTTTTATAAGGAAATAACTTATTTAACTTTTCTTTTCTTTTGTCACAGCCGCAGTCTTTGCCTAGTTTATCAAATATGTAATCAGTAGCAGCTTTTATGCCAGTTGCTTTTGTAACCTTTTCTATTGAGTCCCCTAATCCTTTACTTTTCATTTAGTTTTCTTTTTATGTTATTTCTACATTTATTAATTGTATTAAATACTTTAACATGGCTAATTTTAGTTGCTTTAGATAGTTTTCTAATACTGTTAAATTCGTTTAGATATAATTTAAATAGTTTTTTATCAAACCAATATAACTCATTTATTATATTATTTATTTCTTTTTTAATTTCTTCAATGTTTTCTGTTTTACTTGCTTCAATGTTTTGTAATACTATGTTTGTGTTTTTTTTAATTCTATTTTCTTTATTGGCGTTTTTTTGTATTAATTGCTTTATAGTTCTTTTTATAATTCCGTAATGTGGCTTATTGTTAATTATTAAATCATTTACTTTGATTTGTTTATTTTCTATTTGATCATATATACTTAAATACATATCCTGAACAATATCTTTAACAAGCTGGTCATCATCTTTATACAGTAATTTTTTGCCTATTTCAATCCAAATGTCATGCGACTTATACAAAATTAATAAAACCTTATTGGTTTCCATTCCTTAACTCTTGTAATTCTAATAACAAATTTATAAAATCGTCAAACCTCAAAGCAGCGTAATCACTTTCAAAGTTTTTAGTAAATACTACTACAGCCGTTTTTCTTGTCCCTGCTGCATCTCTTTCGCTTTGGTGTAGTGCTTTCCAAATGTTTAACTTTTCTTGGTTTTTACATTCCCAGCTATACTCGGATAATATTCCGCTTGTTGTTAGTATGTCCCCTTTTATAGAAAGTCCCCCACTGTTTGGTGTTCTTCTTATATTGGTGTCGAACTTCTTTGCTAATTCTTTTGCAATCCTTAGTTCGAATCTTTTACCTTTTTTATTAGCGTTTAACATATTAAATTTTTTGAAAATGTTTTCTTATTGCTGCCCCTAGCTCTGCATTATTTGGATATATAGCACATAAATAAGTTATACTGTTACTAATAACATTATCATTTTTATAGTAACTGTCTTTAACTTGACGGTGTTTATTTAAATTAACTTTCTTGGTCTTTTTTGTCATCAATAAAAGTTTTAAATAGTAAAGCAAAACAACAGCCAGCCATAAAACAAAGTATGTGCGATAATAACATAAGATAAAATATTTTACTCATTTTTTAAAATTAATAAATTTTTTTTTAAGTTCTGCAGTTTCTTTATATGCTTTAACATTTTGTAAAGTAATTAAAGTATTTTTTTTATTAAGCTCATCAATCGTGTTTCTAAGCTCTAACATACACTTTAAAGTATCTTGCAGCGTTTCTACAGCATCTAATTTGCTTTGTGTTACCTTACCTACCTTTAAGCTGGCTTGTGCTTTTAAAAGCAATATTTCTAAATTGTTTTTAGTAATTATAAAGTCTAAATCATTCATTGTTTTTGTTTTAATACGTTTACACCTCCTATTGTAAAACCTAATCCATTATTATAGTCAAACCTTAAAGGTTCATTTAACATTGTTGGTTTACCTCCAGTCTCCTTATCTTTAATTTTATATACATGAACCTCAGTCATCATCCAAAGCTTTTCATGTGAAATCAAGCGGTGCAAACAAATAAAATTATCTACTCTATTTGGAAACACTTGTCCGCCCTCACAGTCTGCTTTTCTTGGCGGTTGTATATGTCCATTTAATTCATGATCTGGTGGGAAAACTCTTCTTGCTGCCTCTGTTTGCGGATGCATTGCAATAAACATTGTTTTTCCTGTTTTATTACAAAACTCCCTTACATCATTACATATTTGATAATTCCTTTCAAATTGCGATATTCTTCTATCATGGTTAATTCCTGTGTATGGGTCAATTAAACAACCGTCACAATCTGTGTTTTCAAATATCTTTAATAGTTCTTTATGGTTGTAAAGTTTTTTATTATCTATAAACTTAAAATAGTTACTTATTTCATCATGATAAAATAAATATTCGTTTAAGTCTTTTATCTTTTCACCAGTCCACATTTGGATAATATCTCTTTTAAGTTGTCCTGGATTGTTTTCACCCGACCAAATACACCACTTTTTTTTATGCAGTTTACTTAATGCTGTTAAATACCATAATATAAAATTTGTTTTTCCCACATTATCCATGCCTAAAAACATGTTAAAGTTTCCTTTTTTATATAAAAAATACTCATCTAAAAAACAATTTATACCAATACCTTTTTTTATTTTACCCTCTTTAAATGCTTTTAAATATGGTATTGTAGAATTATCTTTTAATATCATTTATCGAGTAATTTTCTTAGTTCAGGAGTTATTTTTAACAAATTATCGTTTATGTATTTATCTTCTCTTTTATTTTCTTTTCTTAATGCTTTAGCCCTGCTCAAGCCCCCCTTGCGACCATTAACAACATTTCTATTATGTTCTTTTAACCTTTCTTGGTATTGCTCATCTAACCATTTTATTTTAATATTATCATTTTCAATTTTAAATAAATTAGCATCAATAAGTGCTTTCCATTGATTTGGTATTAATGTTTTAATTTGTTCTAAAGTAATATTACATTCTTTAGACCAATAGTAAAGACAAACTTTTAAAAAAGCTCCCTGCTGGTCTAATTTCATAAACGATATTGAGCCTGTTAGCCATTGATTAGGGTAAAATTTAAACCAAGGTAGTTCTTTCATGTTGTTTTGTTTTCTAAATTTCTTTTATGTTTGATTGATTTATATTTTTCATAAGCTTCTGATTTAGGTTGCGTTTGACCTAGTCCTTTGCAATAATAATCATTTCTTAAAATACATCTAACCATTCTTTTCCAAGACGGAGCCCAACATTTTACCTCTAGATCGTGTGGAGCTTCGTCTGGTATTTTAGTATAGCCTCTTTTTTTCCATCCAACTATAAACTTTTTAAATTTTTCTTTATAATGAATTTGAGTTTTAAGCGGTAATGATTTTAATAAATAATTACAATAGCTTTCCCAAGTATGATTATCCGGTTTTGTGACATTATTATATCCATTTATGTTTCCTTTTTCGTTGATATATAATGAACCGCTATTGACACCACTTACCCTATTTAATAATTTATACCATGTATCACTTTCTAAAATATGATACAACCATAATCCTCTTTTTTGGTCATCTCCATAGGGTTGACACAACCTTTGATTACTCAATTTAACACCAGCCATTGTCATTAAATCATAAATCTTATTATGACATAAATTTTTATACTTAGAATGAAAAATCCATATATCTTCAGTTCTCCAATCATAAATTGGATAAACATTAAATAGATTTTTATTAAGTTTTGTAGTCCATTTATAGTTATTATAAGTTAAATTTTTTTTATTAGAAGTAATAGCTCTATATCTATGTAAACTTTCATCAGACCTAATTCCTATAAATCCAGCAGTCAATGAATCTTTAGCATACCATTTACCAAATAAAACCATAAATTCTTCAAATTCCATTTTTGGAACATAAAAATTATATTGAGATAAATCACTTGCTTTTTTAGGCTTTTCCCTAACCCATATATTTTTATTATTATTATCCCAACAAATCCATTTAGGTTCAAAATCGCTTACTGCATTCCTTAATAATAATTCACCACAAAACCAATGTAAATCTATATTGTTTTTATATTTATCAATTATTTCTTCAATGTGTTCAATTGTATTTTGGTATTGAGCTTCTAAATCTATTATTAAAAGACCTACTTTTTTATTTCTTTTAATAGCCTCATCTAAAACTAAATGAGTCATAACAGTTGAATCTTTACCTCCTGAAAAGCTTATGTAAAATTTTTCAAAATCATCAAAAATTTTTTTTATTCTCTCTTTTGATGCTTCTAAAACATTTTTATTTATATAAATTTTTGTTGCCATAATTAATATAATTCTATTTGTCTGTTAATATTTAAAGCATCTTCTAAATCTAATTTTTGCATTTTATTTTTTTCTAACCAAATGTTTAAATATTTGTTTGCAATTAAATTAGCTTTATGTTGTTGTTTTTTATTTAACTTACTCCATGCTGTTGAATATCTGGAAGGAACGCCAGAGGATATACAAACTGCAGCTTGTCCTAACCAAGCAATTCTATTCATTGCTTTATTTGTAAGATAGTGTTCGCAGCTATATTTCCATTCATTTATAACTCTATTTAATGATTTATTTAATAATTTTTCATTTGTCATTATTTCTATAAATTTATGTTCACATTCTTCATGTGACAAATCAATTAATTTACTTTTATAAAAACCTGATTTGTGACATTCCCATTTATCATAAGTGTGAAAAATTCTTTCTTTATCATCTTCTAAAGGGATTTTATATAAATCAATTACATCACTTACATCATCAGTTAACAATTTATAATCATTTTCTACATAATCAGATGATTCCCAGGCTTTTGAAAAATCTTTATCACTAAATAAATGTTCTAAACCACTTACTTGACATAATCTTAAAACTTCTTCTTCATCCATTCCAAGTTGTTTAGATATTCTTTTATTAGTCCAATTTCTATTTTTTAATTCAATAACTATTTCACTCATAGCATTAACTTGATGTTTACCTCTTGCTCTATTATGTCTGATTGTAGAAGCAATTCTATCATTTTTACCTGATTGTTGTTTTCTTATATTTACAATTGGTAAATAACCTTGTATTCTTTTATTTATAATTTTAGATTCTTTTCCAACTCTATTTCTGTGAAAACCATCTATGACTTCTATTTTATTTTTTTCATAATTATCCCATGTTACTATAGGTTGAGTATAACCATCATTCATAATTGAAATTTCTAAAAGTTCCATTTCTGGTGGAGCTACTTTGTTAGGATTATAATCATTTGCAATTATATTGTCTGATTTTATCCATTTAACAAAATCTACAGGCTCATTTTTGAAAGGACTTTTTAAATGTAAAAATTCTCTAAGTCTATTTATAAAATTTATTTTATCATCAAAAGATAGATTATTTAATTTTTTTTCAATTTGTTTTTCAATTTGTTTCATATATATATTTTTCTATTTCGTTTAAAGTATTATAATTGTAAGTTGGTTTATTTATATAGTCCATTTCATTTTGATAATAAGATTCTTGCTTACTTCCAAAATAAACATTTATAACCCTATTGATCTGAGGCCATAAAATTTTTCTTGTGAAATGTAAGGAAATACCGTATTTCTCTTTTAAGTAGTATTCGTCTTTGCCTTTTCTTAATAAATTACAAATGCGAATTTTCTCCGCACTTGTAAAATTATTATATATTTCTATTGATGTCATTTTTTTAATATTATACCTTTGCTTTCAAATATTTTTATAATCTCTTTTAACTTAAAAGGGTAAATCATTTGAATCGTTGCTAACCGCTTTTTCCTCAGGCTTCCAAGTATCTACGCTAATACTTACATTTTTACCATATTGATCAGGCTCAGGCTTTATATTAATATTTAACTTAACAAATTTATTGCCGTTATACTCCTGTATGTATTCAGCAATTTTAGCTGGGTTAATTGTAACCTTTAACCAATTGTCACTCATTACTTTACCGCTTCCGCAGTATATTGTTTCTTCTTTATTCATTTGTTATTGTTTTTATTGTTTATTTATAAAATTATTCCACCAAATTTTCTCTATTTCATCAAGTAAATGTTCGCTAAATTCTAATTCTTTTTCTTTTTGTTTTTTTGCCCTTAATACTCTTTCATTGGCTGTTCCAAAAATAAACATTTCATATTTCTCTGTAGATTTAAATGTTTCTTTATAAAATTCATCAAATATATTACAATTGATTTCTACTACATCATTTGCATTTTTATCTTTTTTAAATTTTACATATTTACTATATTTCATTTTAGTTGTTTTTGTTTATTAATTTCTTTTTGCTTTCAATACTCTTGTTGTGAAAAAACCATCAAACTCAGGAAATGTTTTCATCATTTTTCTGGCATAATCTGGCCTATAATTGTTATTAACTTTGTATTTGTCTCTATGTTCTAAAGTAGTATTCCATCTTATTATTTCAAATATGCCATTTGCTGAATACTTAGAAAAACCCTTTTGTTTAGCCTCAAAAGCGTATTTTTTAAATTCTTTCCATATTTGAGGATTGTCTTTGTCGTATGTTTTAAAATTTATCATTTGTTATTGTTTTTATAATTTCGTTAAACTTATCTTTTTTAATTACTACATAATCATTTTCTTTTAAAAAAATTATGCTTTCTTTTATCTTTGACTCCTTAATCCTATAAGTGTCAAATATTTCATTATTTATTACCATGTTTCTTCTATTTGTGTTGCTATTTCTATTATTTCATTATTATAACCCTGCCTTGAGCCGTCCCATTCTTTAAATTTATCTGTGTAAAAATCATAATCCATAAAACCTTTAAAAAGTAGACTTTCATCTAATTTATAAACTTGTACGTTAAAAGGAATACTAGTTTCAATTGCTACTATATACACATCAGTTTCTTTGTTAAACTGATCTTGATACATAGCCAACTGCATTTTATAATCATTATAATATAAGTCACGCTCAAAGCGTTTGCCAGCATCATTTGTTGTTTTTATATCAACTATGCATTGCCTATCGTTATAAGTCGTTAAAAGGTCTATAAACCCCATAAATTTAACTTCTTTAAAAGTCCAGTCTAATCTTAATTCGGTTTCAATTTTATTGCTCAGCATTTCACTAAAAACTTTATTTAACATTGAATTATCAATAATATTTTTTGCATTATCTAATTCACTTTGTTTTATAATTGTTTTATCTTTATTAGTTTCGCTAAATTCTACCCAGGCTTTGCCTGCCCTCCTTGCACCGTCAAATACAGCAAAGTCATCTTTAAATTTATTTGGTTCTAGTATTAATTTATGTATTAAACTACCAAACTGCATAGCATCAGTAGTTTTAAATTCATTGTTCCAATATGCTAGTAAATGGTTAGGAGACTTTTTAAATTGCGATAACGCGGAATAACTTAAATGTGTTTTCATTGTTTAGTTTTTATATTGTTTAGATATTTGTTCTAGTAAAGTTTTATATGCTATTTTTTTTTCGTTTGATGTTTTACATCTTTTTTCAATTTCAATAATGCGTTCATCAATAGTTGATAGTAATATGTTTAAATAATATTGTTCAAATGTTTCAATCATTTTTAGCTTTTTTAAAGTTTCTTACTGCCTCGCTAAATTGTTTATCAATTTGCTTTTGTTCTTCAATTAAGTTTTGAAGTTTTTCTAAGTCGTTTTTAATTTCTTTAATTAGTTTCATGATTCTTGTTTTTTAAAGTTTTCTGCCTCTACGTCTGAATAAATACCGTATTCATAGGCATTAATTAATTTAAGTACACAGCGATCAATACCGCGTTTCTCTGCCATGCAGCCATAATAATTAGACTTACAATTTTTAACAGATGCCTCGCCAATACTCATAATACTTTTATTGCCTTTTTTCATTGTTATTAAAAAACGTGCAAAGTCATTTTCTGTGTTAAGCACCTCAAAGTTAGTAAGTTCTATATTTTCAATGTTAGCAATTTTTTCGATTGCATCATGGGTTATAATCCACATAGTTTTTTTACCTAGTGTCAACTCCCAGAAATCGTTTTTACTTAAATTATATTTTTGTGCTAATTGTTTAATTTTCATAATCTCTGATTTTAGATAATATATTTTTAATTTTATTTAACCTTTTACGATCATAATTAATATTAAGCATTTTCATTTCTTTGCTAATTACGTTAACTACATCAATATATCTAGTGAACCTATTTTTATGTATCTCTAAATCATTAGCAGATAATATAAAATGTGGACTTCTAATTATTCTCTTATTCCAGTTAGCTTGTACAATAATATTAAATAGCCTTTGTGTTAATATATTTTGACGTTCGTAACGTTCCCAGTGTTCCATATAGTCGTTATGGCTGTTATAAAAAGCGTATGACTCCATAATTAATTAATTTTATTATAGTTTTCCATTAACTCTAGTAATACCTCGCTGTATGAACGCCTTCCATTATTTCTACATTTCTCTTGAAATTCTACAAGTGTATCAATTTTATCTGCCTTTATATAAAAGGTTCTTGTCGTATATTTTATTTCTCTATTCATTTTATTTGTTTTTAATTTTATTATAAAATCTTTCTGCATCTATTTTATTAAATAAATCTTCTAAAAATTCATTGTTTTCTTGTGTATCTGCTTTATCGTTATTCATAATTTTTTAAGTTTGATTATTCAAAT
>MDTG01197270.1_pt1 | contig 10477 bp, 9 predicted proteins | sample 811421 | NCBI WGS metagenome assembly MDTG01 (sample SAMN05326645, study PRJNA326480) | marine metagenome | isolation source: seawater | place: Pacific Ocean: South East | collected 2011
AATAGATCATTGGTTTATTATATATAGGAAGTAATTGTTTACTAATAACTTTTGTTAAAGGATATAATCTTGTCCCATTGCCACCAGCTAAAACTATTCCTTTCATATTGATATTTTCCCTAGCCTTTCCATATTATACTTTTCTTCTTGGATTGACTTCCACCAAATTTCATTTTCAATATACCATCTTATAGTTTTTTTAATTCCTGATTCAAAGGATTCATTTGGCTTCCATCCAAGATGTATTTCAATTTTTGAGCTGTCAACAGCATACCTAAAGTCATGACCTGGTCTATCATCAACAAATTCAATCAAATCTTTATAATCTCCATTTTTGGATGGTCTCATATCATTTAATATTTCACATATGGTGCTAACAACTTCGATGTTACTCATTTCATTATTACCTCCTATATTATATGATTCATTAACTTCACCAGAATGATAAACTTTATTGATAGCAGAACAATGATCAAAAACATGTAACCAATCTCTTACATTTTGACCATCCCCATAAACAGGAAGTGTATTCCACTTTAAACAATTAATTATGATTAGAGGTATTAATTTTTCAGGAAATTGAAAAGGTCCATAATTATTTGAACAATTAGTAATAATAACAGGTAAACCATATGTTCTGCCCCAAGCACTTACTAAATGATCTGAAGATGCTTTGGAAGCAGAATACGGAGAACTAGGGGAATATGGAGTTGTCTCTTTAAAATATTCCCCTTCCTTTAAATCACCATATACTTCATCTGTTGAAATATGAATGAATTTAAAATTATTATCAATTTTATTTAAATTATCTCGCGTTGCCTGCAACAAATTGAAAGTACCAATTATATTAGTATAAATAAAACTTCTGGGACCATCAATTGACCTGTCTACATGACTTTCAGCCGCAAAGTGAAAAACTGCTAAGAATTTATACTTTTCAAATAATTCATTTATAATACTTCCATCACATATATCACCTTTTATGAAAGTATAAGTATTTTTTCCTAACATATTTAAATTGTTCAAATTCCCGGCATAGCTCAATTTATCTAAGACAACAGGATGAAATTGACCTGCACTAACAATTTCATGAACAAAATTGGACCCAATGAAACCACAACCGCCAGTTATTAATACATAATTCATATATATATATTACCTTGCATAAAAAAGCGCATCAAAAAGAATTATTACATTTAATAAACCTTATCAAGATATTAATATTTTTATTATAGTTTTAGATTAAAAAAGACATAAAATACTGAATATTAATTCACTTTAAATTATTAAAAATGAAATCTAATCCATTTATTTCTTTTTTACTATTTTTTGTAGATACTTTAATTGGACTAATTTTTATAACAAATGAGGATAAAATAACGAACATAGCTAAGAAATTATTTACTATGTGTAAACTATAAATTTTTATTTTCATTTCTTTTAATACTCAAAGCATCAAAAGGACCTTCACATAAAATTATCGGTTCATTCCAATTAATAAAAAATGTGATTAATTAAATACCCCCACTTTATTTAAAGTATTCAAATACTCTATTCACAACATATTCTAACATCTGTTTAGTCAAGCCAGGATAAACTCCAATAAAAATTGTATTACTCATAATTTTATCTGTACCAGTTAAGTCTCCTGAAATTCTACATTTAATATCTTTAAATCCAGGTTGTTTTAAAATGTTTCCTCCAAAAACTTGTCTAGTTTCTATATTAGCTTCTTCAAGAAAATTAACAAATTTTACTTTATCCACATGCTCCTTAATAGTCAACGGAAATCCAAACCATGATGGATTAGCTTTTTCAGGAACATAAGGTAATATAAAGTGCTCCTCCAGTTCTTTGAAATTTGAGAGAAGATAATTTGCATTTTTTCGTCTTGCCTCAATGAAATGATCTAACTTGTTAAACTGCGCACAACCTAGTGCCGCTTGCATATCTGTGACTTTCAAATTATAGCCTAGGTTTGAATAAATATATTTATGATCATAACCATATGGAAGATCACCAAGTTCCCAGTTAAATCTTTTACCACATGTATCATTATGCCCAGGAGGACACCAGCAGTCTCTACCCCAATCTCTAATTGAAAGAGCAGTTTTCCTCAAAAACCTATTATTAATTATTACCATACCTCCCTCACCCATTGTCATATGATGAGCGGGATAAAAAGAGATTGATGACATATCTCCAAAAGTTCCTATAAGTTTATTATCCCAAGTAGCTCCTAAGGCATCACAACCATCCTCAAGTAAAAATAAATCATATTTTTTACAAATCTCCATTAAAGTATCCATATTTGCAGGAATGCCAACAGTGTGCGGAATGAATATACATCTTGTCTTTTTTGTTATTGCATCTTCAATTTTTTTTGCATCTATATTATACTCTCCAGGCTCGCAATCTACAAAAACAGGAATGAGATTATTTTGAATAATTGGGGTTAAAGTAGTTGGGAACGTAACAGCTGGGGTAATTACTTCATCTCCTGGATTTAATTTATTTTTTGTGTTATTACTACATAATGTTGCAATCATTAATAAATTTGCACTAGATCCAGAATTCACCAATAATGAAGAAAAAGAGCTAAAATAGTTTTTCATAATATTTTCAAACTCATCAGTAAATGGTCCAGAAGTGAGCCAATATTGTAAAATACTATCAATCCCATTAATGATTTCTTTTTGATCAAAAACGCGTCCAGCGTATGGGACCTTAGTCTCACCAGCAATGAACTTTTTATCTTTGTGAACTATATTATAATACTCTTCTGCAAGTTCAAAAATCTGTTGTTTTATCTTTTTATCATTACTCATTAATTTTTCTCCTTATTCATAGTCCAATTAGATTAACCTAGAACTATGAAATTATTTAGTTTGTAAAATTTTGGATCATTTAAAAAATCTCTGGAATCAATAAATAAATTTGTTGAAATAATATTTTCAAGACTTATCTTTTTATATTCTTCCCAATTAGTCATTAGAATAACAGAACTCATTTCAGATAGTAAAGAAAGCCAATCGGATATATAATTTATCTTTGAAAGTGCATTAAGTTCTATTTTGGTATTATTTACTGCAAGAGGATCATGAACATATAAATCTATTTTACCATATAATTCTCTTATTAGATCTATTGATTTAGAATTTCTAATATCATCTGTGTTCTCTTTAAAAGAAAGACCAAGAATCAATAATTTATTGTTTTTTGATATTAACGATTTGTTTTTCAAAATTTTTAATATTTCTAAATGTTGTTTTTGATTTACTGATATAATTGAATTACAGATCTCCATTTCTGAGCCAAATTCTTTTCCAAAAGACAATAATGCTTTTACATCCTTAGGGAAACAACTACCGCCGAATCCAGGCCCTGGTTTAAAATATTTTAAAACATCAGGGAAATTTATATTTCCTTGTTTAATATTCCATCTTCGATCATATTTAATACCTTCAGCTATATCTGAAAATTTTATTCCTCCAATTTCTCTTGATAAATTTGAAATTTCATTGGACATAGAAATTAATAATGCTAATAAGGAATTATTTGTGTATTTTATTATTTCTGCAGTACGAGTATTTACATATATTTTTTTACAGTCCCAAACTTCAAACAACTCGCTTAGCAAATCTTTAGTCTTGCCCGTCTCATAGCCAATAACTATTCTATCTGGATCTAAAGCATCTTTTATTGCTGTACCTTCTCTTAAAAACTCGGGAACCATACCAAGACCGAACTCACCTAATTTTTTATCACTTTTTTTCTCAATAATGTCTAATACAAAAGTATCTGACGTAGTTGGAACTACGGTGCTTTTGATTATTATAGTGATATACTTATCTGAAGATTTTAAAAATAAACCTATATCATTACATACATGCTTTAAATAACTTAAATCTATGAAACCATCATCATTTGTTGGGGTTCCAACGCATATAAATACAAAATCAGTTGATTTTAAGAATGAATTAATTTCAGAAAAAATTATTAATGAATTATTTTTTATGTGCTTAATTAAGAGGTCATCTAGTCCTGGTTCGTAATAATAGCTTTCACCAGCTAATAAATTTCTGATTTTTTTATTATCAACATCAAAAATGTTAACCTTATATCCTTTTTCAGAAAAGGCAAGAGCGGTTGTTAGGCCAACATAGCCTGCACCTATGACTCCTAGTCTTTTTTCAATCATTTAATTTGATCACAATAATATCGAAATGATCTTTGCAAACCATTATCTAGAGATATCTCAGGGGAAAAATGCAATAATTGTTTTGCTTTGGTTATATCTGGGCATCTCCTTTGCGGGTTATCAATATTATAGTTTTTATCTGAATTTTTTTTCTTTATTACTTTAATATTTTTTTTGCCAGAAATGTCAATGCACTTTTTTGCTAATTCTGCAATGGAAATTTCAGGATGTTCATTTCCGATATTAAAAGGCTCGGCATTATGATCTGATAATAAAAGTAAAATATATCCATAAATTGCATCTTCAGTGTAACAAAATGTCCTAGTAGCATTACCATCAGAGAACAAAGAAATATCATTGCCACTTAAAATATCTTTAAAAAAATCAGGTATGACTCTTTTATCATTAATACTAAGCCCAGGACCATAATTATTAAAAGGCCTAGATATTTTGATAGGAATTTTATGCTCTTGAAAAAAAAGAACAGACATTGTCTCCCCAAGTCTTTTGGATTCATCATAACAAGCTCTTGGCCCAATGCATGATACATTTCCACGATATGTTTCTTTCGTTGGGATGTAATCTGGATGTGGGTCACCATAAATTTCACTTGTAGAAAAATATAAAAAACTTTTTATTTCTTTATTTTTATAGTAATCCAATAAATTTCTATAACCGGTCACATTAGCATCAAGAGTTTGTATTGGATATTTTCTATAAAATATTGGTGATGCAATCGATGCTAAGTGGATCACATAATCAACATCATAAAATTCTTTTTGAGTATTTATATTTGATTCTATATAGTTAAAATAGCTTTTATTTGAAAAATAATTGATTAAGCTATTCTCCCTTCCCCGAATATGATTATCTATGGCGATAATTTTAACATTTAATGAATGAAGCTCTACAAGATTAGAAAAAAAGTGAATGAATTGCTTTCCTAAAAAACCATAGCATCCAGTAATCAGTATAATTTTTTCATCAAATACCTCTACTTTTTTACCTAACCTATTAATTACATTTATTGAATCAGCATTAATACTTTTATCCATATGTTTACCTCAGTCTTACCATTTTTTCCAAAATGCATTATTTTCATTCCATAGTTTATTTAAATACTCTACATCTCTTTCATGGTCCATACATTCCCATTTACCTTTATGCTCAAATACCATCACCTCTCCAAGTCCTACCAACTTTTCGAGCGGACCAAATTCAAAATCAGCATTTTCTTCAGAGGATAAATAGCTAAATAATTCTCTATTAAAGATCATATAACCTCCATTAATTAACCCTACAGATGTTTGAGGTTTTTCTTCAAATGAGATTACCTTCCCATTTTGTTCTTTAATTTCTCCAAATCTCGCAGGGGGATGAACGCCTGTTAAAGTAATTATTTTCCCATGAGATTTATGGTATTCAACTAATTCTTTAATATTTAAATCAATTACCCCATCACCATATGTAATCATGTTTACATTTGAATCAATATAATTTTCTAACCTTTTGATTCGTGCACCCTTTAAAGTATTTAGTCCAGTATCTACTAAAGTAACTTTCCATAACTTCTCTAATGAATCATTATGAAAAATTAGCTTATCAGCCGTCATATCAACGGTAAAATCATCATTATATATTTTATAACTTGCAAAATAATTTTTAATTATATGAGCTTTAACACCACAAGATATGATAAAATCATTAAACCCATAAGATGAGTAAGTTTTCATTATGTGCCATAAGATCGGTTTGCCGCCAATTTGCACCATAGGTTTAGGTATTTCTTCAGTTTGTTTACCCAGCCTTGAACCCCAGCCCCCTGCTAAAATGATTACTTTCAAATTTTAATTATTATGCTAGTTAGAAATAAATATATAAACAATTTAAAGGAAAAAATAATTACTAAATAAATATAAATTTGTTCCAATAAACAAATAATAGTATTATTTATAAGATGAATATGAATTAATATTACAACAGTTATTTTTGGATAAAAATCGAATCAAAATTAAAATTATATTAAATAATATCACGGCATATAGTTATGATACAAATATAAAACCAACTGCAAAACCACTTGCAAATAAATGTCCTCAAATAAATATTTAAAATTCATTATCACTTTTTTTATTGTATGAAATATCTAATCACTGGAGGTACAGGTTATATCGGCAGCAACTTAGTTAAAGCCCTTTTAGAAGAAAAGAATAATATCGTTAATTTAATTGTAAGGCCTGAGTCTAATTTAAATTCAATTAATAATATTCAACATCTTTGTAATCTTCACTATTACAACGGTTCAATTGATGATGTAATAAAAATTTTTAAAAATTCTACGCCTGAGGTGGTAATTCATCTAGCATCACAAACTGCTTTTATGCATGATTATAAAGATATAAAAAGTATAATCAATAGTAATATATTGTTTGGCACTCAACTCCTTGAAGCTATGGTATTAACATCTGCACCATGCTTTATTAATACTGGAACATTTTGGCAACATCATGATAACGAAAAATACAACCCTAACAGTCTATATGCAGCTACAAAACAATCTTTCCAAGATATATTAAAATTTTATACAAGTTCAGGTCATTTAAAATCAATTACTTTAAAGTTATTTGATACCTATGGTCCGAACGATAGTAGAAAAAAAATTTTTAGCTTATTATCAGATGCCATATTAAATAAGAATAAACTCGTAATGACATCGGGGGAGCAGATGATGGACATAGTTTATGTTACAGATGTTGTTAAAGCCTATTTGATAGCAATTAATTACATTTTAAACGTAAAAAATACTTATAGTGATGAAATTTTTTTTGTCTCTTCTGGTGAGCAAATAAAGCTTAAATCTTTGGTGGAAAAATATCTAAAAATAAATAGAACGCGGCTAGATATTGATTGGGGCGGAAAACCACACAGAGCTAGAGAAATCATGCATCCATTAAAAAATGTACCTATTTTACCTGGATGGTCACCTAAAGTTAATTTAGATGAAGGATTAAAATTGATAGCGAATTTGGATTAAATATGAAAACTATATCTGTAATAATACCTGTTTTGAATGAGGAAGACAATATCCCTATTGCTTATGAAAGATTAATTAATTTCTTTAAAAGTATTAAGGATAGCTACGATTATGAGATTTTATTTAATGATAACAACAGTAATGACAATTCTTTCAATGTTTTAAGATCATTTGCTACTAAAGATAAAAAAGTCAAAGTTATAAAATTTTCTCGAAATATTGGTTACCAACAATCAATATTAACTGGATACAAAGAGTCAAGCGGAGATTTAGCAATTCAACTTGATTGTGATTTGCAAGACCCACCTGAATTAATTAATCAATTTTTAAAAAAATATGAAGAGGGATATGATGTCGTTTATGGTATTAGAGTTAGCAGGAAAGAGAATTTTATTATAAATTTTTCAAGAAGGTGTTTTTATTGGTTAATCGATTTTTTGAGTGAAGATAATTTACCGAAGAACGCCGGTGATTTTAGATTAGTCGACAGAAGAGTAATAAATGAAATTGCCAAAATAAATGACCCCCAGCCATATATTAGAGGCTCTATTGCAGCTATGGGTTTTAACCAATACGGGGTTGAATACCACAGAGATGCTAGAACAAAGGGTGAAAGTAAATTTGGCATTAAAAAACTTGTGAGTTTAGGACTTGATGGGATTTTAAATCATTCTATCGTGCCATTAAGAATGGCAACATACATAGGTATTGTTGTATCATTGATTACATTTATTATGGCTGGATTTTATATAATTGGAAAATTTATTTATGGCAGCGATTGGAACGCGGGTTTTGCAACTACAACGGTTTTAATTTTACTATCTTTTAGCGTTAATTCGTTGCTGCTGGGCATCATAGGAGAATATCTAGGGAGAATATATAAACAGAATAATTATACTTCATCTATAGTTATATCAGAAAAATTGAATTATTAGTATTTTTGAAAATTAGGAATGAATGATTTTAAAAAATTATATAATCCTGAGAATTATCATATTATTTTATACTTAATTTTTTCTCTTTTACTATCATTTTTACCCTTCTTTTTTCTCAAAGAAAATAGCTACATACATCAACATGATAATTTAGATTGTGACTTTTTATGGTTGCACATGTTAAAAATAAGTGGGAACCTTTTTTCTTATAACGATAATTCTTATGTACCTCAAATAATGACTGGATTAAGCACTCGCTTTTTCCATTCTGAATTTAGTTTTATTAGGTTACTTTTTTATTTTTTCCCTTCGTTTTGGGCATATGTTCTAAATGCTTTTCTAATAAGGTTAATTGGCTTATTGGGAATGTATCTTATATTATCTGACACTCTAAAAAAATATAAATTTTCTTCGATTGCGATCTTTATTATCTCAATCTCTTTTGCACTATTGCCAGTATATAGTATTTATGGATTAACAGTATTAGGTCAGCCATTATTATACTGGAGCTTTTTTAATATTTTAAAAGAGAAAAAAATAATTATCAGTTTTATAATTATTTTATTTTTCCCGTTTTATGCTCATTTAGCTATGATTGGACCGTTTATACTTACCGCACTATTTTTATTTGGATTGTTTATTTTCATTTTCAAAAAAGAACTAAACTATTATTTTTATTTTGGAGCTTTGTTTCTTCTTTTTTTCTCTTTCCTGTTAGCGAATTTATTAACTGTCGAAAACATTCTATATGGGGAAACAGGGCATAGAACTGAGAGATCTTTTGATCACGTTACTAGCTCCTTTAGTATCAAAATAATTTTAATAAAGATTATAAAATATTTAAAGAGTGGACATTACCACTCATCTTTATTCGGAAATACTTTTTTAATTTGGGTGTTTGCTTTTTACAGTGTTTTTGTATCAAAGTATAATGTTAAAAATATTATAATGGTTTCCATCGCAATATTTTTAATTACATTAAATTATACCGTTTATGAGCCATTGTTAGTTAATTATGGAAATCAGGTTCCATTATTATCAATATTTAACTTCGACAGGTTCCATTTTTTGATACCGTTTATGCTATACGTATTATTAATTATCAATTATAATTATAATTTCAGAGGATATATTAAATATATTTATTTTTCTATATTATTCATTTTTTGTTTTAATAATATTTATCTAAACAAAGAGTTGATTTATAATGTTAAAGCAATTTTCAGCTTTGATAGCCATAAAAGCTACAAAACATATTATGCTGAAAATTTATTCTTGAAAATCAAAAATCATATTGGTCTCCCCCAAAAGGATTACTACATTATAAATTTGGGAATCCACCCTGCTCTAGCTCAATATAATGGGTTTTATACCTTGGATTCTTACCAAAATAATTATCCATTAAAGTATAAGAAAAAATTTAGGGAAATTATAAAACATGAATTGGATAAAGACATTGAGCTGAAGAACTATTATGATAATTGGGGCAATCGAGTATATATGTTTTCTTCAGAGCTAGAGGGCTCATGCAAATATAATTCAATATTCAATTCAAATTGTAAATTAAAAAATCTAAATGTAAATACTAATGTATTAGCGCAAATGGGATGCAGATACATACTATCTGGAGTAAAAATATTAAATCATAAAGAACTAAGAATAGAATTTGAAAAAAAATTTGAGGATAATAGCATTGGAGCTACAATATTTTTATACAAATTGTCTTAAAAATTAACAGACAAATAATATTTCCTTTGAGGTAATATCTTAAGCCAATCCTTTTAATTATTAATAGTGGTCTATAATTTTGAACTTATTCTTTTTTAATAGAAACCCCCTTAATGAACTAAATGAGTATTATAAACGGTACAAAGGCCTGGGCATTGAAATCATTGCAGAACCAAAAATTTTACTTAAAAGAAAATAGTTTTCAAATTCATATTACAATTTTGATAATGAAATTAAAAAATTATAGAATCTGCAAATATTAATGATAAAGAATACATAACAATAGGTTCTTTATCATTCGTTGATGCTTATTTAATACAACAATTTTTTCTGATATACTTTATTAGATATTTTTAATAATGTTTATATATATTCATTAATTTGAATAGGAAAGCCAGACTTCTAATATTTAGTTTTAACATAGATTTTATATGTTCATAAATTCAATGTGTTTTAATAAAAATTTGTATGATGGAAAATAAATTAAAATATTTTCTAATTTCTTTAGTATTGTTGAATGCTTTCTTTTTCGGAGTCTATACTGGCAGATATAAACATTTTCCATATAATATATTATAC
>MDTG01384111.1_pt1 | contig 10477 bp, 12 predicted proteins | sample 811421 | NCBI WGS metagenome assembly MDTG01 (sample SAMN05326645, study PRJNA326480) | marine metagenome | isolation source: seawater | place: Pacific Ocean: South East | collected 2011
CACGTTGATAGGCTGGGTGTGGAAGTGCGGCAACGCATGTAGCTGACCAGTACTAATAGCTCAATTGGCTTGATTTATGCACTGAAAAAAATTTTTAACTTTTTTAAGTTTAATTTAAATAGATAAATGAAAATAAAAGCTAAAACTGCAAAATATCTAAAAGTAATTGATAGAATAGAAAAAGTTCGATCAAAAAATAATATTAATTGGATGGACGTGTTAAGATTAGCTATGAAGCATGCTCCCGAAGATACGATTAAGCTAATGAAGAAAATAAACAACAAAGATAAAAAAATATCTAATTTATTTTCTTCTTTAAAATAAATTTACTTCCATTTTATAAATTTTGCCTTAATTGGTTCAGCAAAATTAATATTCTTTTTCGATTTTTTTCCAATTATTTTAAAATATAATTTAGGAGAAAGACCATAACCAGGTCTAACAACAGAAATATTTTGTTTTGAAAATTTTTCACCCTTTATAATATCTTTTTGCGCATATATGCTTCTTTTTCCTTGTTTTGCTATTTTTTCTTCATACGACAAACTATAATCTATTAAACCTTTAGATTTATATGCAATATTACATCCTTTAACGAGCTTTACCATTTCACTCTTATTAATTGAAAATTTGCTATCCAAACTTTTATAATTTTTTGGAAGATTAAAATGCTTTTCTATTATAGTTGCTCCCAAGGCTACAGCGCTTATACTAGAATATATGTCTGTTGTATGATCCGAAAATCCTACTTCACATTTAAACCTATTTCTTAAATCTTCAATACATTTTAGATTTAAATCTTTATCTTTAGCAGGATAAACAGAAGTACATTTTAATAAAGCAATTTCTTTAGCACCATTTTTCTTTAAATAGTTATAACTGCTAGATATTTCTTTTAAAGATAGCATTCCTAAAGACATTATAATTGGCTTTTTAGTTTCAGCTATTTTTTTTAGTAGGGGAAAATGATTATTTTCAAACGAAGCAATTTTATAACATGGCACACCTATATTTTCTAACCAATCAACACTTTCTTCATCAAAAGGAGTGCTAAAAGCTATTAAACCAATTTTTTTTGCTTTTTCTAATATTTTTTTTTGCCATTCAATTGGCATAGAGGCTCTCTTGTAGAGATCATAATAACTTTTTTTATACCAAATACTTTTTTTATTTTTTATTATAAAACCTTTCTTTTTTGTCTTTAGTGTAATTTTTTCTGGGTTTATTGTCTGAATTTTTATTGCAGACACTCCACTTTTTGCTGCGTGTTCTAGTAATTTTAAAGCTTTTTTATAGCTACCGTTATGATTTGCTGATAGCTCGGCTATTATAAATGGTGGTTTTTTAAGACCAATTTCTCTTTTTCCAATTTTCATATATTTATAAACATAAGTTCTGCCAACTTCCAATCGCTTATATCATTAATATCAATGTGAAAATTTTTTTTCATTTTAATTACCATACAATTTTTTTGAAAAATTGGATATTTTTTTAAAAAACTACTTGTTTTTCCAAAATAAAATTGGCCAGCATCATGATATTTCTTTTTTAACTCATTCGTTCTAGATAAAAAAAATTTTTTCTTCATTGTGTTTGAAATTTTGTTTCCAATTAATGAAAAAGACCTTTCTATAGGATGATTAAATTCAGAAACTGTAAAAACATAGTTTATATTTTTTTTTTTTATATTTTTAAAAGCGTAAATTAAATTTTTGGAATTAGCAAAAACTGCAGTAGGATAAATACAACACACATAATCAAATTTTTCACCTTTTTTTAATAAAAATTTAATAAAATGTGAAATTACCACACTAGTACTTGTTTTATCATCTGAGATATTTTTAGGTCTTATATAAGGTACCTCAGCTCCATATTTTTTTGAAATATTCGCAATTTTATTTGAATCTGTTGAAACAAAAATTTTATCAAAACATTTTGACTTTTTGGCAGCTTGTATTGGATAATAAATAATTGGTTTACTAAAAAATTTTTTAATATTTTTATTTTTTATTCTTTTACTATTTGCGCGCGCAGGAATAATAGCTATACATCTTTTTTTTTTCATACTTTAATTTTAATATTAAGTAATTTTTTTCAAAATAATTTTACTCAATAATTCAGTTCCATAATTTGTCAAATGAACATTATCAAAGAAAATTGGCATATTTTTATCACTTTTGTTACAAATTTCTTCTTCGTGATTTATAAAATCTATATTAAATTTATTTGAATATTCTTTTACTGTATTTAAAATTTCATTAAAATGATTTTTCATATTTATTTGGTCTTTAAATTTATCAGAGTTTTTGTACATTCCTAGGTCTGCATAATTTTCAAAATATTCTTTTTCATAAGTGGATAGTTTTTTTTCAGTAGTTAACAATGAACTTTGATAAATAAAAATAGTTCTGACTTTGATTTTTGATAAAAAATAAAAAAGCATTTCAACATGATTTAAAAACATTTTTTTATTAATATTGAACGTATCCTTTTGTTCAATTTTTTTAAGAGAAAATCTTCTTTTTTTTCTCATTTTTTCAGTTTTATTGAAAATATTATTTTTATTAATCAGGTTTAATTTTTTTATGTAGTTTGAACCTGTATCGATCAAAGTTTCTAATCCATAAATTAAGTTATTTTTATTTTTTTCATGCTCAAATCCGTAATTCATAATATTATTAATGTCGGTATAATGACCAAATTCTACTCCATGATAAGATGCGTGCAGATCGTTATATCCTGTGAATATAACAATAGTTTCAGGATCATATTTGTTTAACATCTCTGTAATTAAAGCAAATTCAGAATTAATTCTTGAACAAATAAGTCCAAAATTCAATACTTCATAATCATTATTAATTTCTTGTAACTTTTTTTCCGTTATTGATGTTAGCGTTTCATCATCAGATAAATTTGGGATCCCAACTAAACCAGAGGCACCAAAGAAAAAAATTTTTTTATTAGATTTTAATTTTTCCGAAAAATTTTCTTTTGATCTAAATCCTTCTTTGTTTATATTAAAATTTTTTGATTTGAATTCTTGGTGAACATAACCAGCATATGGTTTAAAATTGAATCTATTTCCACCATACCAAAAAATATTGAAATCTCTAATAGTATCTATATTTTTATTTTGATAGTCTTTTACCAATTTTGACATTTACTAACTATTTTTTCTAAAAAAATTTACCATAATGGATAAATTTTGTCTTCATGCTTACCTTTTTTTTTTTTAATTTTTCTAACTACAATTAAAATTAAAATAATTAAAAAAATTACGCCAAGTATTTTAGTAAAAAAATCCATTTTAGTTTTATAATTTATATATATCAATTATTCAATTATATTGTAATTTAATACTACTTTTATTAATAAATTGTTAAAAATTTAATGAGCAGAAAAAAAAAAAATTATACTTTAGGTGTATGCTATTGTGAGACTTCTTCTGCAACTCTTTTTGAGAATGGGAGAATTATATCTGCAGTTAGCGAAGAAAGATTTTCGAGAAAAAAATATGATCCATCTTTTCCTTTAAAGTCTATAAAATGGATTTTAAAAAATTCAGAAATAAAACTTTCTAGAGTAAATCAAATTTCCTATTGTTGGCACAAAGGATTTGATAAAAATTTAGATAGTTTATACGAAGATAGAAAAAAAGATTTAATTAGAAATAAAAAATCTTATAAAATTTTTAATTTAAGAAAAAACATTGAATCTCAAAGAGATAGAAAAAGTTTAAAAAAACTAATCAATTGGAAAAAAAATAATTTAAATGAACTTCAGGCAAAAAAACTTAAGATTTATTACCATCATGAGGCTCATGCAGCTAGTGCAGCATTGTTAAGCCCATTTAATAATGGATTAGTGCTAACTTGTGATGCGAGGGGTGATTATGAATCTTTAACATTGTCTTTTTTTGATAGAAAAAAAAAAAATTGTTTGAAAAAAATTCATTCTTCAACATCTAGTGATTCACTTGGTTTTTTTTATGGAAGAATAACAGGTTTATTAGGTTATAAACCATCTAAACATGAAGGTAAAATTACTGGTCTTGCTGCTCACGGAAATCCGATGAAAGCAATAAATTTAATGCGTAAAATGATTACCGTAAAGCAAGGAAAATTAAGATCAAATTTAGGGGATTACTACAAACCTTTTTTTTCATCTTATAATTCAAAGTTAATTAAAGAAATTAAAAGATTTAGAAGAGCAGATATCGCTGCAGCCGCACAATACCACTTAGAGTGGTGTCTTATAAAATTATTAACGTATCATTTTAAAAAAAATAAGATCAAATCACAAAAAAATTTAATGTTAGCTGGAGGAGTTTTTGCAAATGTTAAATTAAACCAAGCTTTAAAATCTCTAAAATTCATAAAAAATATTTTTGTTCAGCCACAAATGAATGATGGTGGATTATGTATTGGAGCTGCATTACTTAGCATACATGGAAAAAGACAAAAAATTTCACCTTTAAAAAATGTTTATCTTGGTCCAGAAATAAATAAAGAAAAATTGATTCTTCTTTTAAAAAAAAATAAAAAAATAGATTTTTATGAGCCAAGTTTAATTTATAAAGATATATGTAATGATTTGTATGATAATAAAGTTATAGGTCTTGTGAGAGGAAAAATGGAATTTGGTCCTCGAGCACTTTGCAATAGAAGTATTATTTACAAAACTTCGGATAAAACGGTTAATGATTGGCTAAATATTAGATTGAAAAGAACTGAGTTTATGCCTTTTGCACCTGTAATCAGAGAAGAAATTAGCGAACGTGCATTCAAAAATTTTAGTAAAAAAGATATTTCATTAAATTTTATGACATCAACAATTGACTGTACTAATAAATTTAAATTTAATTCACCAGCGGTTACTCATGTAGATCAAACCGCTAGACCTCAAATTGTAAGTAAGTCTTCTGATAAATTTATGTGGAACTTATTAAAGGAATGGGAAACAGTTTCAGGGGAAATGTCATTGATTAATACTTCTTTTAACGTTCATGAGGAACCAATTATTTGCAATGAACAAGAAGCAATTAATTCATTATTAAAAGGTATAATTGATATTTTATACATCGAAAACTTAAGAGTAATTTTAAGATGAATAAAAAAAAAAAATTATTAATTATAACATTAGCAAACAAGAAATATGGAATTGGTCATCTAGAAAGATCTGGCAAACTTGCAAAAAATTTAAATAAAAAAAAATACGAAATTTATCTTATAGTTCTAAAAAAAGATTTTAAGAATTATCATAATAAGAAAATATTTAAAAAATCTTTTTATTTTAATAAACTTGGAGAAAATTTATTATTAAATTTAATATTAAATTTAAAACCAAGTTTATGTATTATTGATGTTCCAGTGCCGAATATAAGGTTTGAACAAAAACTATATGAAAATAAAATCAAATTTTTAGTATATGATAATCTTTCGAGAAAAAAAATATACTCAAATTTTTTAATAAATCTTAATCCAAAAGTAACTAAAAAAGATTATAGAAAAATTAAATTTTATAATAAAAGTAAAATTTTTTTGGGCATAAAATATTTTCAATTTGAAAATAAAATAAAAAGGTATCATAAAAAAATTAAACAAATTGACAAAATTTTACTATTTTTTGGTGGAGGAAAAATAAATTATAATTTATTTAAAAATGTATTAAAAGTTATTGCTAATTCTAAGTTTAGAAGAAAAAAAATTATTTTTGTAAGTAAACAAAAATTTGATTTAGATAAAAAAAAATATTTTAAAAAAAAATTTAATATAAATATTAAATATTTATACAATCTGCCATCTTTAAATAATATTTTAAAAAAAATTGATCTAGCATTAATAACTAGCGGAACAATTGCCTTTGAAGTATCATTCTTTAGAATTCCGATGCTACTAACTTCAGTTTCAAAAAATCAAGAAGTAATGGCAAAGGCATGGTCTAAGTTAGGCGCTGGCATAAATTTAGGCAGTTCTAAATCAAGGTTTTTTCAAAAAAATACAAATATTGCTTTTGATAAAATATCAGATCATAAGTTAAAATCAAAAATTTATAATTGTCAAAATAACATATATAAAAATTATAATAATAAATTATTATCCTTTTTAAATAATATTAAATGAAACCTATTAAAATTAAAAAGCAGTTAATTAAAAAATTAAATAAAATAATTAAATTAAAATTTAAATACTATGGTCCAAAAAACAACTATTTTGAATATTTTACTAATTCAAAAAAAAATATTTCACACTCAATAGCGTTTTTAGAAAATAATAAAATTTTGAATGCATCAAAAATTAAATCAATTATTATTTTAAAAAAAAAAAATCAATCACTAAAATCTCAAATTATTACTAAAAGACCAAGATTATTTTATGTAAAATTATTAGAACATTTTAAAAAGGATGAAATTAGCATGTTACACTATCCTAAGAAAAATTATTTATCCTACAGAACATTGGAATTTAAAAAAAAAAAAATATTTTGTGACAAAAATGTATTTATTGGAAATAATGTTAAGATTGGAAAAAAAACATATATAGGAAAAAATGTTGTTATTTATCCATATTCTAATATTGGAAAAAATGTAAAAATTTTGGATAACTCAGTGATAGGATGTTACGGTCTTGGTTACATTGATCAATCAAAATTAATGCCTCATATGGGCACGGTTATAATTAATAATGATGTTACGATTGGTTCAAATTGTACAGTCGTAAGAGGAACTCTTCAAAATACTATTGTAGGACAGAGAGTAGTGCTCGCAAACAACGTAAATATTGGTCATAATGTTATAATAGGAAAAAATACTAAAATAGCTTCTTCGGCATCGATATCAGGAGGAACAATAATTGGAAGAAGATGTCAGATAGGACTTGGATCCAGGATTAAAAATAATTTGATTATCGGAGATAAAACCAAAATAGGCATTGGTTCAGTATTAGCAAAAAATTTAAAAAAAAATAGTAGCGTATTTGGCAATCCGGCAAGGTATATTAAATTTTATAAAAAAGTGTTATGAAAAATTTTAGTTATAAGGGTTCAAGAAAATATATTCATGTTACAGATATTTATAATAATTTAATTTTAGATTATAAATATAAAAATCTAGATATTTTATTTAAAAAAAAAATTTTTAATCAACCAAAAATAATTTTTTTAAATAAACTAAGAAAAAATCAGATATCAAAAGCTGCTAATTGCTCAATCAAAATTTCTGACAAAAAAAAAACAAATATAATTTTTATATACGACTCAAAAAAAAAAATTGTCACTAGATATGATTATGATGAAAAATTATTTTATAATTTTTTTAGAATGAAAAAACTTTCATGTGAATGTAACTTTAGTACTTCAATGTCATCTATTGAGGTTTTAGTTGCTTTAACAAAATTTTTCCATTTAAAAAAATTAAGAAAACATAACTGGTTTTTTTCTAGACTAAAATTAGTTAAAAAACTTAAAGAAAATAATCTTAAAATTTTTTCTATATATCTTAAAAAAAATTACTTGGATATGTTTACAATATTAGATATCTATCAAAGTAATAAATATATTGGAGAGATACAGTTTAGCAGATAAAAATTATGATAAATATAATCGAAATAAAGTCCTATATACCTCCTAAAAAAATTAATTTATATAAAAAATATAAAAAAAAAATTCATAAAGAATTTTTATTAAAAAAAATTGGAACATCAAAAGTAAGTCGAATAGATAAACTCAAAGATGATGTAGTCTCAATGTGTGTTAAAGCTTTTAAAAAAATAGACAAAAAAAAATTAAAAAAAATAAAAGCTATAATTCTTTGTACACAAAATCCTGAATTTCATGGTTTACCTCATAATTCGGCAATAATTCAAAAAGAACTTAAAAAAATTACAAGGCATATAGGTAACGATATAGCATGTTTAGACATATCACACGGCTGTTCTGGCTATGTCTATTCACTTAAATCAATAGAAAATTATTTAGCTGAAGGGGATTTTGGTTTAATCTTTACATGTGATCCTTATTCTAAAATAATTAAATCTGGGGATTATAATACAGAATTACTTTTTGGAGATTCATCTACAGTTTCATTAGTTCAAAAAAAAAATAAAATAAAATCTTCATTTTATTTTTATACTGATGGTAGTTTTTATGAGAGTTTAATTAATAAAAATGGCAAACTAGAAATGAATGGTAGAAATATTCTTAATTTCTGCATGGAAAAAGTACCTGATGCTTTAAATAAAATTTTATTACAAAATAAAATTAAAATAAAAGATGTAAAAAGTTTTTTTTTTCATCAAGGTAGTAAATATATTATTCAATCTCTTAGAAAAAAATTAAAAGTTTCTGATGAAAAAATTCCATTAAATATTTTGAATGTTGGAAATACAGTTTCTTCAGCTATTCCAATGACAATGGAAAAATTTGGTTTAAAAAAAATAAAAAAACCTTTTATAATTTGTGGATTTGGTGTAGGTCTTTCAGTATCAATATGTTTGATTAAATAATGATTGATAAAAAATTTTTAAAAAAATTAGAGACGGAATTAGAAAAAAGAATTGATCTAAATAAATCTTTTGTACAGAACGATTTAGATTCATTAGATACATTTACATTATTTTCAATTTTTGAAGATATGTATAAAATAAAACTAAAAGATAATGACTTTAAAACTATTAAAAATTTTAAAGATTTAAAAAAAAAAATTAAAAACTAATTCTAGTTAAACAACAATTACCATTTAAATGAAAAATATAAAAAAAAATCAATATGGAATATATATAATTATTGAAGCAAGATCCACCTCGAGAAGACTTAAACAAAAACATTTATTTAAATTTCAAGGAATTTCATTAATTAAATTACTTGTAAAAAAGTTAAAAAAAATAAAATACATAAATGGTATTATCTTAGCAACTACTACAAATAAAATAGAAAATGAATTGATTAAAGATTTAAAAAGTGAAAAAATAAAAGTTTTTCGAGGAAGTGAATTAAATGTATTAGAGAGAGTTGTTAAAGCAGGAAAAAAATACAAAGTTAAAGCTATTTGTAGAGTTACTGGTGATTGTCCATTAATAGATATTAGATTTGTACAAGAACTTGTTGATACATTTATTAAAAAAAAGTATCGAAAAGTTGATTTCATATCAAATTCAAAAGGACTACCTGTAGGGCAAGGTGGATCAATAATTAAATTACAAATTTTAGACAAAATATATAAAAGTACAGATAAAGTAAGGCACAAAGAATTTATTACTTCGTATATATGGGAAAATAAAAAGAAATTTAATACTATTATAATTAAACCTAAGAAAAAATTTAATTTTCCAAAAATACGTATGTGTCTTGACACTAAAAAAGATCTAAATTTTATTGAAAAAATATCAAAAAAGTACAATTTATTAAATTTAAAAATTGAAGATATATTAAAATTTAAAAAAATATGAAAATAGGAAAAAAATTATTAGTTTAAAAAACACCCATTTATAATTGCAGAACCTATTAAGAAAAGCTATGTTATTTAACAAACTTATTTAAAAATGAAAAATAAACTAAAAAAATATAAAAAAAAACATCAGATAACCTTACTTAAAAAATTTCAAGAGGAGAGCTTACTTTTTTATGATGAGTTTCTTGCTAATTCTAGCTACGATAGAATTCAAAAGATTATTTGGAAGTATGAATTATTTAAGAAGATAATAGATATCCCAGGAGACATAGTAGAGTGTGGAGTTCATAAAGGCAGCGGTATTTATTTATATTCAAAACTTTTAAAAATATTCAAACCAAATTCTTTAACAAAAGTTGTAGGGTTTGATTTTTTTGGAAAACCCCAAAAAATTAAGAATAAATTCGGTATAGATTTTAAAGTAAACCAAAATCATATTGGAAACGGATCTAAAGAAAAAAAAATTATTAAAAATTTAGAAAAATATAATATTAAAAATATTAAGCTAGTTGCAGGAGATGTTTGCGTTACGACTAAACAATATACTAAAAAAAATATTGGTTTTAGAATATCAATGTTGATTTTGGACGTAGATAATTATGAGGGGACGCTTGAATGTTTAAAAAATCTTTATCCAAATGTCACAAGAGGAGGAATAATTGTATTGGATGAGTATGCGTTAGAAAAGTATGGAGAATCCGATGCGGTAGATGAGTTTATTAAAAACAAAAAGTTAAAAATTAGATCAGCGCCCTGGTCATCCACACCATCGGCATATATTATAAAAAAATAATGAAATCAGCAAATCAAAGTAAAATATCCGATTTTAGCAAGATAAGAAAATTTGAAAAATCAACCCGTGGAGATTTTGATAATTTGGGTTACAATCCTACATTTAAATCTTCGGCAATTTTCTTTTGTATTTGCAAAAAGTACATAAATACCAAAATTTCTTTTTTAAATTATTGGAGTATTAAAAATCGCAATAGCAATGTTACATGTATGTATACGTTAAGGGATGAAAATGGAAAA
>MDTG01393962.1_pt1 | contig 10477 bp, 8 predicted proteins | sample 811421 | NCBI WGS metagenome assembly MDTG01 (sample SAMN05326645, study PRJNA326480) | marine metagenome | isolation source: seawater | place: Pacific Ocean: South East | collected 2011
GATACTCTGGCTAGTAAAGGCTATGAGTTCGGTTTATTTAGTGGTGATAATTTTGATGATGACCTCTATGGAGAAACCGTCTTCAGAGGGATGAATTTTAATGGTATCGCTTTCAATGAAAGCCAATCAAAAGATATACAAGCAATTGATGCATGGACACAATGGGCGAAACAAAGAACAAACAAACCGTGGTTTAGTTTTATTGAACTTACTACTGTCGACAACTTCAAAGCCTCTACATTAAACAATAAAGAAATATCAGCCAGTGATCGACTTCGTTCAAGTTATATTAGTTCCGTCGAGCAAGCAGATCTTGAGATAGAGCGCCTCTTGAGTGTCATTCAAAGTCTGGAGTTAGACAAATCAACCGTAATAGTTATTACATCAAATCACGCGACAGAGTTTAACGAAACCAACACCAACAGCTGGGGCTCAAACAGTAATTACAGCCAATATCAACTCAAAGTCCCTATGCTAATTCACTGGCCTGGGAAAGTAGCTGGTATCTATCCACATAGAACGAGTCATCTTGACTTTTCTGTAACCCTACTCCAGGAGTTACTCGGAGTGACTTCTAACCCTAGTGATTTTAGTAGCGGTGAAAGTCTATTTGACGAGCACAAGCGACGCTGGATACTAGCTGGAGATTCTAGAGAGCTCGCACTCATCACCAAAGACACAACTACCGTGATTGACAAGTTTGGTAACTACAAGCTGTTTGATGAAAATTATCAAAGAGTAAAAGATGACAACCCAACTTTACCAATTTTGATGCAAGGGTTGACTGAACTGCAACGATTCTATGCAAAAAATGGTCAGTAAAAGCCCTATTCTATACTTATTTAATAACGTTATAACAGTAGCCCCTCTCCATAGAGGGGCATTTTTTATACCAACAAAAACAACTATTAGTATCGATAGACATATAAGTATCCCCTTCACCAGAAGTTAACAAACCTGTTCATTTCGAAATTCCGTTACCAAGCTCAAAAATCACTCAAAATTACCAAGCTTTCTATAACAAAGTCGATATTATTAGTATCTTTTTAATGTTAATTTGGACAATAAATGGACTTTTATTATAAAAGACCCACAATTTAATGGCAGTTAAGTCTTCATTGCTCAGCGAAATAAAAATACCTGCTGCAATTTACTGCTCAACAAGGAGGTAATGTGTTATGAGAAATTTAGGGTTTCAAAAACTTCTGCTCATTTCAATATGCGCTTTGGTCATCATCTCTGTATCTATTTCTAGCTACATTGCCTACATCAAGCAAGAGAAAGCACTCTACAGCCTGATCATCAACGCCAACCAAGAATACGTATATAACCAAGCAAAACAAATAGCTGCGAAGCTCAATGAAAAAGTAGCGGGGCTTGATAAACTTGGTAAACAGTTTGAAAGTAAACCAATAGAAGGTAGTCCCCAAGATTTTATTGATTTAACAAAGATTATTGCAGGGGGCATGAATCTTAATAGTTCGGTCGTCGCATTCACTAATGGAGATGCTTATTGGAATCAAACGGGAAAAACTTGGCCCAATCACAAATACAGCGGTGATGTGACGACAAGAGGCTGGTATCAATTAGGAAGAGAGAGTTCATCTACGGGTATGACTGAGCCTTACCCTAGTAGTGATGGCAACGCCTATTGGGTTTCCATGGTAAGAAAAACACTCAATGGTATGATTTCTGTTGATATGAAATTAGGGTTTTTAAACGATATTGTAAAAGATTCGAATGACATCCCTGGTGCTTTTGCCATGATCATCAATCACGATGAAACGGTACTCGCCTCATCGATAGAAGAGGTCAAATCCGGGCAAAAGGCACAAGAGTATCCTTGGCTAAGCAAAGTGGTCAAAGATACCATTGGTCAAGAGAAAATCATCATCGAAGGGCAGAAAGGAGAAGTCGAAAAGCTGTTTTTCTCACACCGTATTAATGTCGCAGGAAAAAGCTGGTACTTTTTAGCAGGACTTGAAAAAGATATCATATTCTCGGATTTAGCTTCAGCGAAACAAACCGCCATCACAACTGCCCTAATCGTTACCATAATGAGCGTGATCGTCTCACTCATCATTATGAAAATACTGTATCGCCCTATTTTAGTCTTGAAAGAGACGATTGCTGGGCTGAGTCAAGGCGACGGTGACCTTACTCAACGCATCGAAATAAAAACCAAAGATGATTTGGGTCAAATATCTGAGGGCGTTAATGCCTTCATCGCTAATCTACAAAATATGATGCTTGAGATAAGTCAAGTCAGCAACCACTTAATCGAAAATGTAGACCGGTTAAAAGACCAAAGTCAGCGGACAAATGTGATTTTACAAAATCATGTACAAGAAACCGAGCAAATTGTAACCGCTATCGAGGAAATGAATGCAACAGCCGATTCAATGGCAACAGATGCAGCCAATACTGCTCAGCTTACACACAAGGCAAATGAAGCAAGTTCTACCTCAAAAAATACCGTTACCGAAGCCCAACGTAACGTTCAAGAACTCGTTGAAGATGTTAGCTCAGCTTCCGAAAATGTTAATACAATGGCTTCACAAACCGATGGTATCAATACCATACTTGGCGTCATTGGCGATATTGCAGAGCAAACGAACTTACTAGCTTTGAATGCAGCGATAGAAGCCGCTCGCGCTGGCGATCAAGGTCGAGGGTTTGCCGTCGTAGCTGATGAAGTGAGAAACTTGGCCAGCCGAACCAAAACAAGCACGGAAGAAATCGAAGCAGCTCTGGCAAGTTTGTTAGAAGGAAGCCAATCTGTAGTGTCTTCAATGGAATCAACCAAACAAAAATGTTCACAAACGGCTGAAGGAGCTGGAGAGGTAGCGGGCAGCCTAGACGTGATGACTCAATTTGTGACAGACATTAATGACCTCAGTACTCAAATTGCAACAGCGGCCGAAGAACAAAGTAGTGTAACTCAGGAGCTTAGCAGAAACATGACCGCGATAAGTGATATTGTTGGGGAACTGGACAGTAATGGTAAGTATGCGCTTGAAGAAGCACAAAACATTGCGGATATGAATCAGAAACTGACCGGAATCGTTAATCGCTTTAAACTCTCTTAAATGAAGTTTTGATGAAAAGTTAATCAGCTTTTGGCGGCTATAACGAACTCTCTTTTCCCTTTGCTCTAAAAGTAAGCAAATCATCGTTTTAGGGTATTGACGGCAGAGTTATTTTATATAGAATGGTCGCCATCGGACTGTAGCGCAGCTTGGTAGCGCACCGTCATGGGGTGTCGGGGGTCGTAGGTTCAAATCCTATCAGTCCGACCATTACACCTACAAAAAAAGAGAGCATAAGCTCTCTTTTTTTGTATCTAAACACGATTCATTTAAGCACACTGCTCGGTTTTTTTGGGCTTTGCACTGTCCTTAGTGACATTTTTCACTGAACCAAGATCTACCACTTCCTCTGCTTTGATGTTTTTTGAACTCCCTAAAAATACCCCTCCCTTCTGAATGGTAAAGTCAGTGGCAGAAACTTCCCCTTCCAAACGGCCATTTTCGAGGATTTCTAAGTCTTTAACATAAACATCGCCGACAAAGCGCCCATTGACAATAAGCTTTTCAGCTCTTATCGACCCCTCAACAGAACCATTAACACTGATTGTTACCGAATTTGATGTTTCTACACTTCCTTTTATCTGTCCGTCGATATGGAGGTTACAAGCCAATTTGAGTTGTCCTTCGATGAAGGTACCTTCCGCGATGACAGTTTGAGAGCAAGGGCTATTTGTGACTCTATTTTGTTTACCAAGTAATCCCATTTTATCTCCTTATTCTTATTAAAAATTGACTCAAAATTTCTCATTTCCCATTGCACAAAAGGAAGAGGGTCAAGAGAACGACCGACCAATCGAATTTCATAATGAAGATGAGCGCCCGTCGACAGGCCCGTATTTCCTGTATACCCAATTAGGTCACCTTTTCTGACATACTCACCCTTTATCACTTCAAAGCCCTGTAAGTGTGAGTAAGAAGAGGTAAAACCAAATGAATGAGTAATTTTCAGAAAGTTTCCAGAGCCCATGTTGCTTTTACGCGCCGTTTCGACAATCCCGTCTGCTGTGGCGTAAATGGGAGTGCCAGATTTTACCGCATAATCGATACCATGATGCATAGCACGAATCTTTTTTACTGGATGTAAGCGTTTACCATAACGTGACGACAAATGACCGTTTTTTACTGGCCTACCATTGGGAATCCTCTGTAAGATCTGATGTCTCGCAGCAACATTTAAACCAACTAACCCCACTCTAGATTTCAAATCAAGCTCAATATTTGATAGTGCAAGTGCGGACTCGATATCACTGATCTTTTCCGAGAAAAACCGAAGGTCTTGTTGCTTTTGGTTCAAATTATCGTTGAGAGATGCATGTGAATCTCGCGACTGTTTTAGCTTCTCTTTTAACAACATCGCTTTTTGCAGCGCCAACTCACGTGCTTTTTCAGACGAAGAAGCATCGTTAGCAAAAAGAGATAAAAGAACCAGCAACAAACCAAAAAGCCCCAGAATAAAAACAAAAAGGCACTTAATTCTACGTACTGCACTATGGGACAACGTAAAATGTGTTGTCCCTTTTATCCCTGAGATAGATATTGTAAAGCCGTCTACTGCCATAAAACTCAAAGACCTATCTAGTCTACTCACACCACCGTGAGGATTTTACCAAGCCCTAAAGCCAAACAAACAACAAAATTTGTACTTCTCTGGATTTGTTCCATATATCGATTCTATATTTAATGCCCTCAGCACATTGGTCGCTTGGGTAGGGTTATAAAAACGATAAAAATTAGCACCTTTTACATGCTAAAATATTGTTTACCGCTTCCTCCAAAGCTATTTGCTCTGCGTAATCTCGCTCAGCTAAATCTTCGGCATGCCACTTTTCCATCACCTTTTCTAGGCCTTTTAGCCTCGCCTCGTTCCCGATAAGCTGTTTTTCTAGGGTTGTATTTTCTGCTTTCTTAATCGCTTGCTCATTCTCTTGATGGGTAATGTACTTACTAACCATTAAGTTCGCACGATGCCGGTTAATCAAGTGTTCTTGATGAGAAAATAAGGTCGTATCTTTCGTATGAGAAAGGTGACGCCTCAGACCTATAAGGCTTTCAATATACTGTTCTGCATCTCGCTGCTTTTGACGTAAGCTAGCAAGGTGCTTAATGAGAATGTCATGACGCTTACTCTCCAATGTATAAAATTTTTGTACTGCTTGAAGTTTTGTGTTCATAACTAGGCTAGTTAACTCTTAAATATGTTGGCGAGTTCCACTAAACTCTCATGATAATTCACCGAAGCATTTTGGGGTTGCTTTAGGTATTCACTGAGGATGGGATACAAACCGACCGATCGATCTAATTCGGGATCTTGACCTGGCTGATAGCCACCAAGGGGGATCAGGTCTTTAACTTGAAGGTAAGCAGAATAATGCCGACGGAACTCACTCGCTAAAGTAAGGTGTGCTGTTTCAACACATGTTCCCATACAACGGCTAATTGAAGCATTTATGTCAATGGCCGGATAATGCCCCTGCTCTGCTAAATGACGGGATAAAACAATATGCCCATCTAAAATTGCACGGGCTGAGTCTACAACAGGATCTTGTTGGTCATCACTCACAGCAAGTATGGTGTAGATAGCCGTCAAACTACCTTGGGGATTCTCTGCATTTCCTGCCCGCTCTAGCAACTGAGGTAAGATATTAAACACAGAGGGTGGATAACCACGAGTTGCTGGAGGCTCGCCGAGAGAAAGAGCAATTTCTCGTTGCGCCATCGCATACCGTGTTAATGAGTCCATCATCAAAAGCACATCTTTACCCTTATCACGAAAGTATTCCGCCACTCGGTGACAAAGTAGTGTTGCCTTGAGGCGCATCAGTGGCGACTCATCTGCAGGAGCAGCAATAATGACAGCCTTTGCTCTGGCTTCTGGAGTTAAGTTTTTCTCAATAAACTCTCGAACTTCTCTTCCCCTTTCACCAATCAATCCAACAACAATGACATCAGCTTCAGTATTTTTACACATCATTCCCAAGAGAATACTTTTGCCGACGCCACTTCCTGCCATCAAACCTATTCTTTGTCCCTTACCTACGGTAATAAGCCCATTAATGGCTTTTATTCCCACATTGAGTGGCGTATCCACTGGGCGACGTTTAAGAGGGTTAATTCTGCGTGGTTCAAGAGAAACTCTCTCACCACCAATAATTTTTCCATCATCATCTAGGGGGTGACCAAGGCCATCCAAAACTCTGCCAAGCCACTTATCACTTAATTGAACCGTACTATCACCATCAAGAGGGATAACTTTTGCTCCCGCGAACAATCCTCCCAAACGCCGAATCGGCATCAAGTAGGCAATGTTATGATCAAATCCCACAACTTGAGCTTCAATCATATTCCCCTCTGCGGTTTCAACCATACATCGTTGTTCAAGCTTAAATCGACAACCCACTGCTTGAAGCATCAAACCGTTCACTTTGACCAAACGCCCAGTTACCTTCGCCACAGGTATAGAATTAAGTGAAGCTATCGCCTCACTGGTTTGCTCAGATAATAAATCAAACGATAATATATTATTCATCACCCTTCTCTTCCAATAGACGGTTTGATTCATTAAGAAGATGATCTTTAACACTGTCCATACAGGCCTCTAAGCGCGAATCGCTGCTCGCATCAGCTTCTGCTTCTTCAGTTACAAGCTGGCATCCACCTGTTGGCAGTTCTTTGTTGGCAACCAATTTCCACGTTTTGGGTAGCTCTGTATTAATTTGAGAAATTCGTTCAAGATCTAGGGGATTTAGATAAACGGTGACTTTTTCGCTTTTGCCAGGCATGGCCTCTAGAGTTTCATCAACGAGAGCGAGGATTTGTTGCGGAATCAAAGTCAGTTCGGCTCGAATGACTTGCTGCGCTACTTTTTGTACCAAATTACAGATAAGGTGACGCTGCTGCTGCTCTCGTTCTAATTGCCATTGCGACAATTTATGGAAAAGCTCGTTGACGGGCTTCACCGCTTCGAGAAAGTTTTGTTTTCCAGACTTTTCACCCGAGACAAACCCTTGTTGAAAACCCTCTTTTTGTCCCTCTAAAAGCCCCGTTTCTTTACCCTGCTCAAGGCCTTGCTTCAGTCCCTCTTGGTGACCTTTATCGAGGCCTACCTGATAGCCCTCATCCAATCGTTGCTGAACATCTACCTTAATATCTTCCCAACCCTCCTGATCACTGATGTTATTATCTCTAACTGTATCCTGAGCCAAAGGTGGGAATCGATGTAATCGGTAACCGTACAATTTTGAATCAAGCCTATTTGTTTTACCCCATGACATGGCACTACTCCACCGTTGGTTCTTCGTAAAGAATTAACTCAACTTCACCCGACTCATCGAGTTCACGAACAATTGACATAATATCCTGTCGAGCTCTCTCCACTCGGCTGAGAGGAACGGCTCCTCGTGCTTGCATATCATCTTCAAGTGCTTTCACCATACGTTGTGGCATAGAACGCTTAATCGCTTGTTGGAGCGTAATTTCAGCACCCTTTAAGGCAGTTCCCCATAGGTCCAGAGGTACCTCTTGTACCAGTCTGTCCATAGTAGTTTCACTCTGACGGCCAAGAACGAGGAAGTCGAACATATTCTCTTCTATTTCGCTCACGACTTCTTCATCATGCAACTTGAGCATTTCCATCAACGATCCTCGGTCACCATCGAAGCGATTGATAATATCAGCGACCTGTTTTACACCTGATAAAGGAGCACTTTGACTGGTTGACACTTGTTCAATGCAGCGTTCAATAAGAGCGTTAAGATCAGAAGCAATTTGATGGTCGATATCCTGTAATCGTGCAATGCGATAAAGAAGCTCATCATGATAATCTTCAGGCAGATACTTCAACACTAAAGAGCTGGTTTCAGAGGGTAAATAAGCGAGAAATATTGCCTGCATTTGTGGGTGTTCATTGACGACAAATCTTGCCAAAACTTCAGCTTCAACCCATTGAAGTCTCTGCATATTGTTTCGAATTTCGTCACCATAAAGATCGTTCAAAAGCCCTTTTGCTAAGTCATTGCCTAGCGCTTTCCTCAATGTGTTTGATAAGTACTCTTTTGAAGCACCACGAATACCACTATGCTGACGAAAGTCATCAAAAAACGTTTGAATGACTTGATTTGCACTTTCACTCTTGATGCCATTCAACTTGGCCATAGCCTTAGTGACACGTTGAGTCTCATCACGACTGAAATGGCGTAACACCTTCGCTGCAGCATCTTCGCCCATACCAAGCAGAACCAACGCGGTTTGCTCTACATGATTAAGTGTCATTGGATGGTTCGACTCTGTTGTGTTCATTTTCATTTACCCATTGTTTTAGAACCTCAGCAACGCGCTCAGGTTCTTCATCAGCGATCAGTTGAAGGTGTTTTAGCTGTATTTCCAACGGTGAACCTGCTGGTGGAAGCATGTCATTCCCCACGTCCAACCCATTGGAAGCCTCAATCCCTCGTTCAGACAGTTTGCGATTAAGCACCTCTTCTCGCTCTCTTTCGGCTCGAGTTTGTAGATTGTCATAACTTGGCTCATCTTGAGGAGCAACCGAATCATCAGACTGATTTTGATTCTGCGCTCCAGTAAGGTGCATAATCAAAGGGCGAAGAACGAAGAAGATCATCGCCATACCCAACATGCCACCAATAACATAACGCATTGGCTGTTGAACTGTCGGGTCTTGCCACCACGGTAGTGATACAGGAGCCTCAATCGAAATAGGAGTAAAGCTAAAGCTCATAATACTTAGGCTGTCCCCTCTATCATTCGTGATTCCCACCGCATCAACTAACATCGTCGATATTTGGTTTTTTTCTTCATCTGTCCACGCAAGACCATCGGGTGCTGCGGATTCATTGAGCAGCACCGACATGCTCAATTTTTCGACTTTTCCTTGTTGATACTGAGTTCTACGTACACTACTACCAACCGCGTACTGACGATTTATTTCTGCACGCGCATTGGTGTTTTGACTGTCTTGAGTCGGAGCTTCTCCTGTCACTGGAGGTTGATTACTGAGCGTCCCAGGAACTCCCAATGCAATTTGATCAACCGAATTGTTAGTGATCGTGTGCTCTTTTTGCACTACTGGAGTCGCATCAAGGATCTCCTGAGTTTCCTCTACTTGACTAAAGTTCATGTCTGCAGAAACTTGAACACGGTAGTTGCTAGGCCCTAAGATCGGCGTCAACATATCCGAAGCACGCTGAATGATCTGTTTTTCAACGTTTTTTTGATACTCCAGATACTTTGCATTGACTTTCCCTGCCTGTTCCGAGCCAATTTCGGCACTCAGCAGTCGACCATACTGATCCACCACTGAGACTTGTTCAGGCTTCATTCCAGTTACACTGCCGACAACGAGGTTAACAATCGCCTCGACTTGCTCGGAGTTGAGTTCTTCTCCGGGTCTTAATTCAAGCATAACCGACGCGGATGGGGCTTCACGGTCTTGCCTTACAAAAAGAGTTTGACGCGGAATCGCTAAATGAACCCGAGCATTAGCGACTGAGTTTAGGGAAATAATAGTACGAATTAATTCTCCTTCTAAACCGTGACGATAACGAGCAGTTTCTATAAATTGGCTGGTACCCAGTGAACTATCTTCTTGAAGACTATCTAAACCCATGGGGAGTTTTGCTTTGACACCTTTTGCTGCAAGTAGCATTCGGATCCGCGCCACTTCCCCCTCTGGAACAAGAACCTGCCCATTTTGCTCTTGCAGACGATAATTGATGTTCTCTGCTTCAAGAACCGAAATAATGTCACCCGTATCAAAACTTTCTTGCTGGCTGTATAAGGGACGAAAGCTTTGTGTTGAACTCCACAAAGCCACCACAATAATCGCTGCCACAATCGCGGCTAAAACCGCCGATAACACAAGGTTACGCTGACTACTAGACCAAAGCGACTTTACTTTCGCACTGTAATCATCCAATGAGCGAGTCTGGAATGAACTACGGGAAGGTTGACTTACATCCATTGTAGGATGGACTTGGGTTGAAATTTCAGACATAGCTTACACCGGCATTTTCATGACATCTTCAAAGGAGGTAACGAGCTTGTTTCTCACGTGCATAAGACCGTCAAAAGAAAGGCTTGCTTTTTGGCTCGCGATCATAGCACCAACCAGATCATCGCTTTCACCGAGTTCAACGGCCGTCATTTTTTTACTCGCAACAGCTTGGTGCCGGTTCACAACATTAAGTACTCGGTTCAATGTGGTTGAGAAAGAAATCGGTTGTACCATGAGTTGCCCTTGCATGAGTTGAGGGCGAATGACGTGTTCGGGCTGAACTTTTGATTGCATTGCTGCCATTTTACTTAACATCATCTGCTCAGCACTCGTCACATTAGTTAAAAGCTGACTAGTCATTGTTTTTCTCCTATTAAGCCGC
>MDTG01069954.1_pt1 | contig 10476 bp, 8 predicted proteins | sample 811421 | NCBI WGS metagenome assembly MDTG01 (sample SAMN05326645, study PRJNA326480) | marine metagenome | isolation source: seawater | place: Pacific Ocean: South East | collected 2011
AAATCATCTACAAGCACCACCTTACCTTCTTTTGTTTTATTTCCAAATATTGTTCCATTCATTAATTGAATCTCTCCGTTATTTTGCATTTTATATAATTCTCTATCTACTTCGCCTTCAAAATCCATCTCCTCTGTATTATCTCTTGATAACAGCATTTCTATTTTTTTTATTAATTTATTCATCTCTTTTGATTTTTTTTTTACAACCCATTAATTTATTACTTGGGAAAAATCTTGTATTTGCTGCTGTTGAATTTCTTGACACCATTTCACTCACAAACATACATTTGTAACTCATCATTTCATCATATAATGGTTTTACATCTTTTACTAATAATGTTGAATTTGGTAATAATAAACCTCCATAATAATATAATATTTTGGCAATTGCTAAAATTCTCATATGTTTCTTAATTGGATTTGATATCAATTTCATATCAATTTGCCAACCCGGTATTAATTTACTAAAAGAATCATCATTTATCAAACATACATTAAATGACTTACCACTATATTTAACTATACTCTCTACACACATCTCTACATATTTTTGATTCAAATTTGTTGAATTTCTTGAACCAAATGAATTCCAATTCTTCGCGTTTACGTTATAATCTGAATGAACCCATATTATTGGTTTCCCTTGTGAGTAACCAAATTCAGGATCCTCATTTAATAAATATTTTTTAACTAAATGGTATTTACTTAAATCTTCATCGCCATGGTATTTTCTTTTATATTTATCATATAGATAACCAACCCCTGTCAATACTAAAAACAACATTCCATATTTGGCAATATCTTCGGTCTTTCTTATTCTAAGCATTATATATTAATTATTAATATAATTAATTTTATTGATTATCTAATTGTTTAAACTCCATCCACCACTTTTTATGCATCCTTTTCACCTCTTCATCTTGTTTTAATAAATTATAAGCTGTATTCGTTGTCATATGTGTTTCTTTCCTCCTTCTTTCTCGCAATAACGCATTTGATTGGTCTAGAGAAATCGCAGCAACGTCCTGTCTTTCACGCGCTCTATTTAATGCGTCCAAATCTTTATATTTCTTTTTTAATCTAAAATCTTCTTCTGTTACCGGTACTACTGTTTCAGTATGAGCTTTTTTCAAATCTTCATAATTTAATTTACTAAATATACTTGAACTATATTCTTCTAAACCTTCTCTATTTAAATTGTAACCAACATTCACATCATTATCCTCTACTCCTTTATGTATAATTAAAGCTCTCGCATCCTTTTTTCTATTATTAAAATATCTCCCAAATTCACTTGTACTCGACACCTTAACATCTGTTAAATCCTTTTCTGATTTTAACCAATCTCCATAACCTTTATCCACACTACCGTCTCCTACTCGTGTTTTTTCAAACATTTTGTTAAACCATTCATTAAAATCTTTCACACTTTTACCATTTAATTTTTTTAACAATTCTTTATCGCCTTCATTTGTTATATCCCCCGTATCTAAACTATATTCTACATTATATACATCTTGTTCCTTCTTTTTACGAAATTCATAAATTTGTTCTATTCTACGATATGCTCTCATGAAAAATACAAAAAACTTTTGATCTAGCTTTGATTTATCTGGATGTGTTTTTAATGCCATTGTTTTAGCCAATTTCAAACCATCTTCTCCGAAATAAATATCCAATTTAAACAAATTCAACAAGTCGGTCAAATTATAATTTTCTAAATTCAAATCTAAACTTTCCATTAATTATTAATTATATTAATATTCGTCATTATTTACATAATAACTAATTATCTTAATTATTAAAATAATTAATTATGTATATATATTAATGTCACTACCAAGAAGAGCCATCATACATATAGGGGGAAAATCAAAAACACACAGAGAACAATTATCACAAAGAATGTTACGTACAAAGGAAACTAATTTATTTCATAACACACCACCAACTGATGACCATTTTTATTTCACTATTGATTTAGATGATAAAAATAATATTAATGTTTTGAAAAATGAAGAAATCGATAATCTTTTAGAAACAGGTCAAAAGCGTCCAAAAGATTTAAGAGAAGTTAAAAAAATAAATATACAAATCGCTAGTGAAAATGAACATCAATTAATACAAAAAAAACTGGATAAAAAACAGGAAGTAGAAATTTTAAAACGTGTTAAACAGGCAAAGAATATGATGAAAAAAAAACAAGAAGGAAAAACAAAAAGAAAAGGAATGGGATTATCACAAATCCTTATCGATTGTGAAATGGATATTGAATATTATAATAATATTAAAATCAAATTTAAACAATTTGAGAAAAAATACTATATTCAAACCAAAGATGACAAACATAAATATAATCCTTTCCGCTTTTCTTTGAATAAAGATTATAAAACACCTATAACTTTTGAACATACCGGCGAAGGATGGGCAGCCGGTATTGAGGATTGGAAGAATCATAATAATATCAATAAAAAAGACCCGTTATATAAGGAATGGGAACAAATCGCTAGAGATATGAATCGAAACTTACTAAACATTGAAACTATAAATAAAGACGCGTATTTCGATGAAAATATATGGAACTCACAACTTATTTTTTATTTTTCACAATTGGCTTTATTTGCTTCTTATTTTTACAATGAACACGATAAAAAAAATGTTACTAAGAAAAATAATATGATGGGACATAGTAGTTTCCAAAAAAGCAAATTTTATAATGACTATATTATCAAAACTTATAAGGAAAAAGGTTCAATTAATGAAAAAGAATTTCAAACATTTGTTACTAAAAATATGATAAAAGAAGAAAGACAAGAAGCTTGCTGCACTATTTATGCTCAGGAAGAGTTTGAAACTTTCATTGGTATATTATTCGCTACGACCGATCCTGTTAATAAAAAATATAACATTATTGATGCTGTTGCTTTATTTACATATATTTATCATAAACAAGGTATTAAATTTTTTTATGAAAATATCTTTCGTGTCGATAAAAAAAAAGCATACCAAAATGTTTTAAAAGTTATGACTATATTTGATATTGTTGATCCATTTTTATTTAATGATTTTTTTGATGTTATCAATAAACAAGATAAAAAGGGTAAATTTTGGGATAAAAGATTAGGTGAAACATATATTCAATACACTAATGATTTTGACTCTAGAAAAACTTCACCTTGGATGGAATCTGAAAAATCTAAATATGATATATTTCACGATTCTAGTAGCAAATCAATGGCTGATATTATCAGCGATATTAAAAAATTAGCAGAACAAGAGTTAAATAAGCCTTTAGAAGCTCTCATTAAAGCACACGAAAATTCTGAAAAAAAAGAGGATATACCTAATATTATTACCATTACAGAAAATGAACCTTATGTTAAATCTAAAAATTATTTTTCAAATGGCGATACAAAAATAGAAATGTTACGAGGTTTAATTAAACAAATTTTAATGATGTTTTATGGTCGTGGAATGTATATATTACATAATAAAAATCCCAATGAAAATTTGCATACTATGAATCATTACTATAAAAGTTTATATAAATATGGCGTTACAGGTTTCATATTGTATGTAGCAATCCATTTAAAAAATATGCGAACCGCCATTCATTTGATTGGTAAAAAAAATAAATGGCCTATACAAATAATCAAAGGGAAAAAAGCATGGAGCAGCATTTTGGACGATTTTCTTTTAAATAATGTTCCTGATATTGTAAAAAAAGAAAATAACCTTGCGTATATTGGAATGCTTATGTGTGTACCAAAAAACTCACCTTTTAGTGTACAACGAGAATTTGGCGAAAATACTAATTTTCTATTTAATGTTTTAATAAACCCTTTAACCACAAATGTAAAAGAAACATACATCAAACATTTTGATTTTTTTATAGATCATATTAAAAATACTAACGGTAGTATTAAAAAATATGAAGAAGAATGGGATAAAATATTTGAGAAGTCATTAATTTTATACAAAAATGGTTATCTGGAAAAAGAAAGAATTGAAACTATTAAAAAAAATCACAAAGGTATTACCATCGTCAATAATGTAAATGATATATGGAAAAAACATAAAAATGACAATCGTATATCTTTTAAAAAAAATGAAAACCACCCAGGAGAACTATTAAAAAAAATGGATAAAGGGTGGTTAGGTGATGTCAAAAATGATATTCTCAGGAATGCATTAGATGGGGTATATCATATTTGTTATAATACATTTATCAGAGATGTAAAAAAAATTATTAAACCCGTTATAAAGAATAATACATTGACTGAACTTTGGCCTAAAAATTCTGGAAGACCTTTCATTTTTGTTAATAAAATTTATATGGATGATGATGATTTGAAATTAAAAAGTGTTGATGTTTTTGACGAGAAAAAAACGAAAAAAAAATTAATTGGAATAGGAAAACCTCTTCCTAATTATTGGTTTAATACAAAAAATATGTTTACAGAAAGTAGTGTGGAATTAAATAAAAAGTTAGAACCATTTTTTAAGAAGATGAAAGATAAAAACGACACCGTAACTCAGGATGATTTTAAAGAAATATATGGAACAGTTATAACAAAAATACCAAGACCTTGTAGGTTTAGTAGTAGTGAAAGTGATGTTAGTATATCATCTATAGATAGCGAAGAAATTGAAGATCTAAGTAATGAAATGAGAAAAATAGCTGAAGAACAAAAAAAAGAACAAGAAAAACAACAAGAAGAAATAAATAAACTTCAAGATAATGTTCAAGAGGTTAGTAATATTATTGCTGGTAAAGATGATGATGATGATGATAATATAGATACGAAAGATGATTCCGATAGCGATGATGAGGAAGAACCAATTGTTGAAACAAAAGATGAAACATACAAAGAAAAACAGAAAAAAATTAAATATATGTTAAAAAATGAATATCGAGCTGAGACCCATTTTGTTCCAGATAATGGTGACTGTTTATTTATAGCTTTAACAAATGGATTGTACTTCAGTGGAAAGAAACAGTCGCTAAATAGTGATAAAAAACTTAGACAAGATATTGTAAAACACGTAATGGATAATTGGGCAGATTATCAACCATTCATATTAATAGAACAAGAAGATGAAACTAAAATGTATGAAACGAAAGAAGATTATGAAAATCAAATGGGTCAAAAATGGAAAACCGACACTAATATTAAACGAAAGCCACGAGCACATTTTGGCGGTAATGTAGAAATTCAAGCATTTTTAAAACTGTATCCAGAATACAAAATACAAATTTTAAAATATGAACATCCAAACATGGTAGAATTACCTCCGTTTAAAAAGGAAGATATAGGCAAAGAAAGAGAAAAAAAAATAATAACATTATTCTTATCTGATTTACACTATCAAAACCTTACAAAAATTGAGACTCAAAGTGGTGGCAGCAATAATGTTTACATAAATAAATGTAAAAATCATCGTCATAATAGAACTAAAAAATTTAGAATGAAATTGAAAGATATTGGTAATTGGATTTATCTTGAACCGCGTAAAAAGAAAAAATACACCAGGAAAAATATTAATTAACTATAACAAATTTCGCTACTGTTATAGGGTCAAATAATTTTTTTACACCCTTCCATATTTGTTTTACATATTTATTAAGGTTATATACATAAATTTTGTCTAAAACTTCTATATCGTCACTATTTACTAATTGATTTAAAGGTGTGAATACTTTTTTTAAAAAACTTGGTGAAAAATTTTTTATACCAACACCCTTTAATTCTATTTTCATCGTACATAAAGAATTGTTTTTATTATTAAATTCTCTTATTTTCAAATAAATAAAAGCAACATATTGAACAAATTCAACATGTTTCCCTTTCATATCTTTTATTTTAAAAGCTGTTATATCAACATTAATAATTGGTTTATTATTACTTATGTCTAATATCACAATTTTCCCATATTTATCTTTTAAAGATTCATATGACATGTTTGAAATAAAGTAATATTTTTTAAATATTTATATTACGTAAATATATATGAAAATTGATGTTGATACCAAGGAACGGTTAAAAATCGTATTGATTTTTTTGTTACAGAGTTACAAAGTTGCCATGGGCTCTATGCTAATATTGTTTGTCCCACAAACATGTGGAAATAATGTATGTTCATTAACTGATAATTTAACTAAAAATGATGGATTACACGTTACTACTTTATCTTTAAATTTTATTAGTTTACTCGCTTTCACTTTATGTTATCATTCTGAATTACAAAGAGAAAATTGGTGTGTTCATCATCTTGATATTGATAAAAATGAGGGTGATAATAATCTAGCTTTAGTTTTAAATCAAAGACCCGATTTTAAAGTCGCACTAGATACAATTAATAATAGATATTACATTCTTTCTTTGAGTGCTGCTGGTATTTATATGGTTAATTTATTGTTTTCATCTATTGTTTTATTTAATAATTCTGCTGGTTCAACCACTTTAACTAGTTATTTAGGATTTGTTTTATTGATTGTTATGAAATTATACAATTCTGTCTACATATCTGTAGATTCAAAGAAAAACGCTAGAGCTTTCAGCGCCTACATGACCGAATTTCAATCTTTCAACGTTATTGATGTTGATCATAGAAGTCCTGAAAATGGAATAGAAATTACAGAAATAAATATAGAAGAGAAAGATGATGATGAAATGGATGAAAATAATCCTATGCCAAAACCTCTTGTCGCGGCTATAGAAATGGTTATTTAGAATTAATTATAAAATTATATTTATAATTAATATATCAATATGAATTATTATTTGGGTCTTACACTTATTGGAATTATTAGTGGGTTATTTGCTGGTTTAGTAGGTGGAGGTGCTGAAATATTGATTGTTCCACTATTGACATTATTTGGATTACTATCTAATTTAAAAACAAGAATCGGCACTTCGCTTTTTATGATACTTCCTCCTATTGGTCTTTTCGCTGCTTATAAATTTTATAAAAAAGGTCACGTTGATATTTTTGCTGCTCTTTATATGGGTCTTGTATTTACCATTTTTGCTACATTTTCTTCAAATTATACATTAGCTATTTCTATAGATTTATTAAGAAAAATATTTGGTGTTTTTACCATTTTTGCTGGTTTATATATCGTTATTTACGATAGTTAATTATTCTAACGTTCCATTAATCCTATTAAATGTTTTTGTCATAAATTCATGCACTTGTTCTTCCCCTGATGTTGAATATATATCTTGGGCATACCCATCTATAAAATTTAAAAATGTCGGAACTTGTTTTACTTTCATAGATGCTGCTATATCATTTCCTTCATCTACATCTACTATAACCAAATGACAGTTTTTTGGCATAGATTGAAAACATTTATCAAAAAATGGTGCTACTCTTTTACAAGGACCGCACCAAGAAGCTGTAAACTTAACTATAACATATTTGTTACTTTTTACAAATTGTGCTAGTTGTTGTCTTTGGGTGAAATTTGTAATTATTTCGCCTGGCATTATACTATTTTAATTTAAATTATATCTAAATTAAAATTTATCTAAATTATTTTCTTCTACGCGTTCTTTTTCTTCTCCTTCTACGTTTTTTCTTTGTTCGTTTTCTTCTTTTCTTCCTTCTTGTTTTCTTCTTCTTTTTTCTTCTTCTCCTTCTTGTTCTTTTTTTACGACCACCTGCTGCTGCCCCACCTGGGTTGTTCAACTTATCCAGTTGCTTTTTCATTTTTTCTGTTCTACCGATAGCACTTGCTCTTGTTTTTAACTTCTCCATTCGTTGAACTTTATTAAACCCAATGGCTCTTTCAAAATTATTCAAATCTTTTGCATCACCCTGTCCATAGTAATAATCCTCTGCCTTACCTGTTTGAGCTCTATTAATGATCTGCTTCTGAATTTTCTCTATAAATATTGAGGCATTCTTATTTGCATTTAACTCTACCATTTTGTGTGCTAATTCATCCCTCCTCTTCTTGTGCTTCTCCAAATACTCTTCCAATTGTTTGATTCTTGTTGGAATTGAATCAATAATTTCCTTTTTAAGATTGTTTATTTTTTCTTCTTCTTCTTTCGAAATATTTTCAGCAGCTTTTGCGTCACTAACCGTTTTACTATCAAACATTTTGGATAAGAAGTTTTTTTTAGAATGTTGATCGCGTAAATTTGTTGCTAAATCATCTTTTTCTTTTTTTGTGCTTTCATCTTGTTCCAATTCCTCCATCTTCTGTTTCAAAGTATCCTTATCAACTAGTCCCTCCTCCTCATTTAATTTCCAATATTCTTTGACCAATTTTTTCGTATCCTTAAACTTATCATCATATTCACCTTTATTTTGAATCAACTTATAGGCATTTAATTCATCACTAATATGATTAATCGCATACTGTAGATCTCCCTTCTTGAGTTTAATCTTTCTTAGTTCCTCTTCCACCTTGATAGTCATATTGGAATGTTTCACTTTGCCCTGCGTGAAATCATTTCCCAAAGCCCTCTCCCTGTTATCGTAAATTTTGCCCTTTTTTTTTCCCAGTTTCGTCCCCCGCATATGATCTGTTTTATCATAATCATCAATCATTTTATCTATTTGCGCTTGAAGTTTTTCCATATTTTTAATATATTGCGCATCTTCGGTTGATTTTATATCGGCATTCATTCCCATTTTTTTAAAAAATTTTAAATTTTCTTTAAATTTAGAACCACCTGTTTCATATGGATCGAAATCCAAGAGATTATTCATTGCATCAACAAGGCGCAAGGGGTCGCCCCCCATACTCTTTGCATTTTTAGCTAAATCATACAGGGGCTTTAAAAGAAAATCTTTATAGTTATTTCCATCCCCCTGCCCCCAACCATATGGTCTGCACCATTTTTTAAGATTATCAGGCTGTATAAATCTTTCCAAATAACCATTTTTATTTTTTTCATCATATTTTGCTTTGTCGAATGTGGAATTTACACATACTGGTTCATTAAGCCACGGTCGGTGTTTATTTATACTCTTATGATCGTTAAGTATACAATTTGGTGATTTAAGTCCATCCTCTAAATAATCTTTATAACCTGGTTCCTTTAAAAATTTATCCATAATTTCCTCCGCCTTGTTGGGATGTTTCAAACGTCCAGGATGAAACTCACTCCACCGCTTAGCTAAATTAGCTATATCATAATATTTTAATTTTTTAAAAACAGCAGCATACCATGGTTTTACTTGTTTATAACTCTCTCTCTTCTTCTCATTTTCTGTGTAACCCTGCTGCTCTATTAAGCGATCAAGTGCCAAACTTTTATAAAATGGCATATCCCATTCAAATCCAGTATATAAATAATTTGATGCTGAAGTAACCCAAAATATGACTTCCTCTCCGGTGTACAGAGGTACCCCATCCTTTTTACAGCAGCCGCCTTCCATCATATCACTAACACACCCCCACAACCAATGTTCTTTGTTGGCCTCACGAAATTTTGCTGTTCGGAGATACAATCTCGAGAAAGATTGAACATTTTCGTTTCTTCCAGGTGCTTCATCATACCCTTGATTATTGAAATCTAAAGGGTCTAAAATCCCTATAATTTTTTCATTCGGTTCATACGGATCTTCTCTTTTTTTGTCACTCATAGTTATATATATATATAACTCATTAAAATATAAAAAAATTATTTATTATTTTCAACGAATTCTTCTAAATCATTAATATCGATGTGTGGTAGATTTACATGGGATTCCCATATATATTTACAATATGCCCAAACTAACTCACAATCATCCTTATATAAATGACTTTTTTCTTTGAGCAATTTCACATATATTTTGGTTGGTAATAACTTCAAACTATCTTTTGGTAAAACATATGCTAGTTGAACTTCTGGCGAAACAGCCTTATCATTATATTCCAACATATTGATATCCCAACGCGGAATAAATTTCAATAAATCTTTCAATAAAGGAGGATAATTAAAACGATAACACCATTTCCAATCATAACAACCTGTGGTATAATATTTCATAACCCATTCCAATCCTTCTAAAAAATTGGTGCTTACTTTCCTTTTAAAAGCTAGTGTATCATTAGAATCAAATAAAACATCATAATATCTTTTTTCCCAAAAACTTTCAACAGGATTTATATAATGTTCCAATTCTCTACATCTAGTTGGGGTGTGTAAATAACGTTCCATTTGTTCATCATAAGTTCCTGCTGGTAAAAATCGCTTTTCCAATTTATTCCGATTGTTATATTCTTTTTTAATGTTTGTCCATTCCTCTTTCGCCAAATATTCAATTAAATGATATAAATTGTCCCAATATATTTTTTTACCATCTGTTAAATTCTTCTTTCTTCCAATTGTATTTCTATAAGCAGCCATCAATTTGAAAATACCATCTTTTCTAATATTTATAGAAGGAAAATGTGGCATAAAATCATTACCTAAAAAGAAACACAGTAAAATATAATCATATAATTTATTTTTTTGTTGTGTTGTAC
>MDTG01102576.1_pt1 | contig 10476 bp, 11 predicted proteins | sample 811421 | NCBI WGS metagenome assembly MDTG01 (sample SAMN05326645, study PRJNA326480) | marine metagenome | isolation source: seawater | place: Pacific Ocean: South East | collected 2011
TGGAATGATAAATGTTAAAGATTATTTAAATAATTCTTACGAATTTTCTCAAATTTATATAGACGAAAAAAATAAAGAAATTATAGGTACAGATTCAAAAGTTTATTTAAACAATAATGATTTTAAAGTTAACGAAAATAATAAACCTAGAGTTTTTTCTAACGTAGTTAATATAAAAGAAGCAGAGGCTGAGTTTGTTAAAAGTACTTTTACCATGTGTGATTATAGAGAAAACGATAAATGTCCACCTTGGGAACTAACTGCTTCTAAAATGAGACATGATAGTAAAAAGAAAACAATTTTCTACGACAATGCAGTAATTAAAATTTACAATATACCTATTTTTTATATTCCTAAATTGCAACACCCGGATCCTACCGTTGAAAGGAGATCTGGTTTTTTGATACCTTCTTTTTCAGATAGTTCTAACTTAGGTACCGGCTTAAATATTCCATATTTTTGGGCCATAGATAATGATAAAGATTTAACAATAAATAATAAATTATTTGCAACGGAGCACCCTATATTTTTAGCTGAGTACAAACAGGCCTTTAAAAATTCAAATCTAACAACTGAATTAGGATATACCGAAGGCTACAAATCAACTTCCAAACAAAGTTTAAGGAGTGGTGATAGGTCTCATTTTTTTGCAAAGTTTAAAAAAAAATTTGAAATAGATAACAATAGTGAAAACGATATGGAAATCAATTTACAACATGTTTCTGATAAAAAATATCTTAAACTTTACAAAGTTGAGTCAGATTTAGTACATTACGAAACTAGCACATTAGAAAATTCAATTGATTTTAATCATTTTAATGATGAAGAAGATATATCTCTAAATTTTAATACTGGTGTATTTAGAACTTTAAGTGATGCACATAATGATAAGTATGAGTATATTCTTCCAGATCTAAGCGTAAAAAAATTTCTTTATAGTGAAAATCTCGGATACGGTAATTTTCAAACTAATTTAAAAATCCATAACTACGACACAAATATTTATAATAAACTTTTAATCAATGATTTTGAGTGGCGTTATGATAAATCAATTTTGGGAAATCTTTACGATGGTAAAATTCTCACTAAATTTAAAAATTTGAATTATGACTCTCAAAATATATCAAAGTATAAAAGCGAGCTAACTAACGAATTTTACGGTGCGATTGGCTACTTCGCAAGTATTGATTTGTTTAAAAATATTAAGGAAAAAAGTAGCCACTTTTTAACACCAAAAGTTTTATTTAAATTTTCTCAAGAAAAAATGAGGAAAGAAAAAGGTAATATAGATCTCCCCAATCAAAATTTATTTTCTTTAGACAGGGTAAATACTGGAGATAATTTTGAGGGAGGATCAAACGTTACTGTAGGCTTAGATTACAAGAACATAGATGGTAATAATGAACTAGATTTTTCTATTGGTCAAATCATAAGTAAAGATGAAAATAAAAAGATGCCATCTTCATATGGTTTAGATCAAAGATTTTCTGATGTTATTGGAAAGGTAGATTTTACAAATAATAAGAATTTTTCTTTTAATTATGATTTTGCTATTGACCAAAACTACAAAGAATTAAATTACAATAATTTATCAGCAGATTTTTTTTCAGAAAAACTTAATTTTAATATTGATTACTTAGAAGAAAACATTTCCTCAAATAAAAAAGAGTATGTTAATTCATCATTTGCAATAAAATCTGGTGGAGATGGTTTGTTTACCTTAAGCAATAAAAGAAACCTCATAACAAATTCCTCAGAATTTTATAAATTAAGTTATGAATATATAAATGATTGTTTAAGAGCAGGTTTGGTTTACAGGAGAGAATTTTATGAAGACTCAGAACTTGAACCAGAAAATTCTTTAATGTTTACAATAACACTCAGTTCATTTGGTAATCTGGAATCGCCAGCTTTTAGTAATTAAATGAGAGTTAATCATTTTAGATTTTTCATCTTAGTATTTTTTTTAATAATTTTTAAGTTTGATGAAAATTTAGCTTCAATTAATAATAAGATAGTCGCAAAAGTTGGTAATGAAATTATTACATCTTACGAACTAGAAAACAAAGTTCGGCTAATTTTATTTTTATCTAATAAAGAAATTAATCAAGAAAATATTAATACTGTAAAAAAAAAGGCTTTAGGTGACTTAATAAACCAAAAGCTTAAAAAAATTGAAATAATTAAATATGGAATTACATCAGACACTGAAAGAGTGGATTCTTATATTTCTAATTTATCTCAAAAGTTTAAGTTAAACAAAATTGATTTCATGAAAATTATGTCTCAAAGCCAAATTGATATAGATTTATACCGTGAGGAAATTCAGATAAATTTATCTTGGCAATCTTTGATATATCAAATAAACAAAAATAAAATTATTTTGGATGACGATCAATTGGTAAGAGAATTAAACAAAATAATGAAAAATAGAAAAAAAATTGAGGAATATGAGTTAGCAGAAATACTTATAGAAACAGTAGATGATATAAATAAACAGTCTAAAATTATTAATGAAATTAAGAATTATATTAACGAATCTAATTTTAGAGAGGCGGCAATAAAATTCAGCATCTCACCTTCCTCAACTGATGGCGGAAATATAGGTTGGATCTCATCAGATTCTCTCTCGAAAAATTTATCTGATACATTAAAAAATATGAAGTTAGGAGAAGTATCTGATGCAATTAAAAGTTCTAATCAAATTTTATTTATTCAATTATTAAATAGAAGACAGGTTTCCATTAATTCAAAATTAGATGCAGAAAATGTTAAGAATTCACTTATAAATAAACGTAAAAATGAGCTTTTAAATTTATACTCTAATAATCATTTGTCTAAAAAAAGAAATAATACAATAATAAAAATCAATAATGAACAATAAAATATTAATTGTAGCAGGGGATCCTAATAGTATAAATACTGAAATAATATTCAAAAGCTACAAAAAGTTAAAAAAATCTTTAAAAAAGAATATTTATATAATCGGAAATTATAATTTAATAGAGAAACAATTTAAAATTTTAAAATATAATATAAAATTAAAAAGATTAAGGAATATAGATCAAAGCGTTAATAACACAGATTTGAAAATTATTGATCTAAAGTTGAGCTTTAAAGATCCTTTTAAAGTAAGCAAACGAAACTCAATAAGATATGTTGTAAATTCCTTGAATTTAGCTCATGAAATTGCAGTAAACAAAAAAGTTAAAGGAATAATAAATTGTCCTATAAATAAAAAACATTTAGCTCAGAAAAAAATTGGTGTCACTGAATATTTAGCCAAAAAATGTAAAATAAAGAATAATTCAGAGGTAATGTTAATTTTTAACGATAGATTTGCAGTAGCTCCTCTAACAACTCATATAGATATAAAACAAGTTTCTAATAAAATTGGTATTAAGAAAATTCTAAATAAGTTAAAAACAATTGAAAGGTGGTACAAAAAAAAATTAAAAATAAAGCCAAAAATTGGCATATTAGGATTAAATCCACATAATGCTGAACTATTTAAATCATCTGAAGAAAAAAAAGTAATTATTCCAGCTATAAAAAGATTAAAGAAATTAGGTATAAAAGTTAATGGACCGCTTGTTCCAGACTCTTTATTTATAAGTGAATACAAAAAATATAATGTAGTAGTTGGTATGTATCATGATCAAGTTCTTGCTCCATTTAAAGCTATCTATAAATTTAATGCTATAAATATTACGTTGGGTTTAAAATATTTTAGAGCATCGCCAGATCATGGTACTGCTTATAATATAATAAAAAAAAATAAAGCTAATGCGGAAAGTTTGTTAAATTGTATTTCTATTTTAAATAAATTTAAAAAATGAAATATCTAAAGAAATCTCTTGGACAGAACTTCTTAGTAGATAAAAATATTATAAATAAAATTATCAATCAAGTTGAACTTAATAATAGAAATATAATTGAAATAGGACCAGGCAACGGAGCTCTCACTGATGAAATCCTAAAAAAAAAACCTAAATTAGTTACAGTCATAGAAAAAGATAATATGTTGGCTCAAAATCTTAAAGAAAAATATTCCAAAATTAAAAATATAAAAGTTTTCAATGAAGATATTTTAAAATTTAATATTGAAAAATTAAATTTAAAAAAATCAATAATTTTTGGTAATTTACCTTATAATATTTCATCTCAAATTTTGGTCAAAATAATAAATTTTAGAGAATGGCCACCCAATTTCAGTGATTTAGTATTTATGTTTCAAAAAGAGTTAGGAGAAAAAATTATTATCAATTATCCTTCATTAGGCTATGGGAGATTGTCAATTTTGTCAAATTATAGATTAAAAGTTAGGAACCACTTTATTATTTCACCAAACTGTTTTTTTCCAAGACCAAAAGTTAAGTCGATGATAATTCATTTTAATCCAAAGTCGGACAGAAGATTTAAAATTAAAAAAATTAGTAATTTAGAAAAAGTTACAAATATTCTTTTTTCAAATAAAAGAAAAATGATCAATAAAAATATAAAGAAATTGCTTAATAAAAAGAAATTAGAAAAAATAGGGGATCTTAATTTAAACTTGCGGCCGGCTGATATTAAGCCAGAGATATATTATCAAATTACTGAGTTAATTGAGAAGGATTAAAACTTTCTTTATTAGTTTTAATAATTTCTTCTATTTGCTTAAAACAGACCTCAAGATTTTTATTTATAACCACATAATCATAATCATTCCAATGTTTAATATCTTCATCAAATGATTTAAATCTAAGATCTATTTCCTCTTCAGAGTTTTGATTTCTTTTGGTAAGCCTTTTCTTTAATTCGTCTTTGTTATCAGTTATTAGATAAATTTTTAGTAAATTTAAATCTTTATGCTCTGAAAGTTGTTTTGTTCCTTGCCAATCTATATCAAATAAAATATCATTTTCTTTTAAGTTATTATCGACATTTTCTTTTAATGTTCCGTAATAATTACCAAAAATTTTAGCATGTTCGTAAAATTTTTTATTTTTTAATAAAGTTTCAAATTTTTCTTTATCTACAAAATGATAATCTACTCCATCAACTTCATTTGATCTCATCGATCTTGTTGTATGAGAAACTGAAATTTTAAATGAGTTATATTTTTGCTGTATTTTTTTTGTGATAGTAGTTTTGCCAACTCCTGAAGGTGATGACAATATAACCATTATATTTTTGTCATCTTTTTTATTCATAAAAAATTTATGAAAATTAATTGCTTTTGCTTTCTATAAATTTTATTGCATCTCCTACAGTCAAAATCTTCTCTGCTTCACTATCAGATATTTCCGAGCCAAACTCTTCCTCGAACGCCATTACTAGTTCCACTGTATCTAAGCTATCTGCTCCAAGATCATCTATAAAGCTGGCCTCTTCAGTGACTTTTTCTTCTTCGATGCCTAAATGATCGGCAACTATTTTTTTTATTTTACTTTTTATATCTTCAGACATGAATTCCTTTCGTGTTAGTTTAATTTCTTAATAGATTATTCATAAGAATTGTCAAGCCATATACATTCCACCATTAACATGTATGGTTTCCCCATTTATGTATTTAGACATATCAGATGCTAAAAAAGCAACGCAATTTGAAACATCTTCACCCGCACCTAGATTGCCCGACGGAATTTTGCTTATTAATGTTTTTTTAAATTCTTCATTAATTTTATCAGTCATGTCAGTTTTTATAAAGCCAGGCGAAACACAATTGATATTAATATTTTTTTTTGCGTATTCTATTGCTAAACTTTTTGAAAAAGCAATTATCCCAGCTTTTGAAGCCGCATAATTTGCTTGACCAAGATTTCCTGTATGACCAACGATAGAAGTTATATTAATAATTTTTCCAGATTTTTTTTTGAGCATTTTTTTTATAGCAAATTTACACATTAAAAAAGTTGAGGTTAAATTTATATCAAGAACTTTTTTCCAATTTTCCTCTGAAAGTCTTATTGAAAGATTATCTAATGTTATTCCAGCATTGTTAATAAGAACATCAATCCCATCTAAGTTATTATTTACATCATCTATAAATTTTTCTATCTCATCGTGGTTATCAAGTTTAAATTTCTTAGTAACAATTTTTGGATAATTTTTTTTTAGATTTTCCAATTTTTTTTCATTAGTGCCTGTAGCTACAATTAAACATCCTAAATTATTAAATTTTTCCACTAAAGAGTTACCTATCCCCCCTGTGGCCCCTGTAATTAAAACTTTTTTATTATTTAAATTCATTTTTAAAATTTTTAATATCAGCTATTGTGTTAATTGAAAAGCAATTAGCATCTTTTATTGTCCTTTTAACCATTCCAGAAAGGGTCTTTCCAGGACCAATTTCTATGAAATTTTTAACTCCCGCTGCGGACATTTTTATTAAAGTTTCCCGCCACTTAACTGTAGAAAAGATTTGTTCAACAAGTAATTTCTTAATTATTTCAGAGTTTGTCTCTGGAGCGGCAGTAACATTATTTATTATTTCTAAATATGGATCTTTAAATGATGTATTGCTTATTTTATTTTTCATACTTTCTGCCGCCGGTTTCATCAAAGAGCAGTGAAAAGGTGCACTGACTTTAAGAGGTATTGATTTTATTTTATTTTCTTTTAAATAAATTTGTAAAGAGTTAACATTTTCTTTATCACCACTTACGATTACTTGGCCCTTTGCGTTATCGTTTGCTATTTCACAAACTCCTTTAAATTGGTTTCCTTTTTCTATAATTTCTGAAAGTTGATCTATTTCTAAACCTAATATTGCAATCATACTTCCCTCACCTACAGGGACTGCTGCTTGCATCGCTTTACCTCTTTCATGAAGTAAATAAACAGCATCATTAAAATTTAATGAGTCTGAACAAACTAAAGCACTATACTCACCTAGTGAATGTCCAGCAAAAAACTTAAAAGATGAAAAGTCAAAACCAAATTCTTCTTTCATTATTGTAAATATTGAATAGCTAACTGTAAGAATAGCAGGTTGTGTATTTTTAGTTAATTGTAATTCATTTTCAGGGCCATCCAATATTAATTTCGAGATAGAAAAGTTTAATTTTTCGTCCGCTTGTTTAAAAATTTTCTTTACTCTATCAAAATTTTGATAAAGTTCGGCCCCCATGCCAACAACCTGCGAGCCCTGTCCCGGAAATAATAAAGCGTTCATTTATATAAGTATATTCAACAATTATTAGTATTGCTATAAATTATCATTATAGTATAAACCAGCATTTATAAAATAATTAATAAACTTAATTAACACTACAATTATGGCGTTTTACGAAAATACTATTGTTGCTAAACAAGATTTGGCAGAAAAAGAATTGAGGGTTATCAAAGACAAATATAATGAATTGATAAATAATTCTTCAGGTAAAGTAATAAAAGTTGAAGAATGGGGTTTATTAAATTTGTCAAATAAAATTAAAAATTACAACAAAGGTTTTTACATCCATTATAAATTTGAGGGAAATAATAAAACTTTAAGTGAAATTGAAAAAAAAATAAAATTAGATGGATCGATTATAAGACATTTAACAGTTAAATATAAAATATTGGACACAAAAAATGAATTTTTCAAAAAAGATAAGTAATTATGAAAAGAAAAAATAAGAAATTTCAAAAAAAAAGCTCAAACTCTCTTAATAAACTTAGTTTATTCCAAAAAGGTGATGGAAGATTTTCAAAAAAATGTCCCTTATCAGTCAAAAACGCCCCCGCTATTGACTACAAAAATATAAGTTTATTAAAGAAATACATATCTGATAATGGAAAAATAATTTCATCAAAAATTACATCCGTATCTTTCGGTAAACAAAAGAAACTTACGAAGGAAATAAAAAAAGCTAAAATATTGGGTCTTTTATAAATGCAAATAATTTTATTAGAAAATATTATCAATCTTGGGAATATAGGAGATAAGGTGACTGTAAAAAATGGTTACGGACGAAATTATCTTTTAAAAGAAGGTAAAGCCTTAAGATACAATAAAGAAAATTTGGAGTTAGTGAACAAAAAAAAAGATGAGTTAAATAAAAAAAATATTGAAATAAAAAATAAATTCAAAGAAATTGCAAAACTTATAAACAATAAAACTTTTACCTTCAATAAAGAAAGTAAAGAAAATGGTGATCTCTACGGTTCAATCAAACCAAAAGAGGTTACTAATTTGATAAAAGAAAATTCTAATGCTGAAGTAAGTCCTTCTCAGATAATTTTAAAAGATGAGTTAAATAAGATTGGATTATTTAAAGCTGAAATCAACTTCCATTCAGAAGTTAAGGCACAAATTTCAATTAAAATAGATAAAATACAGTCTAAATAACTTTTCCACAGACATAAAAAAAAGGTGCGTAACTTTTTCCTTTAACCCTAATTGTATTCTTTTATTATTAATTTGTGGAAGAATTTAAATCAGTTCAAAATATATTAAAAAATAAACAACCCTCGAATTTAGAAGCTGAACAAGCTCTTTTAGGTTCTATCTTAGTTAATAATGATATAATTGACGAAGTATCATCTATAATAAATTCTAACATCTTTTATGACCCTGCACATGTTAAAATTTATGAAGTAATTGAAAGCTTAAATAACAAAGGAATGATTGCAAATCCAATTACTTTAAAAAATTTCTTTGAAAAAGACAATATGCTTACTGAAGTAGGAGGCACTGAATATTTGGTCAAACTTACAAGATTTTCCAGCTCTGCCAAACAAGCTATTGATTACGCAAAAATTATTCATGAAATGTATTTAAGAAGAGAACTAGTGCAAATATCTGACAAACTATCTAATGATACTTTAAATGCTAGTTCTCAGGAACAAAACGCAGAAAAAATTATTGAAAGCACTGAAAGATCTTTATTTGATCTTGCTGAAAGAGGTAGTTTCTCTCAATCATTTTTGAAATTTAATCAAGCTTTGGATCAAACGATTGAAATGGCAACTTTGGCGATGCAGAATGATCAGGGTATCGTTGGAGTACCAACTGGACTGACAGAGTTGGATGAAAAACTTGGAGGTTTGCATAAATCTGATTTGATTATTTTAGCAGGAAGACCATCAATGGGTAAGACGGCTCTTGCTACGAATATTGCTTATAATTCTGCTCAACATATTTCAAAGAGGCAAGAAAAATCTTCAGTTGCATTCTTCTCTTTAGAAATGTCCTCTGAGCAATTATCAACTAGAATTTTATCAGAGCAAGCAAGAATTAAATCTGATGATATCAGAAGAGGTAAAGTTACTGAAGAAGAAATAAATAGGTATATAGAAACATCAAGAAATATTTATAATTTGCCTTTATATATTGATGAAACACCAGCAATTACAATTGCAACTTTAAGTAATAGAGCTAGAAGAATAAAAAGATTGTTTGGGTTGAGTTTGATCGTAGTAGATTACATTCAGCTAATGAGAGCCAGCACCATTAAAAATGAAGGAAGAGTGCAAGAAATTTCCGAAATTACACAAGGTTTAAAAGCTCTTGCTAAGGAATTATCTGTGCCAGTTTTAGCACTATCCCAACTTTCTAGAGCTGTTGAACAACGAGATGACAAACAACCGCAATTAGCTGATTTAAGAGAGTCTGGTTCAATTGAGCAAGACGCAGATGTTGTAATGTTCGTTTATAGAGAAGAATATTATTTAGAGAGAAAACAACCAAAATTAGGTTCAATTGAACATGCTGAATGGCAATCAAAAATGAATGATGTTAATGGCTTGGCTGATATTATCTTAGGTAAACAAAGACATGGTCCTACTGGTACAGTAAAAGTAGAGTTTGAAGGAATTTACACTAAATTCAAAGATTTGACTAAAAATTAAGCTTAATTTTTTCTTTAGTTATAAAAAAATTAAGATATATCTGAAATATTCTCATGTTTTCTTATATTTATAAAAAAATAATCACAGATTTTTCTAAGATAACACTACTATTTTTATTTACCCTTATTATTTTTTCACTTTATCATTCAAAAAACTTTAATCTTGATGCATCTTCAGATGCTCTTTTGCTTGAAGGCGATCCTGATTTAAAATATTTGAGAGAAGTTAATCAAACATACGGCTCTAAGGATTTCTTGGTATTAACTTATTCTCCCATCTCAAGTTTCACAGAAAAAGAAACAATTCTTAATTTGCAATTACTTAAATCTAAAATCGAAAAATTAACGTGGGTTGACAGCGTTATTACTATAATTGATGTACCTCTTCTAAAGAGCACCGACGAAGGGTTAATGGAAAGGCTTAAAAATTTTAAAACTTTGGCTTACCCAGAAATTGACAGAAAAAGGGCTTTTGATGAAATCTTAAACAGTCCAATTTATAAGAATTACGTAATAAGTGAAGACGGAAAAACATCAGGTATAGTTGTGTACCTTAAAAAAGATGAAAGATTAGCAGAATATATCAAAATTAAAGATAAATATTTTAACCAATCTCAAGACGTAGGTTTAACAAAAAATGAAAAAAAAAATTACAAAA
>MDTG01255741.1_pt1 | contig 10476 bp, 5 predicted proteins | sample 811421 | NCBI WGS metagenome assembly MDTG01 (sample SAMN05326645, study PRJNA326480) | marine metagenome | isolation source: seawater | place: Pacific Ocean: South East | collected 2011
GAACAAACTAATTATGGCTCTGGCTGAAAAGTTAACCCACGAAAATGCGGGGGCTAGCATTTCTCGGGGAGTCATTGTGTCTATTCGTTCCTACGACATTAACGATTACAAAGCGAAAACCGAGTTGTCGTCAATAAAACTAAAATCCTGCGTGTATACCGCTATTCGTTCTTTTCGTGATATTAGAACCATCGAGCGCGGCAAACGGGGGATGGAGGAAGTGCTACAGTCGTCATCTTCAGTGTTGGCCAGCCAATCTCTCTCTCAGTTTGGCTCTGCAGTTTTAAAACAAATTCTTACCTTGCTTAATCTCAATAATTCAGTGTTGTACCTAACCACACAACACACCGATTTGTACGGTGACACCAAGATGACCGTGCTGGGTGCCAGTGGCGATCTCTTAACCCTGTGTGAGCCTGGCATATCTACTCATATTCCTTCAGATATTGAAGAGAAAGTGGCCCTTGTGTTGAAAAGTAAAAGCCATTATCAGTCGGATACGCTTTTCATAAGGTATTACCCTTCAGGGCAAGACAGCCACAACATTTTGTATGTAAAACTGGACGGCCCACTTAATGAGGTACAAAGAAAAACGTTGGAAATGTTTGCTTCTAACGTGGCGGTTATATTTCAAAATCTCACGCAAAAAGAAGACATTCAGCAAACCCAGAAAGAACTGATAATGGTGTTAAGCGACGCCATAGAAATGCGCAGTAAAGAAACCGGTGGCCACGTACGGCGGGGTATACTCATGACCGAGTTTTTGGCTGAAAAGCTCTTTATGCCCCAAGAATTCATTGACACCATCCGCTACGCATCAGCCCTTCATGACGTGGGAAAAATCAGTATTCCTGAAAGCATACTGCACAAACCTGGCAAGCTTGATCCCCAAGAGTGGGAAGTGATGAAAACCCATGCTCAAAAAGGCTATGAACTCTTAGCAGATTCCGATCGAATAGTGGCAAAAATGGGCGCAATCATCGCTAAAACACACCATGAAAGATGGGACGGTAAAGGCTACCCCGACGGTTTAGCCGGAGATGACATTCCCATAGAAGGTCGCATTATGGCCATTGTTGATGTGGTGGATGCGCTCTTGTCGAAACGGTGTTATAAACCCGCATGGAGCGGAAGTCAGGTAAAGGCATACCTTGAAGAAAACGCAGGCGCACAGTTTGACCCTCTCATCACCAAAATCTTGCTTGAAAATTTCGACAAAATCCTTGAAATTCGCGCACAACAACCGGATGAAGAAGAATGAGAGAAGTCCTTGAGTTAATTTTGCTGCGGGTAAGCCAAAGTACAGATATTGACCAAGGAGAGTTAGCGTTAGCCTCACGCCTTATCATTGATTCTGTATGCGAAGGGTTAAAAATTAGCCGTGCGGGCATTTGGCTATATGACAACACGCAATCAAAAATTAACTGCAAGTTACTGATAGATAAGGGCAACGATTTAGACAGTGAAAGTTTGGCCCTTAGCCGCGATGATTTCCCAAATTACTTTAAGGCACTAAACAAAGAACGAAGCATTGCCGCCAATGATGCTAGGACAGACCCCGCCACTGCAGAGTTTGCCGACGTTTATCTGTCACCATTAAACATTGCGTCTATGTTAGATGTGCCCATTCGCCATAGAGGTAAAATGATTGGCATTATATGCTGCGAACATCAGGGTAAGCCTAGGCAATGGCACGCCGATGAAATTGTATTTGCCGGTTCATTGGCCGACCTTTATGGGCGCGCGGTAAGTGCAAATGAGCGAGCCGACTACCAAGCCCAATTGCTAGAAGCAAACCAAACCCTTGAAAACAAAGTTAAAGCCCGCACCGCAGAATTAGAAGCGACCTTGCTAACACTAGAACAAGCACAAGAAAAACTTGTTGAGTCGGAAAAAATGGCCGCATTGGGCAACTTGGTGGCAGGCATTGCGCACGAGGTAAATACACCACTGGGTATTGCGCTAACGGCAGTGAGTAATTGCAAAGAAGAATTAAAGCGCGTTTATCGCGACTTTGAGGGCGACAAACTTACAGAACAAGGCTTCCGCGACTTTAATGCCAATAGCGCAGAAGGATTAAACCTTGCTGAAGTGAGCCTAATGCGTGCTGCAAAGCTAATTCGAGATTTCAAACGCACATCGGCAGACCAAACATCACTAGAAATTCAAGAAATAGCACTCGATGAGTACATACCTGCTGTGTGTAATCCTCTGGGGCCTATGCTTAAAAAAGAACGTATATCCCTGTCTATGGATATTGAGCCTCACCTTAGGCTTACCACCTGCCCAGGAATAATTGCGCAACTGCTCACGAATTTAATATCCAATGCCCAACGCCATGCTTTTAGCGCGCAGCAAGAAGACGCGCAACTCCCCCCTTCACACAACCGCAGTATTCACCTTGACTGCAAACGAAGAGGAAACCATATTTCGATTTGCGTCAGTGACAACGGAAAAGGCATTCCCGACCACCTACATAAAAAAGTATTCGAACCTTTCTACACCACCGCCCGAAATCAAGGAGGCACGGGCTTAGGGTTACCCATTCTGTTCAATCTAGTCAATCAAAAGCTTAACGGCGAAATTACACTCACGTCTGCCCCGAATAAGGGCACGAAAGTGGATGTGATGATCCCGGTCAGTTAACGCGATTAACGTCACAAAAATACGATTAATTTCATGTGCCCTTGAATTTTGCGCTATGGTTAATCATCACATCCGCTTTGCTGATGTGAAACGACAGAACAGAAAAAAGAACAGGGAATAGAATAATAATGAGATTACTTTTATCCACCATAATAGTGGCGTGCATTTCGGCTTGTAGCGGCGAAGTGCCCGGGCCTGAAGCTAAGTCACAAGCAGAAAAACTCACCCGTGAAGACCCTGCCACATTCGCCACCTATGACGTGCTGTTTGGCGGAACAAATGTAGGTGCGCTGACCGTCACCGAAAACGGCACCAAAGTGTCGATCGACTTTGGGTTCAGTAACAATGGGCGGGGCGCCAGTAGCCAGGAAACTATCCTACGTTCGGAAACTGGCATCCCCATCAGTTGGACAATCACCGGCAAAACCACCTTTGGCAATCAGGTTAACGAGAACTTCGAGATGGTTGACGGCAGAGCAAGTTGGTCGTCGGCGGCAGGAAGTAATAATGCTGAAGATGGCGAGATGCAAAACAATGAACGAAAACCCTTGTATATCGCGCAAGATCCCAGCCCATACGCGTATTATGTATACGCAAAAACCGTGTTAGACGCTGGCGGCGAACCCTACCCCGCCCTGCCCTCAGGCAAGGTGACAGTAACGGCGCTGCGCCAACTTGATTTAAACACGGATGACGAAAAAATCATTAAGGCAACCTTGTATGCGGTAGGCGGAATTGATCTCAATCCCACCTATGTACTACTTGACGGCCAACATGCCTTTTTAGGCGTGGTATCGCCACGTTTTGCTGTTTTACCTAATGATTTGTCTCAACAGGATAAGGCATTACGCGAACTGGCCGCTAACTTAAACAGTGAACGATACGAAAACATTGCAAGCAATGTGACACACCAATATGAACTCCCCGTGCGCGTGAACAATGTGCATATTTTTAACCCCCATACGCTTTCTCTATCACCACTAAGCTCTGTGGTTGTCACGGATAATACCATTACCGCCATAGAGCCTGCGGTAAAGCAACCTCTGCCAGGAGAAGTCACCATTGAGGGGAACGGCGGCACCGTGGTGGCGGGTTTGTATGATATGCATGGTCACATGGGTGATAACCAAGCTTTGCTCAATGTAATGGCGGGTGTTACCGGCGTGCGAGATATGGGGAATGAAGATGACGTACTACATGCCCTAATTGACAAAATAGACAGTGGCACGCTGATTGGACCTACCATCACAAAAAGCGGGTTTATTGAAGGGGTGAGTGATTACAGTGCGGCAACAGGTGAACTCGCCTCAACGAAAGATGACGCCCTTGCTTTGATAAGAGATTATGCAGATAAAGGCTACTGGCAAATTAAAATTTACAACTCCATGAATGGCGAATGGGTACCAGACATGGTGAAAGAAGCCCATGATTTAGGGCTTCGTGTAGCTGGCCACGTACCTGCATTTTATCGCGCTGATCAAATGATTGAGGCAGGCTACGACGAGTTAACCCACATTAACCAGATAATGCTGGGATGGGTGCTTAGCCCTGAAGAAGATACGCGCACGCTGTTTAGAATAACCGGTATGAAACGCTTTGCTGATTTAGATTTAAATAGCGAAAAAGTACGACACACCCTTAACCTAATGGTTGAAAACAACATTGCCCACGACCCCACGGCTGTTATTCATGAATACGCCATGACAGGCCGTAATGGCGTTACAAACAATGCGGTTATTGACTATATTGAACACATGCCGATTAGCGTGCAACGACAAGCGAAATCAGCCATGCTAAACGTGGCGGATGAAACTGAAGATAAAGCCTATCGTGCTGCCTTCGAAAAAATTATGGCTACCCTTTCGCTCATGCATGAAAAAGGTATTTTTCTAGTACCAGGCACAGACATGGGTGGCGCGTTCTATTTACATAGAGAACTAGAATTGTTTGAACAAATAGGCATGAGCCCTGCCGAAGTGCTTAAACGAGGCTCTTTCGATATGGCGCAATACCTTGGGCATCAAAATAGAGGCGCTATTGAAGTAGGCAAAACCGCCGACTTCTTCTTAACTCCCGGTGACCCTACCCAAGAATTAAAGGCCATAAAAACTGTCGCTATGGTAGTCACCCAAGGGAAGTTTTTCTATCCCACCGAAGTTTATCCAGAATTTGGCATCTTGCCATTTACAGAGATACCCAATATTACTGAAAACAATCAATAACCTACATGTATACAGTAAGGAAGACTTATCATGAAAAGACGACACAGCGTATTTAACCATTGGCTTTGCAGCGTGCTTATATCGCTAGCCTGCGTACTCCCTGCGAAAGCCGCTAACGACATAAACATACACTATGAAAAATTCACCTTAGAGAATGGCCTTACCGTTATTGTGCATGAAGATCGTAAAGCCCCGGTGGTTGCCGCGGCAGTGTGGTAAAAGGTGGGGTCGAAAGATGAGCCGCTAGGGAAATCTGGCTTTGCTCACCTGTTTGAACACCTTATGTTTAACGGCACTGAAAACTACGACGACGAATGGTTTAAACCCCTTCAAGAGGTAGGTGCTACCGGGTTAAATGGCACCACCAGCTTCGACCGCACCAATTACTTTCAAACGGTTCCTACCCCTGCATTAGAACGTATTTTGTGGATGGAATCAGACAGAATGGGGCATCTTTTAGGTGCAATCACCCAAGAAAAATTAGATGAACAACGAGGGGTAGTACAAAACGAGAAGCGCCAAAGAGAAGACCAGCCTTACGGATCGCTACTTACCCATGCGGTAAAAGCATTGTTTCCTGACGAACACCCCTATTCGCACAACGTTATAGGCTCAATGGAAGATTTAAACTCAGCATCACTGGACGATGTGAAAGCATGGTTTAACGAGTATTACGGGCCCAATAATGCCATATTGGTATTAAGTGGCGATATCAACGCTGCGCAGGCCAAACCTATGGTAGAAAAATACTTTGGTGATATTGAACCTGGGCCGGCCTTGGTAAAATGGCAGTCTTGGGTGCCTGAGCGCAATGCTAATACCCGCCAAGTTGTGCAAGACAAAGTACCACAAACCCGTATTTACCGGCTGTGGGTCTCGCCAGAAAATACTAGCCCTACTGCCACCGATTTGTACATTGCTGCCAGCGTGATGGGTGATGGTAAAAACTCACGAATGTATAAAGAGCTAGTGTACAACCAGCAAATTGCTACCAATGCGTCGGTGTTTACCTATGAACAGAAACTGGCCTCTATTTTTGGCATTAGTGTAGATGTAAAACAAGGCGAAGACCCAGCTGTTGTTGAACGAGAAATGGACAAAATCATCAACCAATTTTTGAAAAAAGGCCCGACGAAAGATGAAGTAAAACTTGTATCAACAAAGCGCAAAGCTGCAATTATTCGAGGCTTAGAAGAAGTAGGTGGACGTGGCGGTAAGGCAGATACCTTGGCAAACGGCGAATTTGTAGCCAACGACCCTAACTATTTTAAAACCGAGCTAAAGGAACTGGCCAATACAACGCCGAAAAAAGTAAAAGCTGCCGCACAACAATGGCTGAGCGACGGCTGGCATCAAATTACCTATATCCCTTTTGCTGAACATGCCGCCACCAGTGACGGTGTAGATAGAAGCACAGGTTTGCCTGCTATCACCTCGGAAACACAGCTGTCTTTCCCCAACGTTGAAGTAACCACCCTATCGAACGGCATAAAACTGGTATTTGCTAATCGTAGTACAGTGCCCTTGGTTAATATTGCCATGCAATTTGATGCAGGATATGCAGCAGACGCAGGCGGTAAACTTGGTTTAGCGGAGTTTACTACCCGCATGCTAGATGAAGGCGCAGGTAAATATGATGCCCTTGAGCTCGCCGCTGAACTAGAGCAATTAGGGGTGGAGTTACGCAGCGGCTCTAACCTAGACACCACCACGGTGCGCATGTCGGTTTTAAAAGAAAACATGAGTGATGCTGTGGCACTAATGGGTGACATCATCACTGCCCCAACGTTCGCAAAAGAAGAAATTGAACGCCAGCGCACCCTCATTTTAAACAGCATTGCGCAACAGAAATCTCGCCCGGTGAGTATAGCCTTAACCCTACTTCCACCGCTTATTTACGGTGACGGCCACGCTTATGGCATTCCATTTACCGGGACAGGCACAGAAGCGGACGTAAGCGCCATCACCCGCCAAGATTTAGTCAACTTTAAGGACACGTGGCTTCGCCCCGATAACGCCACCCTCTTTGTGGTGGGTGATACTTCTCTTGATGAAGTAAAAACGGTGTTAGAAGACGAGTTTGGGAAGTGGCAAGCTAAGGGAAGTAAAGGGATAAAGCAAATTGCTCAAGCTAGCCTCCCTGAACAAGGTAGAACCGTAATCATCGACCGCCCTGGCTCTCAGCAATCGCTTATTCTTGCTGCACATTTAGCCCCTCCCACAGGTATAGACAACAACATTGCCATAGAAACCATGAACCAAACACTGGGTGGCGCATTTACCGCTAGGGGGAATATGAATTTGCGTGAAGACAAAGGCTGGGCTTATGGCGCCTATACCTTTTTGCAAGATGCTCGCGGCCAACGACCATTTATGGTGTACGCCCCTGTGCAAACCGACAAAACTGGCGCGTCCTTGGTTGAACTCAAAAAAGAGCTCAATAGCTACTTAGGTGATAAACCACCTATGCCCGACGAGCTTGAACGTGCACGTTTAGACCAAGTGCGTTCACTGCCTGGCCAATATGAAACGTCAACTGCCGTGTTGGGAAGCTTACTATCGAGTAGCCGTTTTAATCGCCCCTATAACTACCCAGAAACCTTGGTAGAACAATACAATGCGCTTACCTTAGACGACCTTGAAAATGCCGCCGCGCAAGTCGTGATGCCCGGCAAGTTAACCTGGTTAATTATTGGCGATGCTGAAAAAATTAAGGAAGAAGTAGAAGCAGCCGGTGTAGGGCCTGTATCAGTGCAAAGCATGAGCAGCTTATAAAGCTAACAGATAGACAAGGTGCAAAGTACACATGGCTCTTGGATAGCCAATGTACTTTGCACGTTTAAGTGTTATTTCTTAATGTGCACGTTTAACGCTGGTTAGAACTAAAAGCAGACTTCATTTGGTTAGCAAAAGCCACAAATTTTTCCTTAATCGTGCGTTTCAAACCCACGTCTACACCTCCCATCATTACAAACCCTTCAATGGTGATGGTTGGGGCTTGCCTGTTAGCAATGGACGGCGCCTTATTATCTAGCCCACCCATGAAGCAAAATGCCTTTGTAACCACATTGACGTTTTCAGGCACCTTAATATCAATGCCCCCCATTACGCACAACGCTTTTATCGTAACGTTAGATGACGTAAAAATAGCATCTGAAAAATCTATATCCGCGCCGCCCATTAAGCACAATACTTTGATTTCTTTTGGAACTTCCCACATGCCTGTGCGGTTAGATCCTCCCAACACGTTTATCATGGTTTCGGTTTCAGGAATATCGCTGCTGGCGTAATTAATACTAAATTGCTGCTGCTTTCGGTTGTTAAATTGGTCGTCTACATTCATGGTTAAATCTGACGCCAAATCAACAATTTCTTGATGTGATTGGCTGGCCATAGCGGCGTCAAGGCGACGCTCAAAAGCTTCTGCGGATATCACGCCGTGACTATAGTGATAAATGAGTTTATCGATAACTTCTTCACGTACTTGCTCTATGGGGCGATCTTCCAATTTTACAGTCATAGTAAGTTCCAAAAGAGATTGGTTTTTTGTTTAACGCTTAACAAGCAATTGCCTAGCCAATTATTAATTTTATATAAATCATAAACTTACAAAAACCGGGGGTTTTAGCGATTAGGTTAACGCCATAATATGGTGAATTTGACGCCTTATTAGCGAAGTTTGTCATAATAAAAGTAAACGTACGCTACCGCTAATAGCCCACACGCTATCCGAAAACTACTCCTCGCTCCCAACAGCAGTCATATTAACGAATAAGTCCTTCCGGTATAACGCAACATACTCATTATTATAAAAAAAGTGTGAGTAGCGATAAATTTAAGCTACATTACGCTTGCCCTATTTACAGTTAATAAGGCGAGGAAGAATGAAAAACACAAGGAGAACATATGCAACAGCGAGATCGTGCCGTTTTTGTTGGGGACAAATATTGTTCCTATAGCGGCAATGCACTAGAGGATGCCCCTCAGCTTAAACACCTAGATGACATTGCACCTGATGCCTTCGCAACACTAAAAACCGCCTATGAAAACGCATGGACAGTAACAGGTAGAGTCACCTCCAGCTATTTGTATAAACGAAACTACTCTTCCAGCAACGCCAATCTTACCCACAGTTTTTGGTGGATAGCGCTTTGCGATAAAAACGATCAACTTCACCAATTCAGTTTGGATGCTGAGAGTCGTGTTTTTGAGAATATTAAGAAAGGGGATGTGCTTTCTGTTGTCTTTCCTACCAGCCTAACGCTCACACACCAAATCATGGGTCGAGAAGCCAAAGCGCGCGTTACCGACGACACCAAAGTGCCAGCTGCGATAGTGCACAGAGACGAGAATCAGCAATATAACATTGATAGCTGGTTTACCCCCTCAGACCGCCCTAAGTCGTACTGGTTTGTATTAACCTTTATTTTGGCGATGTTTGGTTTTGGTTCGGTGCTTGGCGCTGGCCCAGAGATGTTGGGGGGCGCTCTTCTCGTTGCATTCGTTACGTTTTTGCTAGAGTACGTAGCTAATGGAAATAAACATGAAAAGCAGCTGGAAAAACACGCCACCTTGACCGGTGCCATGGACGCGTTCTTAAACGTAACTAAAAAACAACTTGGGTTTCATTTAGCGGCGCGCGAGCACATGCCAAGTGATATATTTTGCCACCGGTGTGAAGAGCGCATTGCAAGTGATAGCGTGTTCTGCGCCTCTTGCGGTTCACAGCAAAATCCCGATTCAAGCCGCGTTCAAACAACCAATGTTGCCGCTATTGAGAGCGACTTACTAGGCCAGTTTCATGTAGATTATAGTGAAGCCTACACCCATAAACGGGTGTTGGGAAAGGATCAGGACTGTGAGGTAAACGTATCTTGTATGCTTGCAAAGGTGGTGTCTAGGGATACTAGCTCGAATGTCAGTGATGTCACTACCACCAAAACCACCACCCGCAGTTACGATGTTTATCACGGCAACCGGTATCAACGTACAGAAACCGAAACGAGTGTAAGCAGTAACCGTCTTCGACAGTCGAAAATGACAGGGAAGCTCGTTATTAAATTAGCAAACGATGAAATACGTGAGCAAGGCTTTGCTGAAGACATTATTGGCGGCTTAGATGAAGGTGACTGGTTTATCTATGCCAGAGCCGATGCACAATTTCCCGTGTCATCGCACAACCGTGAATATGCGTATAATTTGTCGCAAAACCACCACTTCACCACCAGTACCTTTAAAAGCTACAGTGGGCCAAGCGCCATAGCCAAGTGGATAGTATTATTGGTGCTATTTACAGGCGGCAACTGGCTATGGTCGGCCAACGCATTAGATATTCTTATACAATTTCAAGAGTACGCTTTTGCAGAAGAACTGAGCTATTACATGCCGATAGTGGAAAACATACCACTGATTGTGTTTGCGCTACTCAACGTTTACTGGTTTGTTCGAACGCTGGCGGTTAGCGCGCAAAACAGAAAAGCGAGAGAATCTATCTTGTCACGCTTAAGTGATACCTTAAAGCAGTTTGAAATCGAGTTACCGCAACTGCAAGAAAAAATAAAACGTATATCTTAAGCTTATTGAGGGCGGTGCTCACCGCCCTTTTTCC
>MDTG01292520.1_pt1 | contig 10476 bp, 11 predicted proteins | sample 811421 | NCBI WGS metagenome assembly MDTG01 (sample SAMN05326645, study PRJNA326480) | marine metagenome | isolation source: seawater | place: Pacific Ocean: South East | collected 2011
AGTATAAGTAGCCTTGTTTATCATTTTAGAATTAATCATTGGTTCATCGCCCTGCAACATAGTCATATAATTTATTTTTTTTTATATTTTTTTTCTATTTTTATAAGTGCTTCAAATGTTCTGTCTGATGCCCTCTTATGAGTTATTGATGTCATTATTACTTCTATATTATATTTATCAAAGTAATCTTTTATTTCTTTATCTGGAGTTGCTATAAATACTCTATCAATATATTTGGCTTTATCAGCATTATTATAACATACATGAGCCATTGCTAAGCCATTAATTTTTTTTAATGGTTTTCCATAAAATCTAGAGGAGCCCATTCTTACAGGTATTATGCAAATTGATTTCATTTATAGGATTCTATTTTATCAAGATTGTTCATGATCATTTTAAAATCAAGACTATAGGCAATAAAGTTAAATCCATCATTTTTTTTCTTTTTAATCTCATTTAAATCAGTTTCAATTATATGGACTCCTTTAATAATATTTTTATTTTTCATAAAATTTTTAATTTTATTTTCATATTTTTTATATAATTTAGATTTAAATTTCCCGGGGATACCTAAGCTTGCACTTAAATCGTATGGACCAATAAAAAAACCGCTCACATTTTTATTTTTTAATATTTCTTTAATATTATCAACAGCTTCATAATGTTCAATCTGAACTATAACATTGATTTTTTTAGATTTTTTCAAAAAATAATTATCAAAATTTTTTCCAAAATTATTTGCTCTAGTTAAGCCAACCCCTCTAGAACCTATTGGGGGATAAAAAGCAAAATTAATAATTTTTTCAACTTCCTCTTTTGAATTTACATTTGGTACTATTAATCCATCTGCACCAGCATCTAAAATTTTTTTAATGTCTACTTCATTAATAGAAGATATTCTTACATAGACTGTTTTATTATATAAATTAGCAATCCTAATAATATTTTCTACTTGTTCATAACTAATTGAGTTATGCTCTATATCAATTGTAATCCAATCTAATTTAGACAAACATAATATTTCGGCTATCCTCAAATCAGGAATTGTTAACCATGTACCAATAGAAAATTTCATTTTATTTACTTTTCTTTAATACGCTAATAAATACAGAGGACCAGACCAAAGATATCTTTTCTTCCTCAAAAGCTGTTAAAGCATCACTCATTTGATTAAATACTTTTTCAGGTAGCATTTTATTTAATGAAGGATCAATAATATGTGGATGAACTCCATAAAATTTACTAACTTTGAAATTACTCTTTTTTGATAATTTGATCATTTCTAAAGGTGTTTGTTGCTTTGGTTCAGTAAAAGGAAGATAATTTTTTTTTAGAATAATTTTATTTTTATTGTTATTTTTATTTTTTATTTTTGTAAAATTTAATTTTGTTATATTTTTTAAAAACAAATTAATTGATTGATTTTTTAATGGTTTGTAATAAGATTTCATTTCATCATATAATTTCTTAAATTTTTTATTATTTATTTCATTTAATGTTCTAAATGAAAGACTTTGAATGTTAAATAATCTATTTCTACTTGAAATTATTAAATTACCATTTTTCTTCAATAATTTATTAATATGTTTTAAAAAATTAATTTCATTATCAATATAACCAATCACTCCCATACAAATGCAAATATCAAACAAATGCTCATCCTTATATTCCAATATAGGCTTATGAACTAATATGATATTTTTACTAATTTTATTACTTAGCTTATCAATTTTAGATTTTGCTAAATTTAACATTTTTTTTGAACTGTCTACACCCACTATAGAATGTCCCAATTTTGCTATTTCAATTAAGTTATCACCAGATCCACAACCAATATCCAAAAACTTTAGTTTTTTAATTTTATTACTCTTGATTATTTTTAACAAAATTCTTCGTCTATGCAAAGCAACAGGATAATTATGATCTATATAGTTATAACCTCTTAATGACCATTGAACTGCATTATCTTCAAAGAATGTTTGAGCTTTTTTATTTATATTCATTTATTTCTTTTAAAAAAATTTCCCATAAACTATCATCATTGAAATTTTTACATTTAACAAAATGCTGAATGTATGACTCATATATAGAATTATCTATAATAAGTTCTTTATGTAAATCAAGTTTATCTAAATTATTATCAATATTAAAAGCTTTCTTTGCAAAATATTTTGTAAAAGCTGCTAGATTGTTAGTCATAAAATTTGATTTACTGATTTCATTTGTAGTATAAAAAATCATTGGTTTTTTCCATAATACAGGAAAAGTAATTGCTGTGCTGTTTCTTAAAATTACGAATTTGCAGAACTTAGTTATTTCTGCAGTTTTATTATTAACTATCTGCCTATCTCCATAAACTTTATTATTTAAATGTCTGCTTTGTGGATGGGCAGCTATTATTATTTTAATATTTAATTTTTTTTCGATATAAGTAAAAAAACTACAAATACTAGGGTAGAATTTTTCTGTAGTAAGAGTATTTTCTATTCCCTCTATAAAAATATCGTTTTTGAATAAAGGATAGGGAGATTCATAAAAGACTGCATATTCTCCATCTGTATTTTTATTTGGCTTTCTATTTGCATTTAAGAACTGATCATAGTCAAAAGAATGAGCCCAAATAAGTTTAGATGTCTCATCTATTAATTGAGCCTGAGGATGCTTAATTGAGTAGTTTCCACTAGCAATAAAATAATTTGGAGACTTAATATTAACAATTTTACTTTTTATAAATTTATAATAAATATTATTAATAAAAAAAAAGGTGTTTTTAAATTTAAAATTAATTATTTTTTTAAAAATACTTTTTTTTTTAAAATTTGAGTCAGGAATAACATTAATTAATGATTGAGCATAAATCATTTTATTATTTGAAATAATTTCAAAGAATTTGTAAGTGTTTTTATTAAGGTGCAAAAAAGAAATGATTAGACAGGGGTCTTTGTAAAATTTTAAAATTTCATCATTAAAATGATTATAATCATTAACAAATACTTCGTTTTGAATATCGATATGCTTTGATGCTTGGAGGAAATATTTTTTATTAACAAGTTTGGTTACGTTTAAAATGATTGTTTCGAAACCTTTAGAATTAAAAAAATGAATGCCTAAGCGATCTAAATCTAATTTTTTAATAAATGATGAATAGAGAATGATAATCCTCATAAACTTGCAAATTTTTGATTAATTATTTTTGCTTTTTTCTCTAATGTAATATCAAATTTAATTTTTTTGTGAGTTTTTTGTCTTTTTAATATTTGAGATAAAAAGGTCTTTGTTTTATTTGTTTTAATTATGTTTAGAAATCTCGATAATTTATTTAATTCAATTTCAGGATTTGATTTAAAATGATCAAAATTAATTATTTTATAATTTTTTTTATTTATTTTCTTTAATGATTTATAACCCATTTGATTTGTTATAATCCAATAGTATAAACACCTATTTTGATGAGACAGATCAATAAAATATTTGAAGTCACTTTTTTTTACCCACCATGGAATAAACCAAATTTTATTTTTATGTTTGAATTTGAAATAAGGAAGACTCTTTTTAGGATATAGAAGACTTTGATTACTAAACCATTTTTTGGTGTAACAATCTAGCGCAACATCATTATATCTCCTCATAACATATATTAATTTAGATTTTTTTATAAAATTTAATAAATTATGTGATTGAGGTGTGACTTCAGTGAGATTAAAGATCATTAAAGGTTTATTTCTTTTAATATAATCTTTTACAAAATCTCTATTTTTTTGGATGGTAAGCCTTTTCTTAATTTCTTTAGATGTCTTAAAATTACCTATAAAACTATTATCTGTTTTTCTAAAAGAAACATTTCTTAAAAAAAAGTTTTCATTAAATATTTCGTTACTATAAGATAAAAAAAGTTGCTTGGATAAATTAGTATTTAATAACCTTAAGTAATTCAATAATGTAAATATTTTCAGCCCCCAGGGCTCTTCAGAATTTTCAACATATTTATATGATGATAGTAATGTGGAGATTGTTGTTTTCCCAGATCTACATGCGCCAACAATAAAAGTGGATCTAAATGAGTTTAAACGATCTGAGTTATAAAAAAAGGCTTCATTTAACATTTATTTTTTTATAATATAATAAGGTTTACCCTTCATAAAAGAAATTTTATTGATTTTATATTTTTTACCTTTTAAGAAGTCGTTTACTGCTTTAGTCTCACCTGGAAATTTTTTGTAATCATCAAAAATAATAATTCCATTTTTTGAGACTTTATCAAATAGATTATCTAAAATAGACTTTGTTGGCTCATATATATCAACATCTATATGTAGGAGAGCAATATTTAGTTTTTTATTTTTTTTAATAAATTCTAATAAAGTCTTATTAATATCACCTTTTATAAATTCAATATTTATAAAATTTTTTTTTTTAACAATTTGTTTTATTTTTTGTAAACTATAGCTATTTATTCCAGCATCTTTAATAAATTCATTTAAAAATTTTTTATCTTTCGGAAAACTTGATTCAGGAAACTTATCAAAAGTATCAAATGCAAATATTTTTCTTTTAAATTGTTCTTTAGAAGCTAGTCTGAATGTAGCCCACTTAATTACGCCCGTTCCTTTAAAAACACCAAATTCATAAATGTCTCCGCTTACATTATGTATTTTTTTATAAAGTTCATATTGTGCTAATAATTTTAGAAGTCTGCTTGGCTCAGATTTTTCATAAAAAAAATTCTCCAAGTCAAAATTGTTTTTTTTTACCATGCTGTCCAGCCCCCATCTATAGTTATTGTAGAGCCATTCATATAACTAGATGAGTCTGATGACAAAAAAACAAATAAACCATTTAATTCTGTAGGTTTGCAAAACCTACCCATAGGGGATAGTTTTGAAAAATTCGTTTTAAAAATTTTATTCTTGTTATTTTTTATTACTGCATGAGGGACAACAGTATTACATCTGATTCCTTTTTTAATATAAGTAGTAGCTATATATCTGCTATAATTAGGTATAAAAGATTTGGTTATAATATATTCAATTGGTTTATTAATTTGAAATGTATTTGTTCCTTTATACAAATTCATATTAGGAGAAACAATAGAATAAGTTGAGGCTACATTAATTATATTTCCTTTTTTATTTTTAATCATTTTTTTTAAGATAAAGTCAGTAAATAAACATGTACCTATAATATTTACGTCCATAGATTTCTTTAACGAAGATTTATTAAAATCATAAATATTTTTTTTATTTATTTTGGGATCAATTGCAGCTAAGTTTATTAATACATCAATTTTGTTAAACTTCCTTAAGACTATCTTTGTTTTTTTTTCATCTGATATATCCAGTTGAATTGGTATAACTTCGGAATTATATTTTTTTATTATTTTATTTGCCTGATTGGTAATAAGATTTTTACTTACATTATCTACCAAAATTAAGTTAGCACCATATCTAGATAACGCTTCAGATATATTTTTACCTATAAGACCATTGCTACCTGTGATCAAAATATTTTTATTTTTAAGATTGAATTCTTTCATTTATTTAAGAATTAGTTTTAAAATTTGTTCAGAAGAGTTTATCATATCTAAGTCGTAATCATGTTTTTTTATTTTTTTTAAAAAATATTTGATTTCATCTATAAACATATCATTTCTATCAAAATTTTTTATAATATATTTTTTTTTAATTTTTCCATTTTGAAATAATAATAAGCTGTTTTTATAATAATCAAACTCAATATATCCCTTGGTAAATGTTAATTCAAATATTCTTTTAGGTGGGTTTTGAAAATAGTTTAAATTAACACTGCCTGTAGCTCCGTCTACAAACTTCATTAAAACATCAATTGAATGCTCGGTATCTATATCCAATAAGGATGAGTAGTTCTTATTTATTGCTATTTTTTTAAATTTTCCAAATATCCAATAAAATGTATCAAAGTCATGACTTAATGTAATTAAAGGACCTCCGCCTAAAAGTTTTTTACCTGCATATGATCTCCTATAATTTTCATTTGGATGCCATAAAGTTAAATCCTCTCCCCAAATTGATCTTAGATACACAAGTTTGCCAATTTGTTTAGAGTTAATTATTTTTTTAAGCTTAATTATTAAAGGATGAAACCTCATCATATAACCTACATGGGATATTTTTTTTTTATCTTTAAGTATTTTTTTTAGTTTTAAAATATTTAATAAATTATTACTAATTGGTTTCTCAATAAATATATTACAATTTGATAGAGCGCATTTAATTGCTGTTTTTATATGATCTGAAGTATTATTACAAATAAAAGCAATTTCTGGCTTCTCATGAAGCGCACTTTCAAGATTTTCATAAATTGTTTCTTTGTAATTTTTTAACAAATATTTTTTTTTTGTAAAAAAAATAATATTTTTATATCCGAGAAAAGTTAGGTTTCTATAATGTCTTAAAGCAATTGAACCAGATCCACAAATAAGAATTTTACTCATCAAGGTTTTACTGAGTTTAATTTTTTAATACATATTTCTGCAGTTTGAAAAGATAACTTATCATCAATATCTACATAAGTATATTCGGGAACAATATAAGATATAATCTTTTTTCCTGTTAAAGAATTCATTTTAACAATAGTATTATATCTAATAATATCAACATAGCCAGTTTGTACAAAAACTTTTGGCAAATATTGTCTCGACATATTATAAGGTTCTTTAAATTTTTTTAGTTTCAGTAATGGCTTTAAAAAATTATTTTTTATTGTCCACATTTTATACGGTGTAGTTATAGGTAAAGAAACTGCCCTCAAGGAGTCTGCATTTTTATTTTTTTTTATCTTTCTTATGGCTTCGTTAAGGTGGTTGACGAATCTTATAGGAGAAGTAGGTCTTAATTGAACAATAAACTTTGGCTCATAATTTTCATTACGTTTAAGCCAATTTAAACAATGTTTAATAAATTGAATATCAGATGAATTATCTGCACAGTATTTATCGGGTCTTAAAAAGGGAACTTCAGCACCATATTTAAGAGCAATTTTTGCTATTTTCTTAGAGTTAGTTGAGCAGATAACACGATTTATTGAGGGACATTTTAATGCTGCTGCTATACTATATGAAATAAGAGGGTGTCCATTAAGATTTTTAATATTTTTATTAGCAAGACCTCTACTAATTTTTTTGGCTGGTACTATTGCTAAAACGTCCATTAAACAATTTTATTTTTATAAAGATAGTTTAGCGCTTTCCAGAAACCTGAACCTTCATTTTTATGACCTTGCCATACTTCTGGTATAAATGAAATTTTATTAAATAATTTTTTTAAATCATAAGATAAATCAATAAAATTAATTTCACCATCTCCAATTTCTAATCCCTCACCATCAACACCTAGAGCATCTGAAATATGTAGATGAGCAACATGTTTACTAATTTTTTTTATAAAATTTTCAAAATGTATATTCTTATTATTGCAAAATAATGCTGAATGAGAAATATCAAAACATACTCTGTAACCATTTTTTTTGCAAAAATCTGATATCTGTTTTGGGTCTAGAAATAAATTGTGAATATTTTGACCTCCAAAGTGCCAAGGATAAGGTGGCATTGTCTGTGGAATGATCTCAACTTCATCATCCTTTAATTCATCAAGACTTTTTAAAAGATTTATTTCTAATTTTTTAATTTCTTTTGAATTAAAGTTTTTATCATAAGAATAACCACCTACATTTGTTATTAGTAATATTTTATCATTATAATTATTAAATCTTTGTTTTATTTTTTTAACTAAATTTATTACTTTTTTCATTTGTTTAATTGATAAATTTCTTTTTTTTATATCAAATGAACATAGATCTAAAATTAAGTCTTTATCAAATTGCTCTGGTGAATGAACAATTAGATCGGAGTCATATTTATCATACAAAATTTCATCAAAATTTACATCTAAGTCTTTAAAACTTAAATGAATTTCTAAAATTTCTGGTTTTGAAATATTATATAAATCATTAATATCATGAAATCTAACAGGGTATCCCCATTTTAGTTTAAATTTATAATTCATTGGTTTAAAAATAAATTTATTTTCTAAATCAGATAGAAAAAAATTATCATTTTCTTTGAAATCTCTTTTTGCAATTTTGCCAATTAAGTCCTTTTTATAATATGGGGGTAGTCCCTTTCCAGGTCCACTAGTGTATATATATTTTGACTTTATAACCTGTCCTTTTTTTAAGTTTGTGTTTATAAAAAGACTCTTTGATAGAACTTCTCTATTAATTAACTCACCCTGAGATATTTTTTTTATATTTTCGTCTCCCAAACTTTCTTCAACATTACGAATATTATCAACCATATCTCTAAATTCTTCAGGTAGAATACTAACTTTATGATCATTACCCTCCATGTTTTTATTAATTGTAATGTGTTTTTCTATTATTCTAGCACCTAAAGTTACAGCAGCAATTGGCACACTTATGCCTCTTTCATGGCCAGAATAACCAACGACAGAAGAAGATAATTCAGATAAGCGCTTTAAATATTGTAAATTTATATCTTTAAAAGGAGCTGGATATGTTGAATTACAATGCAGCATAGAATAACTCGCCCCTTCATTTTTCAAAATTTTAATTGAGTTTATAATTTCATCTTCTGTAGACATGCCAGTTGAGCATATTATCGGTTTATTTGATCTTGATGCACTAATTAACAGATCATGATTATTTAGATCTGCAGAAGCTATTTTAATTGCATCAACACCATATTTTATTAATGTCTTTAAACTTTCCTCATCAAAAGGCGTGCACAATGGTATAATATTATTTTTACTAGAGAATTCCATTAACTTTAAAATTGAATTATCATCTAGTTGATATTTTTCTAGCAAACCAAGCACATATTGTGATCCAAGATCTTCTTTATTTTTATCAATTGAATCATAATTTTTGTACAATTCCTTCATATTTCTCATTTGAAATTTAACACAATCAGCTCCTGCCTCTTTTGACTTAATAATAAGCTCCTTAGCTAATTTTATATCACCATTATGATTATTGCCAATCTCAGCAATAATAAAAGTAGGATTATTTATACTAATAATTTTATTTCCTATTTTTAAACTTTCAAATTCCTGTTTTATAAAAAATTTTATTTTTTTTTGTGAATTAATAATTGGAATAACTTCTATTTTATTTTGGATAAAATAATCCTTACTTGTATCAAAATTATTGTCTTTGATTGAGAAGGGATTATTATTTGTTAAGTATTTTATCTCTGAACTCAAATTAGGATTTGTTTTTTTTATCAACCATCTCCTTATATCTCCATCACTAAGTGAGCCTTTTAATTTGTTGTTTTTATCGGTCACAAAAACAATTTTTGAATTATTCGAATTTAATTTTTTTAAAGCCTGTGAAACAGTTGATTTGTAATTTATACAATATTTTTCTATATTTTTATCAATTATCATAATTAGTCATGTTGTCTCAATATTTATTATTTATTTTTAACTAAATTTAGTAAATATTTACCATAATCAGTGTTAGAATTTTCTTTGGAATTTTTTAATAAAGTTCTTTTCGAAATCCAGCCATTATTATAAGCAATTTCTTCTATACATGCAATTTGCAGACCCTGTCTTTTTTCAGCCACATAAATAAAATTACTAGCATCAATTAAACTTTCATAAGTGCCTGTATCGAGCCATGCAAACCCTCTCCCAAATATCTCGATATTAAGATTAGAATTTTGATGATACAATTTGTTTAAATCAGTTATTTCTAGTTCGCCCCTATGGGATTTTTTAATTTTTTTAGTTAACTTAACAACACTGTTATCATAAAAATATAATCCTATAATAGCTAAATTTGATTTCGAATTTTTAGGCTTTTCAACAATTTTTTTTATTCTGTTGTTCTTATCTAATTCTACTATTCCAAACCTTGAGGGGTCTTTAACAGGATATCCAAAAATAGTAGAGCCTTTACTTCTTGTCATTGCATTTTTTAAAAAAACTTTTAAACCTTGGCCATATAAAACATTATCCCCAAGTATTAAACAGACGTTTGATTTTCCAATAAATTGTTGACCTATAATAAAAGCTTCAGCAATTCCATTTGGTTTTTTTTGAATTTTATAACTTAAATTAATTCCTAATTTTCTTCCTGAATGTAAGAGTGCTTTAAAATGATTGATGTTCTCTTTTGTGGTAATTATTAGGATATCTCTTATACCCGCAAGCATCAGCACTGATAAAGGGTAATAGATCATAGGCTTGTTGTAAACAGGGAGGAGTTGTTTTGAAATTATATTTGTTATAGGTTTTAGTCTTGTCCCTGACCCACCTGCAAGTATAATACCCTTCCATTTAATAGATTTGTTATCAGTTTTCATTTTTGTTTGGTTATTTCTTTAATATACCATTTAATGGTCAACTCTAAAGATTTATTAAAATTAGTAGATCTGTTCCAATTTAGCCCTTTTTTAATTTTATTATTATTTAA
>MDTG01042149.1_pt1 | contig 10475 bp, 9 predicted proteins | sample 811421 | NCBI WGS metagenome assembly MDTG01 (sample SAMN05326645, study PRJNA326480) | marine metagenome | isolation source: seawater | place: Pacific Ocean: South East | collected 2011
TATCAAAAGACTTGATGATATCAAATAGTATTATACATAATCTTTGTGGTGATACACTTACTGTACCGTTTTTTGTATCTCCGACTAAAGGTGTTACTAAGGTGGAATATTTTCAAGATACCACTTCTATTATAACACAAGCCACAGGTACGTTTACTGATTTTACTATTGCTCAAGGTGTAAGACTAAACCCACCTTTACCAGCTATAACTATAGATAAAACTGGCACAATGGTAGGTAATTCAAATAAAGTGGTATCAAGTGGTGGCATACCTAACAATGCAACTAAATTTACCTATCAAACTAGCGATGGTAGAGATAGGACGGTTGTAATTAAATGTATAGATGAATGTAAAAACACACCACATAAAATTAGCTTTACTAATAAGAACGGTGTAATCCAAGATATGTGGTTTTTTGCACTAAAAAGAGATTCTATGAACGCAGAGAGAGAAGACTACAAAGCATCTATCATAGACATTACTGGTCCAGCTAATTATTTAGAATCCGATCATCAAACAAGATACTTAGAAAATCAAGGTAAGGAAAGGTTTACTATGAATACTGGTTTTATAAGCGAAGCATACAACCAAGTACTAAAAGAATTATTGGTCTCTGAATTTGTATATATACACGATAGATTTAGACAAAGTCCTAGTAACCCAGCTTTTTCATTAGCTGTACCAACTAAAGTGGTTACGGGTTCAGTAAGACTACTAAGAAGTAAAGAAGATAAACTTATAAATTATGCTATAGATTTTGAAGCAGATTCTGATTTTGTACAAAGCATAAGATAATGAAAAGAGTAGTACAAATATTTGTAAGCGATACTAGACTAGATTTATTTGATGACGAGAATATAGACTACACATCAAAGATTCAAGATGTCAGAGATATCAAAATGGTATTTTCTGACTTTACACAAACATTTACAGTTCCTGCATCAGATACAAACAATAAAGTATTTAAACACTTCTATAAAACAAATATTACAGGTGGTTTCTTTGATGCTAGAAAAAAAGTAGATGCTGAAATATTTATAAATCACGCATCATTTAAAAGAGGTAAAGTATTTTTAAATGGTGTGAATATGAAAATGAAGAAACCTAGTTCATATGAGATAGTTTTTTATAGCAATCTTATAAAACTAAAGGATCTGATCGGAGATGATGAATTAGAATCTTTATCTTATCTAAGTAATTATGACCACGAATATAGTAGCACTAATGTATCAAACGGTTTACAAGATGGGTTAGATTTAAATTCACAAACAGATTCAATTATATATCCACTTATAACAAGTAAAAAAAGATTGTTTTATAATTCATCAAGTGGTCTTGGATTTCAAGATAATTTTGATGGTAATATATATCATAACCCATCAAATCCAAATGCACAAAATATTTATAGAGGTTTAGAATACACTGATTTAAAACCAGCTTTAAGATTGATACATATAATAGAAGCTATAGAAAGTAAATATTCTATAAGCTTTACTAGAGATGTAACTGGAAGTACAAATAACTTTTTTAGTTCTACTGCTTTCTCTAATTTATATATGTGGCTAAGTAGAAACAAGGATAATATAAATGAATATTCTTCAGGTAATACAGAAGAGTCTTTTGTTAGAACATTAAAATCTAGTGAATTTAATTCGACTTCTTTAAATATAGATAATGTTAGTTACACTAATGAGGTTTTTAGTATTACTACAGATGGCACGAGTACACAAAATTATGATATGACAGTAATTATAAAAACTGTTAGTAATACAAGTAAAGACTATACAATAAAAATAATTAATGTAGATACAGGTGCTATTGTGGCATCTAATAGGACTCAAGGCAACAATGGGTCTGTAGGTTTTTTTATTAATAATAATACTATAGGAACAGTAAATTTAAAAGTATCTGTATCTTCAAATATAGCTTTGAATATTCAACCCAAAGTAACATTTCTATTTAATACTGGTACTGATGATGACGCTGTAGATGTAAGCGAAACATATGATAAAACAGATACCACTTTATCATTAATTACAAATATTAATATTTTAGATCACATACCTAAAATGAAAGTTATAGATTTTTTAGGTGGTTTGTTCAAGATGTTTAATCTTACTGCATTTTTTATAGATGATAGATCTCACGTGGATTTTGATAAAATCAAAGTACAAACATTAGATACGTTTTATACATCAGCAACCAGTAACCCTTCAGGTGGCACAATAGATATAACTGATTTTATAGACATAAGAAGTCATAGAGTAGATGTTTCACTACCTTTTAATGAAATAGATTTAAAATATCAAGAACCTAAAACGTTACTAGCAGAAGAACATAGTGAAAGGTTTAATAAAATATTTGGTGATGCCGAATTTAAATTAGAAGAAGTATTTCCTGATGAAATAGATAGAGGTACTAAATATGAAATACAATTACCTTTTGAACATATGAAGTTTGAAAGACTACTAGATTTAGGAGATGCTAATATAGCAGCTACAGAAATACAAGTAGGATATTCTGCTAAAGGTGATTTTAGATTCGAAGAAGGTGTTGATACAGATGGTGATGGATTAATTGAAGTAGCAGCAGATAAAGCATCTAAAGGTAATTATGAACCAGTTTTAACAAGACCATTATTATTCTATGCTATAAATAAAACAGGTATTACAACAAAAATAAATTATAATGATGGTAGCAGTAACTCAGGACTTACTAAATACTTTAGACCATCTAATACAAACGAAGAAGGATCTAATGAAGCATCACCATTAGAAACAGGCACTACTACATCTACAGTAGAAAATAAATTAGTTGATTCAGGGCAAAACTTTACATCTACTTTAGCTGTAGGTGATGTGGTAAAAAATACTACAGATAATACTACTACCCTAGTCAAGACTGTTGACAGTGATACACAGCTATCTTTACAGAGTAATATATTTACTTCAGGTGAAGTATATAAAATATTTAGACCACCAGCTCATACAATAAACTTTGACAATGAAGTTGACGAATATCAATTTATAGATTACAATGGCACAACGAATTCTTTGTATAAGAAGTTTTATAAAACATATGTAGAATCTGTATTTAATAAAGCAAAAAGAATATATAAATACAAAGCTTATTTACCTGCAAGTTTTATGATACAGTTTAAATTAAACGATCAACTTAAGATACAAGACAAGGTGTATCGGATTAATTCTATAAACACAAACTTAACTACAGGAGAAGCTTCTCTTGAATTACTTAATTTAACATCTGACGAACAGTTATGATAAAAGAGATATTAGAATTACTAAATGCTGACAACTGGTACGGAGTATCAGAAAATGTTGATATTGCTAAAGGCAAATATAAAGCTGTTAGTGACATCAAAGAACTTAAGCAAACACTTAAAAGAATAAGATATGGCAGAGGAAATTCTAATTAGGATAAATCTCCAGTCAGGAGAAGCGAAAAGTAAAATTGATGGTGTTAAGAAATCTACAAGCAAATTAGCACAAGAGAAAAAGAAGCTGTTAGACTTACAGAAAAGAGAAGCTATAGAAATAGCTAAATTACAGGAACAGCAAAAAATACAACGTGAGATAAACACAAAACTAGCACAATCAGAGTTAGGTGTTGGTCAAGCTATTAATAGAACTACTGCTGCACTTAAAACAGGTAGAGCACAATCTGGACTGAATAATGCTATATTGTTAGAAACATCAAGATTAGCTTCAGATGCAAGTTTTGGTTTTACAGCAATAGCAAACAACTTATCCCAAGTAATCAACCTCTTTACAAGTTTTGCACAAACTAACGGTGGTGTGATTGCTTCAATTAAAGAATTAGGTAAATCCATTATAGGTACAGGTGGTCTACTAATTGGTGTACAATTATTAATATCATTTGGTCCTAAACTATTCAAATTCTTTAAGGAACTATTTACAGGTTTTGATACATTAGAAGATGCCTTTAAAAAAGCTGGTGAAGGAATTGCAACACAAGCAGGAAACTTTGACATTTATATTGACAAGCTACAAGATTCTACAGAAAGTCAAGAGCAGCAAGAATTAGCACTTAAAAAACTAAAAAAAGAGTTTCCTGACTTTATAGATAACATAAAAGAAGCAGGTGTAAATTTAGAAGATGTTAAAGATAAAACTGCTGGTGCTACAGAAGAGATAGATAATTTTAGAGAAAGTTTAGTTGAACTAGCTATGTCTGAAGCTGCTATAGATAAAATAAGGGAGATAGCTGGTGAAAGAATACAAATATTAGTCGATAGAGAAAGGCTATTAATAGAGAACAAATTTAAAAATATAGAAGAAGTAGAAAAGATAGTAGCTTTAAGTAAAAAACAAGCTAAACAATTTACTGAAGATGGATTTGCTATTGCACAAAGTACCACAGAACAAATTACCACAGAAAACACACGTCTTGAAAAAGCACAAGAAATATTAGATTTTGAGAAAAAACAACTAGAAGAACTAGATGCAAGAATATTATTATTACAGCAATTTGTAAAGCTTGATGACAAAAGTACTAAAGATGGTGCAAAAAATGCAAAAATAAGAACTCAATTCAGAGCAGGAGATTTAGACTTTGAAAAAGAAATAATTAAATCACAAGAAAGAGCATTAGCTGGTTTTATTAAAACAGAAGAAACTAAAATAATACAAGCAGGTGCGAATCGAATGCAACTAGCTAAATTAAGATTAGACGATTTTAAAGAAAGAGAAAAAGAGAGGTTAAAAGAAAAGGTAGCTAAAATAACAGAAAGATTAGATGATGATAAACTATCTGCAGAAGAAAGAGCTAATGGTTTAAGAAAAATAAAAGAATTTACCAAAAAGAAAAATGATGCCATTAAAGAAGCAGAAGTTTCATTTAATAATTTTATTGTTCAATTAGGTGAAGAAACAAATGATAGGTTAGGTCAAGTTGCTGACGAAAGGGCTAGAAGAGCTAGAGAGATTACAGAAGAAGCAGCAGCAATTAGACAAAACTTTGAGTTAGAAGAAGACCTCAGATCCATAACCATTGAAGGTAAAAGGAATGAGGTAAGAATGATGAGAGATAGATTTGTTTTAGCTAATGAAAAAGCAGCTATACAAAAACGTCTTGATGCAGGTGGTTTAGAGGTAGATAAAAAAGCTGAATTAGAATTACAAAAAACAAAAATTGAAGAAGAACAAGCAAAGATAAGAATTGCTATAGCAGATGCAGAAGCTAACGCAAAAATACAAGGACTTGATGTAACAGCAAACGCATTATCTGCATTTAGTAAACTTGCTGGTGAAGAGACAAAAGCAGGTAAATTTTTGTCTATTGCTAGTGCTTTGATATCAACATATTTATCTGCACAAAAAGCTTATGAATCGCAGTTCTTACCTATACCAACAAAAAGTTCACCAATAAGAGGTGCTATTGCAGCAGCAGCAGCTATTGCTAGTGGTATAGCAAATGTCAAAGCTATTACTTCTGTAAACGAGAAGGGACAATCAGGTGGTGGTGCAGCACAAAGACCATCAATCACTGCTACAGCACCTGACTTTAATGTAGTAGGTGCATCACAAGCATCTCAATTAGCACAAAGTATATCAACACAAGTAGAAAAACCAGTAAAAGCATTTGTAGTAGGTAAAGAAATTACATCACAACAAGAATTAGATAGAAATATAAATAACACAGCAGGAATATGAGAATTATAGAATTAATAATAGACGAAGAAGCATTACTTGCAGGAATAGAAGCTATTAGCATAGTTGATAAACCTGCTATAGAAGAAAAGTTTGTTGCTTTATCAAAAGACCATAAAATACAATTAGCAGAAGTAGATTCTGAAAAGAGAATATTAATGGGTGCTGCTTTAGTGCCAAACAAAAATATATATCGTCAAACAGAAGATGATGAATATTATATTTACTTCTCTGAAGATACAGTAAGAAAAGCATCAGAACTATTTCTTATGAAAGGCAATCAGAATAAATCTACACTAGAACACCAAGCATCTCTTAACGGTTTGTCTGTAGTAGAGTCTTGGATAATAGAAGATGAAGTACACGACAAGTCTAAGAAATACAATATGGATTTACCTGTAGGAACTTGGATGGTTTCTATGAAAGTAAACAACGATGATGTGTGGGAAAACTATGTTAAGACAGGTAAAGTTTCAGGTTTTTCTATAGAAGGATATTTTACAGATAAAATAGAAATGAGTACAGAATTATTAGATGAATCTGAAGCAGAAGAAATATTATTTGAAGTAAAAGACTTTATAGAGTCTAAAAGAACAGAACTTGCATCTTACAGTGACTATCCACAAGGTGTAGTAAATAATGCTAAAAGAGTATTAGAATATGTAGATAAAAATGGCTGGGGTTCTTGTGGCACTGCTGTGGGGAAAAGAAGAGCATCGATGTTGGCATCAAAATCTCCTTTGAGTGTATCAACGATAAAGAGGATGAGAAGCTTTTTAGCTAGACATAAAAAAGACTTAGAAGTATCAAAAACATATTCTGATGGATGTGGTAAACTAATGTATGATGCTTGGGGTGGTAAAGCTGGTCTTAGATGGGCTGTATCTAAATTAAAAGAATTAGGTGAGATAGACCTAGTAAGTCAAGTTATAGATGATGACTTTGCAATTATAGATGATAGACTAGCTTATGCTACAAAAGAAAAGGCTGAAGAGATGGCAAAAAACATAGGTTGTAAGGGTCATCACACTCACGAATATGAAGGTAAGATTTGGTATATGCCTTGTGAAAAACACATAAAAGAAGATATGCAAAAATGTCCTAAAGGGTTTGTAAAAGATAAAACTGGTAAATGTGTAAGAAAAAAAAGTTACTATGCAGAAGTAGGTCCAAGAGGTGGCATTAGAAAATCACCTAAAGCACCAGCATCAGGAACACCAAACCCCAACCCTAAAGGAAAGGGTACAGCTAAAGGAACTGCAAAAGGTAAAACAGGTGCTAAGGTATCTGCAAAAGATAGAGCTACACTGCAAAAGAAAGCAAATGAATTTAACGAAAAGTACAAATCTAAATTAGGTTATGGTGTAACAGTAGGTATGTTGGCTAGTGTTTATCAAAGAGGACTTGGTGCATTTAACACCAGTCGTTCACCAAAGGTTAGATCTGCTTCGCAGTGGGCATTTGCAAGAACCAACGCATTTTTATATTTAGTGAAAAATGGTAGACCACAAAATCCTAAATATACTACGGACTATGATTTACTACCTAAGAAACATCCTAAAAGTAAAAAGTGATGATACGTAGAAGAAAAAATGCTACTGTAAGTAGAACCTCACCAAAAGGTGGTAAAAGAGGATGCTTATGTCCTGATGGCATAACCTACCATTCTAAGTGTTGTGATGGCAGTCTACAAGCACAGGGAATAGGCAATATAACAGGAGACGGAACTTAAAAATGAAACATATTAATATTAAGTAATTAATTACGTGAATTACTTTATAAATATATTAATATGGAATCTCCAAAAGCGACAACAATTTTAAATGAAATATTGCAGAAATTGTCTAAGCTTACTAAGGAAGATGAGTTAGCTCAAGGCATCGAAGAAGAAGCTGTAGCAGAAAATTTATCTGAGCAAGTAAAAGAAGACAACCAAGAAGCAAAACAAGAACTATCTGAAGAAGTAAAACAAGAAGCTTCTGAAGAAAGTGCTGAGGCTGAGTTGTCTGAAGAGTCTACGGAAGTAGAAGCTGAAGAAACTCAACTGATGGAGGGATATGTTAGAACTGAAGAGTTTGAACAAAAAATATCTTCACTAGAAGCTAAAATGGCAGAGCTTATGAAGAAAGTAGACGAGGATTTAGGCATAGCTTACAAAGATAAAAAAATGATGTCTGAGCAAATCGAAAAACTTTCTGCTGAACCTGCTGCTGAAGCAATCAAACATAGTCCTGAAACAGAAGTAAACAAAGCTAATGTAAGCTTTAGAAATCCGAATAGACCTATCAGTACACTAGATAGAGTTCTAGAAAGAATAAGTAAATAATAATAGAAAATAATTAAAAATGGCAACAACAACTTCGATTACTACTACTTATGCTGGTGAATTTGCTGGTAAGTATATTTCGGCAGCATTACTTAGTGGTGATACACTAGCTAATGAGTTAGTAACAATTAAACCAAACATTAAGCACAAAGAGGTGCTTAAGAAAGTGGCTTCTGATGATATCGTCAAAAATGCTACTTGTGACTTTGATCCTACTTCCACACTTACTCTTACTGAGAGAATACTTACTATGGAAGAGTTTCAAGTAAACTTACAATTATGTAAAAAAGATTTTATATCTGATTGGGAAGCTATCCAAATGGGATTCTCAGCATATTCAAATCTACCACCATCTTTTGCTGACTTTTTGATTGCTCACGTAGCAGACAAAGTAGCACAAAGAATGGAGACAAATATTTGGAATGGTGTAAACGGAACAGCAGGACAATTTGATGGATTCAAGCAAACACTTGCTGCTGATTCAGATGTTGTAGATGTTACAGCAACAGACGTTACATCTTCTAATGTTATTGCACAAATAGGTGCTGTAGCTGATGCAATTCCTTCTACTGTTTATGGTAAAGAAGACTTATTTATATACGTAGCATCTAATGTCTATCGTGCATATGTAAGAGCTTTAGGTGGATTTTCATCTAACGTTGGTGCTGCTGGTACAGATAACAAAGGTACACAGTGGTTCAATGGTGGAAATCTAACTTTTGATGGTATCAATGTTGTACTAGCAAAAGGTTTACCTACAAATATTATGGTCGCTGCACAAAAATCAAACCTTTTCTTCGGTACTGGTCTTTTATCAGATCACAATGAAGTAAAAGTTATTGATATGGCAGACCTAGATGGATCTCAAAATGTAAGAGTCGTTATGAGATTTACTGCTGGTATCCAGCACGGAATTGGTAGTGAAATAGTACTTTACACTTAATAGATAATTAATAACAAGAAAGTGGGTGGTTGATTCTGCCCACTATTCTTACTAAAATAAATAAATATGGCTTGTGTTTTAACTAGATCTCGTGCTGAAGCTTGTAAAGACGTAGTTGCAGGTATCAAAGAAGTATATTTTATAGACTTTGGTGGCTTAGGAACTGTTACTTTAGGAAGTAGTGACGAGATAACGAACTTGACTGGTGATTCATCTAATGACTTAGCTTCACATAAGTATGAAGTAAAAGGAAATAACTCATTTGAGACAACTATTAATGCTTCAAGAGAAAATGGTACTGTATTTTATGAGCAAACCCTTAACATCACACTTAAGAAACTTACAAAAGAAGATCACAAAGAACTTAAATTACTAGCTGCTGCTAGACCACATATTGTTGTTGTTGACAAAAATGACAATGCATTTATGATGGGTCTTAATGAAGGTGCTGACTTATCAGAAGGTACTGTATCTACTGGAAATGCTTTAGGTGATTTCAACGGATATAACTATACTTTTGTTGCACAGGAAACATCTCCACCAAATTTCTTGACTGTTGATGCTACTGACGCACAGTATCCATTTAGTGAATTCTCTGGGTTATCAACGATAACTACAGGAACACCTGTGGCAGTATAATTTATTTTGTATTGATAATTAAAAGGGGTATATTTATATCCCTTTTTTTATGCCTAAAAACAAACGGAGATATTACAGTTATTTAGGTATGCACATTTTAACAACATCAACAGATAATCAATTCTTAAAGTTTATATCTAGAGCAGATGCCACTTCACCTACTTTATCACTTACAGATAAAGAGAAAAGAACTACATCTACAGTAAGTGTAACTAAGACTAGCGATGGTGGGTATATGAAACTTACAGGTAGCTTTGCACTTAAAGAGGGTAGACAATATTTGTTTAGAGTTAAAGATGGTGCAACAGAAATATATAGAGGACTAATATTCTGTACAGATCAGACAGCACTTGATAAATACTTTATTAATAGTGGAGAATATGTAACTCAGGATAATTACGATAATGATTTTATAGTATTAGATTAATATGGCAAGAAATAGAAATAAAGCTAAAAATGTAAATATAGTAGCAAAAGATTCAGTTCACGTAATAAATCTTTCTTCATATACATCTCCTCAAGTAGTAGAGAATCCTAGAAAAGATTATATAGAATATGGAGATGACAACCAATACTTTCAATACTTAATTGATAGATACAACGGTTCTGCTACAAACAATGCAGCAATAAATGGTATATCTGAAATGATATATGGCAGAGGACTAGATGCTTCAGATAGCAAAGAAAAACCTGAAGCTTATGAGCAAATGCAAAGTTTGTTTAGTAAAGAGTGTATGAAGAAAGTATGCTATGACTATAAAATGATGGGTCAAGCAGCAGTCCAGGTAATTTATACAAAAGATAGAACAAAAGTGTTTGAAGTAGAACATATACCTATTGAAACATTAAGAGCTGAAAAAGCTACAGATGGTAAA
>MDTG01112542.1_pt1 | contig 10475 bp, 5 predicted proteins | sample 811421 | NCBI WGS metagenome assembly MDTG01 (sample SAMN05326645, study PRJNA326480) | marine metagenome | isolation source: seawater | place: Pacific Ocean: South East | collected 2011
CAGCCTACTTTGGAAGGTACTAATTCGAATTCAACAATTTATACAACTTCATCTTTGCAAATTTTAGAACCAATTTATATTAATGAGCCAGATGATGGAGCCTTTGATAATGTTACAATAATGGAAGATGGTAGGAGATTTTGCCTTAGTCCAGATGAAGGTGTAATTTGGGATACTGGTTATCCTATATCATATATTAGCGTTAAAGATGAAAATGGATTTGAGAGTGATAAAATTGAACCATCAGCATATGAATCTCCAACATCTGTTTGCTTTGATGTAACGCAGAGCCTTGATAATAGTGAGTATGTTTATATAGAAAATTTAAGAATTAGAGCTGTTTCATCTAGTAGAACTGCTTCATATGGCTTAAACTTATTGTTTGATGATCTTGGTTCATATCAAGATAGATACGAAGATTGGTTGCAAGTAATTAATTTTAATATGACTTCTATAGATGATCAAACATTTGTTCCTGGAAGTGTTGATCCAATAGATAATAAGATAACTATTAGAATAGATCAAGATACTCCTAATATTCATTATTCTGATACTTTGGGATTAAGATTTAAGATACCTTATTCTTTAGATGCATATTGGGATGTAGAGAATACAAATATTGAAGTTATTTCTCAATCTGATAATAGTGATATTGAAATTGGTGAAATATACTTTTCAAATAATCAAGGAACTGATTTAAATCCAAAATATAAATATATTGATTTAATCTTGTTGAATGATTTTAAAAATTCTGAATTTGTTGTTTTAGATGGCTTCTATATTAATCCTGTTAGTCCTTCTAATGGTCGATTATCCGTATCTTTAGATGGATCTGCAAATTCACTTATAGTTTTTGATAATAAAACTAAATATGTAGCAGATATGGATGTATTTATGTCCGATTCTCGTAAATATTTTGTAAATGATACGGATGAATTTAGTGAATTGCCTTCATTGAATATTAAAGAATCATTATCTGCATCTATAATTAGTCAGTCTATTATTTATTTTGATTTACCAAATGGTATATTTTGGAATGAACAGTCTGTTATTGATGTCGCGAATATGAATATTAATAGATTCCAAATTGAAAAAGATCCAAATTTAGAATCAAGAATTAAAATTTTTAATATAGATATTGATTTAGATGAAACTATTCAAATTCAAGGATTAAAGTTGGATAATTTAACTTCTGAGTCAATTGGGAATCTAAATTATACCATAGATTATTCTGCATATAATGAAAATCCACTTGGAACAAATACTGTTACTATTTTAGGTGATAAAGCGATTAATGTTCTAGATCCATCTGTTTCGCTAAATTCCTTTAATGATAATATCCCATATGCTTTAAATGACTCAACTCATATATTTAATATATTATTAGATAATAAAGATTTCTTTGATAATGATTATAAGTTAGTACTAAATCTTTCAAATAATCATCTAGATTATATTGAATTTATCGATATTGATTCACCTGGTCTAAATTATTCAATTGATGAATCTCTTAATAACCAGTTATCTATTACAGTTTCCAATGAAGATTCTATTGCTCACATAGGATCTTTGTTATCTATTCCGCTTCATATTAAGTATAAGAATGATTTCTGCTCACTATCAGAAGATGATTTTGCTTTATTGAAGAGTGGTGTAGAAAATCATTTAGTTTTTTCATATGAATATAATGGTATGATTAATACAAACACTAAAAACTCAGAAAATCTTGTATCATTGTTTTCTCCAATTATTCCTAATAGCTCAGTTAATTTAAATTATGATAACAATGGAAATTCTGATATTTCATTCTTTATTCAAAAAGATATGAATTTAGAAAATATAGATAGTCTATTTTCTTTACAGTCTGATACTTATAATTTTAACTTCTCTTCTAATGATATTTTAGGTAATTCTAATGAGGATTCATTTTTCTGTGAAGAATCTGGTAATTCAGTTAATTATCAAGAAATTAAGATGTCATTTACAAATGATTATTCTGAAATAGTTTTAAATTCTTGTGTTAATGATAGCGAGAATGATATTTGCCAGTTATCTTTAGTTCCAAATCGTAATAATTTAATTAATAATAGTACTAATTATTCTAATGATAAATTAATATTTAATATTGAAGGACATGGGGGAGATGGTACTATATCTGAAGGACAAATTAACGAAGATTATTTTGAATGTTCTGTAGATTTTGAAATACATGATATGGTTCAAGATGTGATAGCTTGTAATTATGAACAGATTACTTGGTCTGAAGATGTTGTTATGCCTTTATTTAATAATTGTGTAGAAAGTTTAGGTTCAACAGTTCTTGCTGTTTATGTATACGAAAATAATTGCATTCGTTCTAATAGTTTACCTTTAGCTCTTCAATTTGTTCAAGATATAACACCGCCTTCATTGTTAACAAGCTTTGAGAATCTTAATGCAATTGGAAAAAATAATTCAGGACACGAATATTTTTATGAAGAAATTATTAATATAGAATTTGTAGATGATTTAATTGTAGAAGATGGTTTAATATATTTTAATAATGGAATTTCAGATAATTATATAAACTTATCTGATACATTATCTATTACTTATACAATAAATTGGAATGCTGAAGGATATTCAGATCAGATTATTGGAGATTTTCAGTGTGATCAAGGTATTGAATCTAATGAATGTAATTTTGATATGACGTTTGAAAATTTATTAGAAATGGATTTAAACGATAATGTAATGCCATTTATTAATAATGTTGATAAAGTACGAACATCTATTGAATTTAGAATTTCTGATGCCTTAAAAAATGAAAAAATAGAAACTATTTACTTTACAGTATTATTTGATGAAAACGGTGTTCTGTCTGATGATATTTATAACTTTCCTAATCCTTTTAATAATAAAGGAGGCAGTGGTACAACAATTAGATATATGCTAACGCAGAACATTAGTTATGGTAACTTTATTGTATTAGATGCATCTGGAAAGACAGTTCTGAGACGACCTCTTGAATCAAATGATTTATTAAAAGGTACTCATTATATTAATTGGAATGGAAATGATGCTTCAAGTAGAAGACTCTCTTCAGGTATATATTTTGGTTTTATTGAACTTGAAGGAGAAGTTAAGAAAAGATTAAAAATGGTTATTAGGAATAAATGAAGAAATATTTACTTATATTAATATTCAATATTATAATTTCAAATGAATTTGATAATTTTGGAACATTCATATTTAATGCTAATTCATCTGAATCAATATCTATGAGTGATGCAACAGTAAGCTGGATAGGTGGAGCGAGCTCAATGACAAATAATCCTGCAGGTTTGACCACTCTAGCATATTCAAATAATTTATTGAGTAGAAAATTCATTAATAATTTTGGAATAGAGATTGGCAGCTCAATGGAGACAGCAAATATAAATAGTCTTGGTGATACTCAGTTTCCTTCTATTTCGTTAGGATGGGGTTTTGATCCAAAAATCCAAGATTTATTTTTAGGATTTGGAGTTAGCTTTCAATCTATCCAAGTTGCTTCTGTAGAAGAGTGGGATGAAAATGAATTTTTTAATGGTTATTTTGATTATATGGAATCTGCTTTCTCAGCAGCTTTTGCTATTGAATATTCACCAGTTAAGCTAGGATTTAAATGGATTTATTATATGCAAAATATTGAAATAGAAAATCAAATAGATAATTTTAATCATATACAGAATAATAATTTTTTACCATCTGAATTTGGTTTGCAATATAAAGTAAATAAAAGTTTAGATTTAGGTTTACTTATTTCTAAATCTACTAGAGTTGGAATTCATGATATGAGTTTATATAGATCTAAAGTTGGAATTTCTTATAAAATTAATTCTAAAAATGACTGGAAGCATATGCTAGCTTTAGACTGGGAAAAGACTTCTAATAATTATAGTAGTTTAAAATTTGGATATCAGTATTATGTATTGAAAAATTTACTTATTAGATCAGGCATGCAAACAGAAATTATTCAAGAAAATACTGATTGGAGTTTATTAAATACTCTTCAAGGCTCATTGGGTCTATCGTTTAAAATTCCAACTAATAGTGAAGTAGGAAAAGATTTAGTATTTAATATTTCTTTAAAGCAACACGTTTATCCTAATATTACAAATCCCTTATCTAGAACAATTGCTTTCTCTGTTTCTTATAAGAATTTTAAATAGTAGTTCTGCATTTTCTTGATTTAGCTATTTTCCTATAAATTTTATTACCAATGTAATTACTTATATATGGAATGTATAAAAATAATAGAATTGGATAAAAAATTCTTATTTTTGAAATTATATATCTACAAGCAGTAAACTCAGTTAGAATATTTTTATTTTCTTTTATCACCACAATAGTTTTATCAATTAATGACTTAGTTATATTTTTATTTTTATTTTTAGAATTAATATACTCATCTGAAGCTACCCATTCAAACTCATTGCTTCTATCTAGCAATTCTAGTTTATTTTTAATATCTCTACAAAGAGAACATTGATTATCAAATATTACTTTATTTTTCATAATTATTTATAGAAAGTAGTCCGCTAGTTAAAACACCTGGATACATCAGATCTATACCATAAGGATAATCTAAATATATCCATATTAAAGATACAAAAATAGGTGTTATCAATGTAATTGTTGGATACTTTATAATTTTATTGGGTTTAAATATGATAATTAAAAATGGAATTAAAATTGATGACGCAGCAATAGAACCAAAAATATACCAAATATCTATAACTTGAATAAAATTAATAGAAATGATATATGAAAGTAAGCCTATAATTAAAAGTGCTACTTTATTGGAAAATCTATTTTTAGTATCAATTAGATCATTTGTTATTAAAATTGAAGAAATAAAGAAATAACTATCAATGGTAGACATTACAACAGATAATAATCCAATATAAAAAATATTTTTAATAATAACTGGTAAATAGTTCTCAGCTAAATAAATATAGGGGTTTAAATTATTTAAAGTATCAATTGGTATTATTGCAGCTGCATAAAGTCCTAAAGAAATTGTTAAAATATCAAAAATAAACCAAAAGATAATTGATATAAAAAAACCATTTTGTATAGTTTTTATATCTTTGCTTGAATAAGTTCTATGAAAGATACTTGGATCAATAAAAGTAATCATAGATATTAATGACCATGATAAGATGTACCCTAAAGGAAATTTTCCACTAAGGTTTAAATGTTCATCAGGTAAATTAGTTATTAAAAATTCAAATCCTCCAAAATTTATTATTAGATAAATTAATATAACAAAAAAACCGGAGTACATAAATATAAACTGAATTATATCTGTTTTAATAATGGATTTTAATCCACCTGAATAGATATAAGTAATTGAAAATAATATACCAAAAATAAGTGCTTGGTTAGTGCTTATATCTAAAATATGAATTAATAATGTACTTAGAATCATCAAATATGGTGCAGGAGAAGATAAAAAAATTAAAACAATGCTAGTTATTCTTCTTGATGTATTTCCATATTTAATTCCAAAATATTTTGGGATTGATTGTATATTGTTAGTACTTAGCTTAGGTGCTATAAAAATAGCAAAAATAATAGCTGAAATGTAATAAAATAATCCAAATATTACCCATGTAACTATTCCATTAAGATAGCTAAATCTACCTATTTCAAGAATTCCTCCATACCAAGTAGTTACAATCGTTGCAACAAAAGAAGGTAGTGTTAATTTTCTTGAAAGGTATAGATAATCATTATTGGAAATATTTTTATTATTATATATACCTAATAAAAAAATTAATATGAAATAAGCATAAATCAATTTACATATTATAATCTAATGTTATGCCTATTGATCTTGGATCACCAAATGATTGATAGTCTTTTACTTCATATGTTGGATCAAGTACAAACTGATAGCCTCTAATCGAGTATTTTGTATTGGTTACATTTTTACTCCATAAGCTTAGCTCAATATTGCTTACTTTATAATTAAATGAAATATCAATTAAATTATATGGATTTGACATAACATTATTTTGTTCTTCAAAATAGAAGTAACCTATATAATTAGAATTAATGTTAAGATTTAATCCCCTTATCCTTTCTGAAAGATCATAGATTAAGCTAAATCCATATTTATTATTTGGACTATGAGCCAGAGCTCTATTGCCATATGTTGTTCCAAGATATGAGAAACTTGAAACATGAGTTTGTAAGTAGGATAGGTATGAACCAAGAGTTACTTTTTTAGAAATTTTATGATCTAGGCTAAATTCAAAACCGTAATTATATCCACTTTTTGCATTAAATGTTGCATAGTCAAAGCTTGTTGGGTCATTAGGATCAATTTGATAGGATAGTCTTAGCTGAGGATTTATTCGATGCATATAAAACGCTGATAATTCGATTTTAAGATTATTCTGAGCATAAATTGCTCCTATATCAATATTATTACAAAACTCTGTATTGTAAAGTTTTAGTGAATCTGATAGGAATGGTGCTTGAGTTTGATTAATACCAGCCGTTTTATAACCTCTAGATACAGAAGCGTTTAAAAATGTAAAATTATCATATTTATAGTTTAGTTTTATATTACCACCAATTAGGTTTCTATCTTTAATTTCATTAATATAACTACCCATTGTACCATTATTCAAATAGTTTAAATCTTGCTTTGTAAGATTGTAGTCATAGCGTAATGTTGAAGATATTATTAATTTATTTGAAATCGGATAACTTAATTTATTGTAAATAGCATAGTTGCTTATATCAAAGGTAGAATTAATATTCTGAGCATAGCCAGCAAAAAGCCAACCATCTCGATAATCTTCTTCATTTAATTTTGAAAGATATAAACCTGATGTCATTGTTAAATTATTTTTTAATTTCCTTTTTAGTCTAAATTCTTGGGAATATGAAGTCCTATTTCTATTAGTTATATCTTTAAATTCCCATGCTCCGTAATAAGCATAATAAGGATTTTCGCTATTCCAATTATAAGGATCATTACTCCAAAAATTGTTATTACCCCAGTCACCATCATATGAATAAACAATATCATTTTTAGAATATGTAGAAATTGAAGTAAAGTTAAATTCTTTTATTTTGTGATTAATTGTTAAAGAATAAGCATTAGATTTTTGCTTATCTTGACCTTGAAAATCTGAATATGTATTAAAACCATTGTTGTCAGGTGTCCAAACATCGTAATTATTATCTAAATCAATTAAATAGTATACAAAATCAAATGCAAGGTCTGGCTTAGGATTATATCCAATTTGAATTTTCAGTAAATTTTCATCTTTAGAATTTGAATCGAATTTTTTATTTTCATTATCAGAAATATTCGTAATAAATCCATTTGTGTAATCACTAGAAATTGTTAGCTTTGTTAAAATTTTATCAGATATTGGAATAGAAGTAGATAGATTAAATGATTGTCCATTATTTGAGTATATACTGGTGTTGAAATTAAAAGAGGGTTTATTAGTTGGCTTATTTGATATTAAATTAATGATTCCAGCCATAGAGTTAGGACCATAAGCTGATGACTGAGGACCTTTAAAAATCTCTATTTGCTGAATATCATACAATTTTCCAATCATCCCAATACCTGAAAAGTCAATATTATCTACTATGTATCCAACATAAAAATGCGGAGGGCCCTCTCCTGAAAACTGACTTAATTCTCCTAAGCCTCTTAATTGAAAGTACTTTGGTATTGAGGTCCCACCTGAATAATGTATACTTGGTGATGATTGGATGAGATCTTTAAAATCATTCTTTCCATTAATTGAAAAATTATTATTTAACAAGTCAATATCTGTAGAAATAGAATTTTCATCTATTCCACCATAAATTTTTATTTCTGCAATATTGATTTTTAAGGTATCTTTATCCTCATTCGAAAATAAAAAAGTGGTTATTAATATTAGGTATATAAAAAAAATCATTTGTCTTCCTCCGCTAGCATTATCTAGATCAGGTTTAAAGGGTATAATCTCAGCGTTTTAGCACCCCTGTAACAATTAAATTTAAGGAAATTATATTATTAAAAACTAAATTTAATAATGGATTTACTTAAATATGAATTGAAGTACTGGAGTGATGGTATAAAGTATATTGCAGGTGTTGATGAAGCTGGGAGAGGCCCTTTAGCAGGCCCTGTAGTAGCTGCATGCGTAATATTAGATCAAAAGTTAGAAATTGAAGGTATAAATGATTCTAAAAAAATAACGCCTAAAAAAAGAAAAGAATTATTTACTTTAATTAAAGAAAAAGCTATTGATGTAAGTATTGGTATTGCAAATGAAAATGAAATTGATGATTTAAATATACTCCAAGCAACTTTCTTAGCAATGAAAAGAGCTGTAGGTAATTTAGCTATTAAGCCCGAATTACTTTTAATAGATGGGCCATATTCTGATATTAAATTAATAAAGAAAAAAAATATTGTTAAGGGAGATAGTAAATCAGCAAGTATTGGAGCAGCATCTATTATAGCAAAAGTAGTTAGAGATAGAATTATGACAGAATATGATAAGATCTATCCAGAATATGGTTTTTCAAAACATAAGGGCTATGGTACAAAATTTCATATTGAACAATTAAATATTTATAAAGCAACCCCTATACATAGAAAATCTTTTCGTATAGTAAATAGCAATCTTCCTAGTTATAAATTTTATGAGAAGAATAAAAACTTTAGAAAATTAGCTGTTCAAATAATCGCTACTAGATTTATTAAGCAAAACTATACTTTGATTGATAGAGATATTAATCTAGACAAAATGAATGATAAAATTGATTTATTGTATGAAAGTCAAGAAAGAAAAGTATTTATAAAAGTTATTTATATATATAATAATAGTTCAGATAGTTACGAAAAAAACGAAATAGTAAATATAAAATCTTATAATAAGATTATAAAAAATACTTTATCTGAAAAAGATTTTAATAAAAAAGTAAATTTTAATGTAATTTTAGTTGTGTTTAAACCAAGGCATAAACCGCAAATAACTATACTTAATGATGAAAAAATACATTAGTTTTTTATTTATTTTTACATATACTCTATGTTTTGAAATTGCAGATGCAATTGGCTATAACGGAGCTGTCGCGTCTTCAAAGGAAGAGGCTTCACAAGTTGGTATAGAAATCTTAAAAAAAGGAGGCAATGCTATTGATGCTGCTGTAGGTGTTGCTTTTGCGCTTTCTGTTGTACACCCAAGTGCAGGGAATATTGGTGGAGGTGGTTTTATGGTTATCAGGTTATCTAATGGTCATACTACTGCAATTGATTTTCGTGAAAAAGCTCCCTTGGATTCAGATAAGGATATGTTCTTAGATAACAAAGGTGAAGTCATTCAGGGTAAAAGTAAGTATTCAGCTTTAGCAGCAGGAGTCCCAGGTACAGTGTTTGGTTTAGGATATGCACATGAAAAGTACGGAACTATGACATGGGAATCACTTCTATATCCTGCTATTCAGCTTGCTAAATATGGTTTTAAGCTAGATTACCATAATTTAAAACTTCTCAATTCAGATAGATATAAAAGCTTTTTAGCTATGGATTCTGAAACTAGAAAAATTTTTACGAAAAGTAATAATCTTCCATTTAAATTAAATGAAACTTTTATTCAAAGTGATTTAGCTCATACATTAATAAGAATTGCAAAGTATGGGTATCATGAGTTTTATAATGGAGTTACTGCAGACTATATTGTAGATTGCATGAAAAGAGTTGGAGGTATTATATCACATACTGACCTTAAAAACTATAGAGCTGTAGAGCGAACGCCTATCAAGTCAAAATATAGAGATTATACTGTATATTCCATGCCTCTTCCATCATCTGGTGGAATAACGTTATCAAATATTTTAAATCAAATTGAAAATTTAGATATTGGAAGCCTTAATCCAAATGGCTCAGAGTTTATTCATTTATTGTCAGAAGCTGAAAAACGTGCATACGCTGATAGGGCTGAATTTTTAGGAGATTCTGATTTTATTAATGTGCCTATAAATAAGCTTATTTCTAAAGATTATGCCTATGATAGATTTCAGACTATCTCTTCAAAAAAAGCTATTTCAAGTAAAAAAATCAAACATGGAGTTATTGAATTTATTGAAGAGTCTGAAGAAACAACACATTTTTCAATAGTTGATAAATTTGGTAATGCAGTAAGTTTAACTACTACTGTTAATGGTTGGTTTGGAAATGGAATTACTGTTGATAATGCAGGCTTTTTATTAAATAATGAAATGGATGATTTTTCAATTAAGCCAGGTGTTCCTAATTTGTATGGTTTAGTAGGAAATAAGGCAAATTCAATAGAGCCAGGTAAAAGAATGTTAAGTTCTATGACTCCAACTATTGTTGAAGATGAAAATCAAGATTTATTTATGGTTTTAGGTTCGCCAGGTGGTTCTACAATAATAACTAGCGTTGCACAAATTTTAATTAA
>MDTG01160709.1_pt1 | contig 10475 bp, 10 predicted proteins | sample 811421 | NCBI WGS metagenome assembly MDTG01 (sample SAMN05326645, study PRJNA326480) | marine metagenome | isolation source: seawater | place: Pacific Ocean: South East | collected 2011
ATGGTACTGCGTCTCAAGACGTGGGAGAGTAGGGCACCGCCAAACCTAGCAAAAACCAAATAATCCTCTCGTACGATGTAACACACACCAATCAGCACCACGTCACAATGCCAGCCGGTTACACTCCGTGCAGGCGTTCGCCGTTCTGAATTACGGCCGCGCCCCGAGTAGATATCGGGGCGCGGACGGACTCGTTTGGGCCTCGGTCAGTCCGCTGGCTCGGTCGGGGGCGCTTCCTCGGTGGTCGCATCGGGTGTTATGGTCTCCGTGCCGTTGTTGCCGAACATTGAAAAGGCAACGATCGCAATCACGACGACCAGCGCCAGAACGACGAGGATGTTGCGGGACATGGTGTGGTCTCCTTCCATTTCCTGTCGTGGAAAGCCTAGGTGGCGTGAGGAAACCGGGGAACCCCGGGCCGCGGCACCTGCGCTTTTCCGGCGGAGGGCTGCCGGAAAATTTAGGGCTTCGGCGGGGAGCCGCGAACCGGAAGGGCGCCGGGCCAGACGATATATGATTCCTCTCTTGCGATCAGCCGACAGCTGTCAGAGTCGCGCTCGCGGTTACCTCATGCAGCGCGCGAGGCACGGCTCAGGCAATGAGAAATGAAAAAAGCCGCACGGAATTCCGTGCGGCTTTTCTGCGTGAGGTGCGCCAAGGTCAGGCCGAGGAACCGTCGCCCTCCATGCGGACCCGGAAAGGCTGGGTCTCGCCCTGCTTGGACTCTCCGAGGTAGAGCGTCTGGTGGGGGAAGGGGATCTCGATGTTGCGTTCGTCGAAGACCTCCTTGAGGACGCCGTTGTAGGCGCGGCCGACGCCCCATTGCGTGCCGGGCACGCATTTGATCCGGGCACGCACCACCACGGCACTGTCGCCGAAGGCATTGATCCCGAACCATTCGAGGTCGCCCATGATCGACTGCGCCTGCTCCGGGTCGGCGCGGAGCTGTTCGAAGGCGTCCAGCATGGCCTGTTTCACCTCGTCGATGTTCTCGCGGTAGGCCACGCCCATGTCGCAGACGAAGTAGCCGAACTCGCGGACGAAGTTGGTGACCATGTCTACCGACGAGAAGGGGATTACGTGGAACGCGCCCGAGAGATCCCGCAGGCTGACCGAGCGGATGGTCAGGCGCTCGACCACGCCGGTGGTGCCGCCCACGGTCACCACGTCGCCCACGTTCATCGCGTTCTCGAACTGGATGAAGATGCCGGTGATGATGTCCTGCACCAGCTTCTGGGCACCGAAGCCGATGGCAAGGCCGAGCACCCCGGCCGAGGCCAGCAGCGGCGCGATGTCGAGCCCGACTTCGGACAGCACGAACATCAGCGTGATGATCACCAGCGCGATCGTGGCGGCATTGCGCAGGAGCGTCAGCAGCGTGCGCTCGCGAGCGGTGGCCACCGAGCCGAACTCGGGGTTCAGGCGATAGTCGACCCAGGAGGTCATGGCGACCCAGATCACGAAGGCCACGAGCAGGATGGCGGCCACCGAGAAGATCGCACTGGTCAGCTGCAGTCCGATCTGGCTTGCCATCCAGCCCCGCAGGTCGATCAGGCTTATGGCGTTCAGGGCGAACACCACGACCAGCAGGAAGATCGCGAAGCGCAGCACGAAGAGGGTCTTCGGCACGAAGGTGTTGAGACGCCGTTCGAGCAGCGGCAGACGCTGGGTCACCGTCTCGGGAAGCTGCACACCGCGCACCATGATGCGGGTCAGCACGCCCGAGATCATCACCCCCAGCAGTGCGACGACCAGGACCTGGCCCGAGTTCAGCAGCGATCGGAAGGCCGCGTCCCCGGGTTGCACCAGCACGAGCACGAGCATGGTGAGCAAGTAGAGAAGGGCGGGCCAATGCCAGTGGCGGACAAGGAACCTCAGCGCGCTGCGCCGCTTGCGCGGGGGCTCCTCGGTCTCGCCCATCGGGAACTCGTCCGGGGCGGCGGAGACCGGCGCATTTTCCTCGGTGGCCTGCTCTGCGGCACGGACCTCTTCGGCGTGTTCCGCCTCGGTCTGTCCGCCGCGCTCGAGCCAGTCGGCGACCGGTCGGCGGTTGCGCAGCACCAGCCAGATGGCAAGCCCGACCACGAGAAGCGCGATGAGCGCGGACGTGGCGCGCCCGGCGGCGAGCGACACGTTGGCATTGATCACCGGGACGATCAGCAGCTGGCCGTAGCCCACGAGGCCGACCATCAGGTTGAGACGTCGCGCAAGATACTGCGCGGCAGTGTTCGAGATCGGTAGTGGCCGCAGGTTTCCGGCGGAGGGCGACAGGGCAAGACGCACCACGACCTTGGCGAGCTCGACCAGAAGGAACGCGTTGAGATAGAGCGTCTGGCGAATGCCGATCTGCCCGTAGTTGCCGATGAACAGTGTCGCGATAAGGTAGCCCACTGCCCAGGCGGCGACGACGATCAGCGCGTCGATGACTGCGGATGCAAGGAAGAGAAGGACAGTGCGCAGGATGCCACTGTCCCGGGCAGAGGCGCCCATGCGGCCATAGAATGCCTTGCCGAAGCGGCGCAGCACGAGAAACACCGCGACGGTCGCGACGATGATCAGCGCGAGGTCGCGCAACGCATCGAGCAGGACGCCGGCCTCGCTACCGTCGAGGCCGTCGAACACCTGCGGCGCGCGCGTGATCTGGTTCCACACGGCTTCGCCGCGCGAGGCGACATCCTCGGCCGTCTGCTGCGTGATGAGGGCGATCCGGCGGCCGAATGAAAGCGCCTCGGACGGCGCGGCCTCTTCGCCGGCCAGCGTGTCGACGATGGCGTCGTCAGCGGCGGCTTCGGCCGTTTCCCGTGTCGCGCGAAGCTCGGAAATGAGCGCGTCCCGGCTTTCGGGGTCTTCGATCACGTCAAGAAGCAGGTCGAGCTTCGTGGCGGACTGTTGGGCAGTTTCGGCCTCGGGGGCGGTGGTCTGCGCCTGCGCGACGGCGGGAGCGAGCACGGCGATCGACAGCGCGGCGAGCAGCAGCGCCGCCAGTCTGTTTCCCAGGGATCTCATGTCACCTCGTTCGATTTCTTGATCATTTGCAGCCATGACTATAGCGCAGCGCGGCAAAACGGCACGGGCATGGGGTCAAGTTGTTGCGAGCCGGGCAGGGCCTCCATCCGGAAGTCCTGGATGACGCGGTCGCGCAGGTTTTCGGGTTCGGGCGGTCCCGGATGGACGCTCATCCACCGGACCGCGACCGGAGGCATGCAGGCACCGGGACGCGGCGTTGCGAACTGTCCTGTGGTCATGCTGCAGTGCAGCGCCTAGGTATCCGGGCAAGCAGGGACGCAGCGCGCCCCGGAAGACATCAGGAGAGATGACATGACCGCAACCGACATCCATTCGCTGCAAACCGAAGCCAAGAGCCGCCGCGGCATCTTCCGCCGCGTTCTCGATGTTCTGGTGACCATCGCCGAGACCACCCAGCAGGCGCGCCGCCTGCAGGAACTGACGAACATGAGCGATGCGCAGCTGGCCGAGCGGGGCCTGCGCCGCGAAGACATCACCCGTCACGTGTTCCGGGATCAGGTCAGCCTCTGAAGCGATCTGGCGACCCAGAGGCGAACCATCTGCTGGCTCCCGTGATCGCCGGATGACCTTGTGGCGGCATGGGGCCAGAGGCCTCCGCCCCCGGTGAAAAGCCGCGGTCGTTTGCTGTCGTCGCGCGGACGTTGACCGGTGGCCTTTTGTCCGGCGCGGAAACATGTCAGGTGTGGCGCCGAGCCCATCGCAACCGCCCGCCGGAGACCGTATGCCCGATCTCGACGACCGACTGCTTGTTCACGTCTTCGGCGAGGCCGATTTCGCGACCTTCAATCTCGACCCCGAGGACGTTCGTGCACGGCGCAAAGTGTTCGGCACGAAGGAAGGTGACGATTACGTCCAGGTGATCGGCGCGCTTTTCAGCGGCGACAACTGGGACCAACTCAAGCTCCGGCAGGCCGAGAACGGCATGACCTACGAGGATCTCGTGGCGAACTGCCTGATCAGTCTCGTCGCCGGGACCGAGTCCGTTTCGTTCGCGCTCGAAGGCGGCTACAACCTCGTCGCGCTCGGGGTCTTCCGCGGGGTCTCCGAACGCAAGGAAGTGCCGAGCTACAGCGCGCGTTTCCTCGGCGTCTCCTCCACCACGACAGACGATGCGCATGCGCACCTGAGCCTCGTCCGTGAGGGCGTCGGCCAGATGGTGGGCGAGATCGAGGGCGATATCGACGCCGGCCGGATCCACTCGGACAGTGTCATCGCCCACATGATCCACCCCGACGTGGGCCCCGAGGACGCCTCCGACGATGCGGAAGAGGTCACGCCGCTGCCGCAATCGGTCATGTTCCACGAGATGCTCGGCGATAAGGGGGCGGAAACGGTGATCCTTTGCGCCTGCGATCCCGAGTTCGCGCGCCCGCTCGCGCAGGTCGACGACCTCGTGGTGGGGCTCATCTCGGGCATCGTTCCGACCCCGCATGGCAGTGTCGGCTACTGGCTGTGGCAGATCGCGCCGAACACCGGGCACGGCTTCCTGCAGGAACAGTTCGTCGACCTCGCGGATTTCCCGAACCCGACCTACGACCGTCTGAAGACGGCGGAGACGGTGCAATTCGTCGTCGTCGACCGCACCACGCACCGCCGAAGCCATTCGCTACTGCTTCGCCGCGCAAGCCTCGGGATCGACGAGTTCGAGGCGATGGCGCTCGAGGTGGCCGACTCCGAGCCCGATGCCGATTTCGAGGCTGCCTGCGCGCACGTGATGGAGACCGTCGACCCGCAGGAATTCCTGCGGCAGACGCTGGCGCAGAAAAGCAAGCGCAAGACCAACCTTCACTGAGCGCCGGGTGCGAGCACCGGGCCGGGTCGGCGTGCGTCAGCCCCCGAAAACGGTGGCTGCGTGAAGGAAAGCACCTCTGGTCCGTTGGAGAAGCGGCGCTATCTTGGTGAAAGACGGTCTTTTGGGGAGGGACATGATGCTGCGACAGCAGAGCCCGCAGTATGGGCCGATGGATTTTCTGGCCGGTGACGGCGAGATGGCCAGGCGTATCCGCGAGACTGACTGGAGCGAGCATCCCTTCGGACCGATTGAAGAGTGGCCGCAGTCCCTGCGGCTGGCACTGTCGATCTGCCTGAACTCGGCTTTCCCGACGGCGATCTACTGGGGCCCCGAGTTGCGCCTTCTTTACAACGATGCCTGGGCTCCAATCCCGGGGCCGCGCCATCCGGAGGCGCTCGGTGCTCCGGCCAGACGGGTCTGGAGTGACATCTGGGACGTCATCGAGCCACAGTTCAACGAGGTTATCCGCAGCGGCACGGGGCTCTTCGCCCAGGATCAGATGTTGCCGATGCAGCGCTACGGTCGCGTCGAGGAAACCTACTGGAACTACAGCTTCACACCCCTGCGCGGTGAGAAGGGCGACATCGTCGGGGTCTGGAACTCGGGAAGCGAGACCACGCAGAACGTGATCCAGCGGCGCAACGCGGAATTCGTCGTGCGCCTCAACGAGGGGTTGCGCGGCTGCGCCTCGGCCGAGGCGGGCATGACGCTCGCGCTCGAGCGGCTCGGAACGCACCTCGGGGCCGATGTCGTCGGGGTGCTGGAGCCCGGACGCGACGAGGCGCTCGGGGTCACCCGCGTGATCTACCCGCCGCAATCCGAGGCGATCTCGCCGCTGCGCGATAACTGGGTCGGCCCGAACGCGGAGGCCGAGCTTCGCGCCGGCCGGGATGCCTTCGTCGATTGCGAGGATCCCGCGCTCGAGCCGGAGACACGGCGTTACTTGGTGGATCGGAACCTGTCGAACGGCGTTTTCGTGCCCTGGACGAGCGCGGGGCGGCTGGAGGCTGCGCTGTTCGTCCACTGGTCCCAGCCCCGTACCACCAGCGTGCTGGACGTGGCGTTGATCGAGAAGGTGGTCCAGACCACGATGTCCTGGGCTGAACTCGACCGCGCCCGCGCCCGCGAGGTGGTGATGGCGCGGGAGATCGACCACCGCGCGCGCAACCTTCTGGCGATCCTGCGGGGGCTCGCCCGGCTGATCTCGGCGGACACCGTGCCCGACTACAAGGAAAAGCTCGACGACCGCATCACCGCCCTGTCACGCATTCACTCGCTGCTGTCGGACCGGCGCTGGGAAGGTCTGGGCCTCAGGGACGTGATCCACGAGGAACTCGGGACCTTCGATGTCGGGGAGCGCGTGCGCGTCGAGGTTCATGGGCCCGAGGTCACGCTCGCCGCCGCGGATGCGCAGCTGCTGGCGATGATGTTCCACGAGTTGAGCACCAACTCGGTGAAGTACGGCGCGCTTGGGCATTCGTCGGGAGTGCTCGAGGTGCACTGGTCTGTCGCGGCAGAGGACGGCCCGCTTGAGCTGTCGTGGACAGAGCGCTGCACCTCCATTCCCGATGCAAACGGCGACCTGCGCGAGGGCTTCGGAACGATTCTGTTGCGGCGGATCGTCCAGGACCATTTCAAGGGGGCGATCACGTCCAAACAGTCGGCCGGGCTGATGCGCTACATCATTTCGCTGCCCACGGAGCACTGGGGCGCGGCCCTGCAAGGAAACACCGGCGGCGCCCCCGAGGCGCCCGGCGCCCGCAAGCGCTCGGTCATGATCGTCGAGGACGAACCGATCATCGCGCTCGATCTTGCAGGCATGATGGAGACCGCCGGCTACGATGTCTTCGGGCAATTCGGCACGATTGCATCTGCCCGCGATGGCATGGCACGCGGCGTTCCCGATGTCGCGCTGGTCGACGAGAACCTGGCCGGTGAAAGCTCGCGCGAGATCGTGCAGGCATTGGTTGCGCGCGGCGTCGGGGTCGCGATCATATCTGGCTACGAGGGCGACTCCATGACCGGCGTTCCGCGTCTCTCCAAGCCTGTCTCCGAAGCCGAACTCCTTGCGACGGTCAGGAACCTGCTCGGCGGCTGAAACCGGCGCCTCTCATCGTCACACGGGGGGGAAAGACGCAAAGAAGCCCCGCCGGGGGGCGGGGCTTCGCCGGAACCTGTTCCGGATGTCCGGATTCAGTCCTCGGAAACGACGTTGGCCCGGGTCGAGGTCTGCAGCGCCGAAGAGAACTGGGCTTCGGTCATGTCGACCACGACACCATTTTCGCCGGCGCTCAGCGACGCAAGCTGCACGGCCGCATTCTCGATGGCGCGGTCATCGGCACCCTCCATCTCGCCATCCAGGTCGATGAGCACACGGTCGGCGTCCCGGTCGAACTTGTAGACCGTGCCGAGGATCTCGCCGTCGCTCGAACGGACCACGGCGTCATCGGTCAGAGCGGCATCCAGCTGCGCCGAGATGTTGGCCGCGCCGCCATAGGGTTCTTCGGCAACGTCGCCCACGGCCTCGACCCCGGCCTGTGCGGTATCCGTGGCGGACTCGCCGACGGCATAGACGGTATCGGCGATTTCACCGGCCGCGTCGGACGCCTGCGCCGAGATGTCGGCCTCGTTGTCGGATTGGGCACTGGCGCCGCCCGCAATCGCGATGGCGAATGCTGCGGTGGTGGCGGTGAGAATGCGCTTGGTCATACTGTCGATCTCCTTGTCGTGTCGATCTCTGCCCCCTCAATGCGGACCCCCGGGCGAATGTTCCAAATCGAATCCTGAACCACCTTTCCGGCAGTGGACCGCTCATCGACACGCCAAGCACACGGCCCGGATGTGCCGGAGCATGGGCGGGGAGAAGGCGAAAGGGGCATGCGACGGCAGTGGTGGAGACGGCGGCGCATGCCGGGCAGAAGCAAGGCCCCCGGTTTATCCGGTCTGACCGTTCAGCCATGCCATGGCCTCGGTCTGTTTATCGAAGTGACGCGTCTCGTCGACCTTCCGACGCTCGCCATCGATCTCCGTGAACTCTTCACCGCGGTATTGCGTCACGGTCGTGCCATCCTGCGCCTCGATCTGTCTCTGCCAGATTTCCCGCGCGCCTTGCCGTTCAAGAATTGTCCAATCTCTGCTCTGCATGGCTGGCCTCCTTTAAGCGAGGTGTGTCCGGACCAACCAGTGCGACGGTGGTCAGGTTCCTGCCCGTGTCTGCAGCCGCAGCCGGCCACCGTGCTTCTGCCTGGGCGGGATTTCGGCCCCCACGCGCCGCCAGACTCCTGCCGCCGCGGCCAGGCTGGCGATATGCATCGCAAATCTTCCGGAGGGGTGCTTGGGGTTCACCTGCCAGCCGGAAAGCCGCAGCAGAAGGACGATCCGCCGGTGGCCATCGCCGCCATACCCCCGGCGCAGATTGATGACGTCGGCGGTCATGGGCGCCACCCTCGTGGTCTTCAGATGACCGTTCCCCAGGAACCTCGTCATGCTCGAGCCAGGTTTCCGCATCCGTCACAAGTCATCGGTCCGTTGCACTTTCGCTACCGTCTTCAGCCTGAGGTCTGACCTGCCGTTCCGCGCGCCCTGCGGCCCATCCAGAGGCAAAGCCGACCGTCCGCTTCCTGCGCCTGGCTGCCCCTGGTTCGGCCGTTTCCAATGCCCGCTTTCCTGTTCCTTCGCAGGGTTCTCGCTTGCCTGGACCAAGGGCTGATCCCCTTCGGTGCACGATCAAGGATGCGCGGTTTCCTCGATGGCCGGTATGACATCCACTGGACATTCGCTATGTCGTCACTGCATCGAATGGCAACCGCCCGACGGTCCTCTTGAACGCAAAGGAGTCTGCTATCCCTTTCCCGATCATCATTGCGCTGATCCTCGTCCTGTCTGCCGTGGGCCTGACCTACGAGATCGCCGCGGGCCGCGTTCTTGCGCCCTTCTTCGGAACCTCGCTGCTGACCTGGACAGCCGTCATCGCGACCGTTCTCGGTGGCTTCTCCCTGGGCAGCGCGCTCGGGGGGATCGTTGCGGAACGCCCGCGCCCCAGCGCCTTGCGCCAGGTGCGCGGCGCCCTGATCGCCACGGCCGTTCTGATGGCCGTGTCGCCCACGCTGCTGGGCCTGCTCAATTCATGGGGCGCGCGCGGCACGAGTGGAATGTTGCTCAGTGTGTTCATCGTGTTCTTTCCGGCCTCGGTCTGCGTGACGCTGCCGTCTCCACTGCTCGCCAAGCTCGCGATCGAGGCCAGACCGGGTCGCGAGGGATCGTCACTGGGATTCGTGCTGGCGGCGGGCTCTGTCGGTGCGATCTTCGGCGCCATTCTCGCGGGTTTCCTGGCACTGCCGCTGATCGGGGCGACGGCGACTTTTGCCGCCTGCGGTGCCTTGGCCCTACTGTGCCTGCCCTTCCTCCGGGGCGGCGGCACTGAGAACCATGGCGTGACCATCGCGGCGGCAGCTTTCGTTGCCTTCGCAGGGCTCGCCGGGGCCCCGGCCTGCCAGTACGAATCCGGCCTGTCCTGCCTGCACGTGATCCGCCAGGGTCCCGAGGTGCGCCTCGTCTCGGATGGGCAGTTGCAGGCCGCCGAACGACGCATCTCGGGAGCGGACGGGGAAGGGGCCTCGGGCCTGGCCCTGAGCTACACCGAATGGATCTGGGCGCGCATGGAGCGCGATCTTGGCGCTGACGCGTCAGTGATGTTCGTCGGGGGCGGCGGCTATACGCTGCCGACGAAACTGCTTGCCTCGCGTCCCGAGGCGCAAGCGGTTGCCGTCGAGATCGACCCTCTCGTGACCGAGGTGGTTCAGGACCACATGCCGCGGGCCGGCGAAATGATCGTGCAGACAGGCTACGACGCCTCGGAGGACAGGGAAGCGGACGGTCGACTGGGGATCGTCCACGCCGATGGTCGGGTTTATCTGAACGAGACGCAGCGACGCTTCGACGCCGCCGTGATGGATGCTTTCTCCTCCGGCTCGGTTCCGGCTCACCTCGTCACGCGCGAGACCTTTTCCCGCCTGAAGGAGATCGTCGACGGACCTGTATACGTCAACCTGATCGACCAGGCAGACGGGCGCCTGGCGCGCGGTGTGAATGAAATCCTGAGTGAACTCTACCCGCACATCGAAGTCGTGCACGGTTCCTTCACATCCCGGGGCCGGGGCAACATTCTCTTCGCGGCGTCCCCCCGACCGTTGGATGACCTGAATGATCTGCCGGAGGGCTACAGTCAGACGCACCTTTCCGAAGGGCGCGCGTTCACCGACGATCGCGGGTGGTTCGGCCACAGATAGTCCCACTGACAGGTTCGGCGTTTTCAAATGCCGCATGTTCGCGATCCCGGCTAAAATCTTCGGCCCGTTGCACCATGGCTTGGCGTAGGCCCCGTTGCAGAAAAGCGGCAGCGCAATCCGCCGACGCCCATTTTCTTCCCGCACGGTCCTGTCGATCAGAGGCCGCGTCGCGTACCTGCGCAGTACTGTCTCAGGAGGCGTCAGCGGCGCTTGGAAGGGACACGACGAGCTTTTGAAACGCGAAGAAGCCCTTCCCGCATGACACGCGGTGAGCCAGCCCCTTTGAAGTGGTCCACCCACGAAGCCTGAAATCCGATAGGATTTCGGCGAACAGGAGGACTACGGAATGGCTGGAAAGCGAGAGAAGC
>MDTG01184121.1_pt1 | contig 10475 bp, 9 predicted proteins | sample 811421 | NCBI WGS metagenome assembly MDTG01 (sample SAMN05326645, study PRJNA326480) | marine metagenome | isolation source: seawater | place: Pacific Ocean: South East | collected 2011
AATTACTTAAATTTGATAAATTTTCAACTTTTTCAAGTAATTTTATATATTTTGAAAAAATCAATGTCCCATGACAGATTGGTTCACCATATATAGAGTTGCGACCGACAATTTTATCTATATGAATTTTGTTTTTGTCACCACTTTTTGTAGCATAATTTTTGCCTTCTTCATTTGTAATTGTAAAATTGTACATTTTATATTTGTTAAAAATTTAAATTTTGTGATGTTCTTATAATATTAAATTTTTATAAAGCGTATAATATTTAAGTAATTGTAATAAAACCAATTTAATCTGTATCTTGTTATTTTCAATATAATTAATCTAATAAGGTATCAATAAGTAACAACATTATAGTCTTATTTGAGATAAAAAAGTGATATTGCTTTATTGTATCTACTAGGAGCAAGCCAGTACTTTAATGAAAATTAAATCCTTAGATGACTTTTTTAAATGATATTGTATTGTTTTATAAAATAGTGCATTATATTTTTCTGTTATTTTGACATTACTTATAGGAAAAATGACTAATAAAAAAATATGTTTTTATTAAAATTCACCTTTGTCTTTAATAGAGAAGATTCATATTTTTAAATCAACAAACAGTTAAAATAAAATAAAGATAAATTTTTTACTATGAAAATAACTATTATAGGAATGGGGTATGTTGGAATGTCTCTTTCAATTTTATTAAGTCAAAAATATGAGGTTATAATATTAGATATTGATGAGACAAAAGTAGATAAACTTAATAACAAAATATCTCCCGTAGAAGATCAAGACATAACAAATTTTTTAAATGAAAAGGAATTAAATATTTCGGCAACTACTAATAAGGAAAAAGCATTTAAAGAATGTGACTTAGCAATAATATCTACACCAACAAACTATGACACCACCACAAATGAATTTGATGTTAGTTCTGTAGATCAAACAATAAATGAGATTCTAAGCTTTAAGAGAGAAATACCAATATTTATAAAATCTACAGTACCAATTGGCTATACAAGTAATGCAAGAATACTATTTTCACATGATAAAATTTATTTTTCACCAGAATTTTTAAGAGAAGGAAAGGCACTTCATGATAATCTTTACCCATCAAGAATAATTGTTAGTAACTCAGATGAAAATTCAAAATTATTTTCACAAATATTATCTGAGTCAGCAATAAAGGAAAATATTCCACAAATATATATGAGTTCTGGTGAAGCTGAAGCTGTCAAACTTTTCTCTAATACCTATTTAGCAATGAGAGTTTCCTTTTTTAATGAGCTTGATACATTTTGTGAAGTTAAATCACTTGATACAAAAAGAATTATTAATGGTGTCTCTTTAGATAACCGTATTGGCAATTATTATAATAACCCATCTTTTGGTTATGGTGGATATTGTCTCCCAAAAGATACCAAACAATTATTAAGGAATTATGATGGAGTGCCCAGCATCTTAATACAAGCAATTGTTCAAGCTAACTCAATGAGGAAAGATTTTATTGCAGATAATATAATAAAAATGAAACCTAGAATTGTGGGAATTTATAAATTGACTATGAAACAAGGTTCAGACAACTACCGTACAAGTTCTATTCAAGGAGTTATGAAAAGAATTAAGTCTAAAGGTATTGAGTGCATTTTATACGAACCACTAATGAAAGAAGATACTTTTTTTAGCTCAAAGGTTGTACGCGATCTAAGATCTTTTAAAGAAGTAAGTGATGTAATTATTACAAATAGAATTACCAATGAATTGAAAGACGTTATTGATAAAGTTTATACAAGAGACCTATTTAATAATGACTAGATAACTTTTTCTTATGACTAAATTATTTTCAATTATTATATATTCACTTTTATCAGTATGTAGTAAATTTATTTTTTTGATTTCAAGAAGAAATATACTGCTATATGTTTATGAGTTATTAAGACAAAATGCATACAGAAATATAGAGATTAATGAACGCTCTATTAAATTTTTTAACCCCAATTCAATAATAAATTGGAGACTGAATACTTTTTTCATTAAAGAGCCTGAAACACTGGCATGGATAGATAACTTTGACTCAGATGAAGAAATTATTTTTTGGGATATTGGAGCAAATATAGGACTTTATTCGATATATTCAGCTGTCAAACATAAAAATATTAAAGTAATCGCTTTTGAGCCTTCAACTTTAAATTTAAATACTTTATCTAAAAATATTTCAATTAATAAACTCGATGAAATTATAACTATTGCACAGATTGCTCTCACAGAAAGTGATAATCAATTTCAATCAATAAATGAAACATCAGCATTAGAAGGAGGAGCATTAAGTTCGTATGGAGTAGATTTTGATGGTGATGGAAAGAAAATAATTCCTTCGATTTCATATAAAATATATGGCACTTCAATAGACTATTTAATTTCTCAACATATTCTTAAAATACCAAACTATATAAAATTAGATGTTGATGGAATAGAACATTTAATCATTAATGGTGGCTTAAGAACCTTATTATCAGAAGAAGTAAAATCTATTTTGGTCGAACTAAATGAAGGATTTATAGAACAGTCAGATCAAGTAAAAAAGGCTTTGATAGATAACGGATTTAAATTGAAGATTAAAACAAGGTCAGAAATGGTTGAAAAAGATCATAAAGAATCTCAAGTTTATAACTTTATCTTTACTAGATAATTATTTCTTTATTTTATAATATTCTAAATACCAATCTATAAACTTATTAAGTCCCTCCTCAAGACTTATTTTAGGAACAAAGTTCGATACTTTTTTCATTAATTTTATATCTGCACATGTATATTTTACATCACCTTTTTGCATTCCAACTTTTTCTAACACTGCTTTTGTATTTAATCTATTTTCAATAACTTTTATAAAGTCGGTAATTTTATCTGCCTTACCTTTGCCAAAATTAATCACTCTATGATATTGAGGCTTTTTGGGAACTTTATTAATCAACTTTTCTATGAACGTTGTAACATCATCAATATATGTGAAATCTCTAAATTGATTCCCATAGTTAAATAGTTTAATTTTTTCTTTTGCAATTATTGCTTTTGTAAATAAATGTGGTGCCATATCTGGTCTACCATAAGGCCCATACACAGTGAAAAATCTAATAGCAGTTGATGGTATTTTATAAGTTTTACAAAAAGACTCTGAGATTATTTCATTGGTTTTTTTTGATGCGGCATAAAATGAAACTGGGTAATCGGTATTATTATTCTCGCGAAGAAATTTTTCTTTACTCATTCCATAAACTGAGCTTGATGAGGCATATATAAAATGTTTAATCAAATTCTTTCTACATGATTCAATTAAATTATAATGGCCAACTATATTTGATGAAAGATATTCCTCTGGGTAATCTATTGAGTATCTAACTCCCGCTTGAGCAGCTAGATGAATTACAACATCAAATTTTTTCTTAAAAACTCTTTCTAAAAATTTAATATTGGTTATATCAATTTTCTCAAATTGAAAATTTTTTTTATTAAGTAAAATTTTAATACGATCTTTTTTTAATTTTAAATCATAGTATGAATTCATATTATCTATACCAAAGATCTTATATTTATTTTTTTTGCATAGTTGCGAAGCAACATGGAATCCTATGAATCCCGCACAGCCTGTAATTAGTATTTTCATAGCACTAGTATAGTAATATTTAATTTCAATTTTGTATAATTTTATGATAATTTAGTAAATATTAAATAATAATATTAAAAGCTTCCAATAAATGATTATTTACTTTTCACAAATAATGTATTTGATTAAATACGACAAATACAAATTTCCATTTTTAGTTTGTGTAATTTTATTAATATCAATTTTAGATATTCTAGGACTCGGATTGATTGCACCATATATTGCCATTTTAACAGAACAAGATGGATTTTATCTCTTGGCATTTAAAAACTTTTTGGCAAAATTTGATATTTATATGAATTATTTTCAAACAATCTTATTCATTAGTATAGCACTCATTTTAGTTTTTTTTTTAAAAGCTATAGGCAATATTTTTCTAAATTTGATTTTGCTTCAGTTTGTGCATAGAAAAGAAATTAAGCTGCGTTTTGAACTCATAAAATCTTATTATAATAGTAAATACGAATTAATGATTTCAAATAACTCATCTGATAGCATAGAAAATATTGTAAACTTGGTTCCTCAGTTTTTATTTTATTCACTTTATCCGATCCTAAGAATTATAAGCAATACTATTATTTTTATATTTATATCAGTTTTTCTTTTCTATTCTGTTGGTGAAATTACTTTATTTATTATCTTCTTTTTATGCTCTATAATATTTATGTATGACCGTTTTTTTGGAACAAAAATCACCTCATATGGGAAAAAATCAAGTCAAAGTAATAAATCAATTATAAAAGGAGTACAAGAAACATTAAGCGGCCTTAAAGAAATAAAAATTTTAGACAAAGAAAAATTTTTCACAAAACAAATTTTACTTGGTGCAATTGAATATGCAAAAAATAAGATTAAGTTGACAATCATTTCAACATCATTCGCATATATATTTGAATTTTTAGTAATTTTATTTTTAGCACTTTTTGTTGTTTTTTACTTAATTAACATTGGTCGAGATTTCTTAGCTATATTACCTATGCTTGGTATTTTAGGTCTTGCTATACTTAGACTAATACCGAAGGCAGTAATGATAAGTGCTGATATAGCCAAAATTAGGGCTGGTAGGTACGCTACAGAACAAGTTTATAATGTACATAAACGTTTAACTAAAGATGAATCATCATTAAACATTGGCAGTATTTCTGAGGAAAAGTTTACAAATCTTAGACTTGAAAATATTTTCTATAAATACCCTGGAACTGAAAAGTATGTGATTTCTGATATCAATTTAGAAATAAACAAAGGAGAACACATTGGTATTCAAGGAGTTTCTGGAAGCGGAAAAACTACTTTAGTAGACTTAATTATTGGACACTTAAATCCAAATCTTGGGGAAATTTATTTTAATGGTAAACAACTAAACGAAAATAATTATCCAAGCTTTCTATCCAATATATCCTATATACCTCAGAAAATTTTTCTCATTGATGATACATTAAAAACAAATATTGCTTTGTGTGATAATGATGAGATTGATTTAGAAAAACTGGGTGATTCCATTAATAAAGCAAACCTCTCTGAATTAGTTAGCAGTTTAGAGCATGGCGTTGAAAGTAAAGTAGGAGAAGATGGAATAAATCTTTCTGGTGGTCAAAGGCAGAGGATTGCTTTAGCAAGATCTTTTTATCATAATAAAAATTTTATTATATTTGACGAGGCCACCAGCGCACTCGATAATGTAACTGCTGATAAAGTAGTAAAAGAGATTGCAAATTTAAAAGAAAATACAGTAATTATGATATCTCATAATAGAAGCTCTATGAAATACTGTAATAAGATATATACAATAAAAGATAATTATTTAAGAAAAATTTAAACATAAATTAATGAAAAAAATACTATTAATAGGAGGCGAAGGATATATAGGCAGAGTTATTTCAAAATACTTCTTAAAAAAAAATTATAAAGTAATTTCAATCGATAATTACTTATATGGAAAAGAAAATTATCCCAATATCATAGTTAATAATAATTACTGCTTCGTAAATGCTGAAATAACGAATCAAAGTGTTTTAAAAAGATACATAGATGATGCTGAAAATGTTATTTTATTGGGAGGCCTAGTTGGTGATCCAATAACAAAGATATACCCTCAATTATCTCATGAAGTAAATGATCTGGGAATAAGAAAGATTATTGATATGTGTATGCAGGTTAAGAAAATTAGGTTTATTTTCATTTCCACATGTTCTAATTATGGATTAATTCCCGAAAATATTAAGGCGGATGAAAATTATAAATTGGAACCTCTTTCTTTGTACGCTAAATCAAAAGTTAGTGCTGAAAAACATATTTTGTCCTACAAAAATAAAACATTAGCAATACCTACCATATTAAGATTTGCAACTGCATTTGGTTTATCTGATAGAATGCGTTTTGATTTAACAATTAATCAATTTGTTCGTGCGCTACAACAAAAAGAAGATTTAATTGTTTTTGATGAAAATACTTGGCGACCATATTGTCACGTTAATGATTTCGCAAGAGCTATAGAAACAGTTATTAATTCAGATGAAAATATTACCAATTTTGAGATTTTTAATTGTGGTTCTGATGAAAATAATTTTACTAAAAAGATGATAGTTGATGCAATTAAAAATCATATAAAGCAGGGAAAAGTTATATATAAGCAAAATGATAGTGATCCAAGGAATTATAGAGTAGATTTCTCAAAGATTAGGTCTCAACTTTTATTTGAAGCAAAATATTCTGTGGAAGATGGAATTATTGAAATTTTTACTGCGTTAGAAAAAAACTATTTTAATTTTAATAGTACCTGTAAATTTGGCAATTACGATATTCCAAGGTAAATCAATTGATGAAAAAAAGAATTGGTATAATAGGAGCTGGTTCAATCTGTGCAAAATATCTTGAAATTTTTCAAGTAATTAAACAAGCTCAGGTAGTTGCAATAACTTCTAGGACAAGGTCTAAGGCCGAAAAAATAAAGAAAGATTTTAAAATTCCATATGTTTACAATAATTATAAGGAAATGGTCTACAAGGAAAATTTAGATTTAATTATTATTCTTGTATCTATTGATCAAACTTTTAAAGTAAGTAAAGACGTTATAAAGTATAAAATACCGTTATTAATTGAAAAACCGCCTGGGCTGAATTGTTATCAATCAAAGAACTTGGTGAATCTATCAAAAAAATTTAAAACTCCAATTTTCGTTGCATTAAATAGAAGATTGTTTAGCAACTTTAGAAAGGGAATAAAAATTGCAGAAAAATATGGTGGTATTAAAAATATTGTAATTGAGGGTCATGAAAGATTTTGGAAGGTAAAGAAAAAAAAGAAAATAATTAGTGATAATTGGCTTTATGCAAATAGCATACATACTATTGACTTAATCAGATTTTTCGGTGGAGAAGTAAAAAAAATATCACGTTTGAAGAAGTCTTTATATAAGAAAAAAGGAGATCAATTTTTGTCAATTATAGAATTTCAAAATGGTATTATTGGTAGCTATTTTTCAAATTGGTATGCTCCGGGAGGCTGGTCGGTAAAGTTATTTTGTAATGGAGTAACTATTATCTTCAATCCTTTAGAAAATGGATATTATATAAAAAAAGATATGGTAAAAAAATCTATTGAGTTAGACAAGGTAGATCAAATCTATAAACCTGGATTTTATAGGCAAATATCATTAATTATTAAATACCTGCAAACCCAAAAAATTGACGACAACTTACAGACAATTTTTTCTGCTCATCAAACAATGAAACTTATAAATAAAATAAGTTAAGTAAGTAGATTAATAAATTGATACTGATGGCCATTAACTAATTTTTATGTTAGCATTAAAAGGTGATCCCACTTCATGCACCATATATATCTAGGAGTGACGTAAGAAAAGTTACAGAAACGTTAAGAAGTGGTTGGGTTTCATCATCTGGAAAACTAATAAATCAATTTGAAAATAAGATTTCTAATTTTACAGGTTCTAAGTATTGTGTAGCTGTATCAAGCGGAACATCGTCATTACATCTTGCGCTTCTGAGTATTGGAGTACAAGCTAATGATGAAGTGATAGTACCAACAATTACATTCATAGCACCCATAAATGCTGTAAGTTATATTGGAGCAAAACCTATTTTTATGGATGTGGACAAATATTTAAATATTGACTCATCAAATGTTATTGATTTTCTAAAAAATAATATTTTTATGAGAAACGGTAATGCATTTAATAAAAAAACTAAAAGAAGAATTAGTGCAATAATTATTGTACATGTATTTGGAAACCCAGCTAATTTTGAAGATTTAAAAAAAATTTGTAGAGAAAAAAATATTCAATGTGTAGAGGATGCTGCGGAAGGATTAGGAAGTTATTATTCTTCTGGTAAATTTAAAAATAAACATGTTGGTTCTATTTCTAAAATTGGATGCATTTCATTTAACGGCAATAAGATTATTACAACTGGTGCAGGTGGAGCAATTATTACAAATTCAAAAAAAATTTATAATAAAATTAAATACCTAAGTACTCAGGCAAAAGATGATGACATTAAATATATTCATAATGAAATTGGGTATAATTACAGAATGCCAAATATTTTAGCTGCATTAGGAATAACACAGTTAAATTCAATTAAATCGAATTTGATCAAAAAAAGAAAAATTAATGAACTGTATTCAAAAAATTTTCACCAAGTACAAAATATTGAAATTTTATCAGAGCCTGAATACGGAAAATCTAACTTTTGGCTAAATATTATCAAATTTAGAAAAGTGACAAAAAAAAATTTCGTTGAAAATATTGTAAAATATTTGGCCACTAGAGGTATTCAAGCAAGGCCACTTTGGACGCCAAATCATATGCAAAAACCATATCTTCAATGTCAAACTTATAAAATAAAAAATGCACAAAAGTATTACAGAAGTTGTCTCTGTCTACCATCAAGTAACAATCTTAGTGTTAAGGAAGTAAAATATATATGCAGCACAATTAAAGATTATTTGCTTAAAAACTGATACTTGCATGAAAAAAAAATCTAAAATTATAATTATTGGTTATGGTGGGCATGCTAGATCATGCATAGAAGCTATAAAGAGCTCAAATAAATTTCAAATAATTGGTTATATTGATAAGAAAAAGAATAAAGAAAATATTTTTAACTTAGATTATCTTGGAGATGATAATCAATTACCTGAACTTAGAAAAATTTCAAAAAATGCTTTTATTTCAATTGGACAAATTAAAGATAATAAACCAAGAAAGATAATTTATAAGAAATTGAAAAAATTAGAATTTAATTTACCAATTATAATTGCTTCTACAGCCTATTTATCAAATTTCGTTGAAATAGGAGAAGGAACAATCATAATGCACAATACCTTTCTTAATTCAAATGTGAAAATTGGAACTAATAATATAATTAATACAGGCACTATAATTGAGCATGATGCTAGAATCGGGAATGATAATCATATTAGTACATCAGTTGTGGTAAATGGAAATGTTTCAATAGGAAACAATAATTTTATCGGAAGTAATACAGTAGTAAACAATAATGTAAAAATTAAAAATAATAGAATTATTAAATCAATGTCTAGAATCTATACTTAATTTTTTATGGTTAAAAAATGTCTAATTATAGCTGAAGCAGGAGTAAACCATAATGGAATACTAAATAATGCAAAAAAATTAATTAGGATAGCCGCAGATGCAAAAGCAGACTTTATAAAATTCCAAATTTTTAATACAAAATATTTAGTCAGAGTAAATGCTCCTAAAGCTAAATATCAAATAAATAATTCAAATATTAAGGAAAGTCATTTTAATATGCTTAAAAGACTTGAATTAAAAGAGAGTGATTTTGAAAAACTAATAAGATATTCTAGAAAATTAAAAATTAATTTTCTAGCATCTGTTTTTTCACATGATTCACTTAAAATAATAAAAAAAAATAAAATTAACTATATTAAGATACCTTCAGGTGAGATTACAAATGCTCCTTTGTTAAAAGAAATAGGTAAGTTGAAAAAAATTATATTTTTATCTACAGGTATGTCAGATCTAAAAGATATTAAAGATGCATTATCTATTTTAATTACAGCTGGAACATCAAAGTCTAAAATCTATGTTATGCAATGCAATACTGAGTATCCTACTCCTCTTAGAGATATAAACCTAAATGCAATGCTAACCATAAAGAAAGAATTTAATACGAAAATTGGTTTTTCAGACCACTCAATAGGTAAAGAAGCTGGGGGTGCCGCAGTATCATTAGGCGCTGAAGTTATTGAAAAACATATAACTATTGATAAAAAAATGAGCGGCCCTGATCATATTGCCAGCATGAATAAAGTTGAGTTTGTTGATTATGTAAAATCAATACGTAAAACAGAAATGATTTTAGGAAGTTTTAAAAAAAGAGTTTCTCCAAGTGAGAGAAAAAATATAAGGATAGCAAGACGATCAATCTACGCTTCTAGAGTGATTTGTACTGGTGAAGTCATTAAAAGAAGTGATCTTGTAATGTTAAGGCCAAATGTTGGATTGAGTCCAATGGAAATAAAAAAAGTAGTTGGAAAAAAAGCAAAAAGAAATTTCAAAAAATATGATTTAATTTCTATATAATTATGTCTAAAAATAAACTCCTTTTTGTAACTGGTAGTAGATCTGAATATGGATTAATTAAAAAATTAATTTTTTTATTTTCCGAAAATAAAAATTATAAATGCTTTGTATTGGTTACGGGTAACCATCTATCAGAAAAGTATGGATTTACAAAAAAGTCTATAAAAAAAGTAAAAAACGTAAAGTATATTTCTATAGATATTAATTCAAAAAATTCAAAATCACAGAATATAATA
>MDTG01250050.1_pt1 | contig 10475 bp, 24 predicted proteins | sample 811421 | NCBI WGS metagenome assembly MDTG01 (sample SAMN05326645, study PRJNA326480) | marine metagenome | isolation source: seawater | place: Pacific Ocean: South East | collected 2011
ATCTATGACTTCATTGGAAGTGAGAAAGGATTTGTATGCAGGAAGTGTTACTGATGAGTAAAGAATATGAGGACATGAGTAAAGAAGAATTGATTGCGAAAGTCGAGCGTTCTAATAAACAATTAGAATGTTGGCGTAAGATGTTAGAACTATACGGAATTAAAGATGAAAGAATGAGTGCGGCATTGTCATTCGCATTCGGTGATGGAGATTGCTCTATGAGTTATCTTGAGAGTATGCTATCATTAAGTGAAAGAGATTTGGATTGGTATAGAAAAACACATGGGGAGATGGTTGAATGAATCAACACACACTACACAAAATGATTAGAGTATTCGTAGGCTACGGAGAACCTATCGAAGAGGATGGGCAGGGTGCTAACAAACCTGATTGGCCTTTCTTCTCACAGGTTGCACAGCAAGATACTATCCATGCGTTACAGTTTGAAGAGGCGGCTGATAGATTCCACAAGTACAGGAACACACAGTTGCCTCGCCTACTGATTGATGCTGGCCTTGTCTCTCATGCAAATCAAATCGAGGACTTCCTTGATGACATGCGTGAGCGTGGTCAGAGGGCACAGGAAGAGAAGGCCAAGCAAGACAAGAAGCAAGCAGCAATCAACAAAGTGCTGAATGATATTCGTAGTGACTTGGCTAACAGGAAAACTGTTGAGTATGATGGTGTACATGCAGACAAGTTATTCCAAATGGGTTACAGTATGCAAGAGGCTGAACAGTTGGTGGAGATGACCGTGAGTATATGGAGTCCACCTTCTCACCTACAGGTTCACTTCTCATTCGTGGATGACTCATGGACTAACCGATGGGGAAAAACTTTCACGAATAAAAGAATCCTACTTACTCACGCATACAACGGTGACCTATACAATGCACTCAAGACTCAGTTAGGTTTCCCTGCCTTCAAGTATCATGGTAATCTCAAGAAGTCATCACTACAAAACAACACGGAGATATTAGACAAGGCGGTTGGTATTATGATTGAGCAAGGCTTGTGGCCTGATGATACTACACTCAATGTAGTCATGCAACAGGCGAGCAGTGAAGTAAGTAAGCCACCACCTACTAAGCAAGACATCGCTGTTGAGTTGATTGGTAACTCAGCACTGAAATTATCTTGGCCTTACATCGCTGACCCCATCATGCGTGGGGATGTGATGGGTGAAGTCAAGAGATGTCAAGGTCGCAAGTACGACCCCAACTCTAAGACATGGAGTATCAGTATCACTGAGGCTGTGCCTCTTGTCGAAAGACTACGCAAGTATGAGGACAATGAATGGTGTGGTAAGTTGGCTGATGAGATTCAGAAGATACCTGACATACATACCTACATGGAAGAGAGAGCCAAGAGAGTTGCCATCAGTGGTGCGGCATCACTATCTGATACTAACACAGTGGAAGAGATGCAAGAAGCATTGGCTGAAGTATTCCCCGAAGGTTATGAGTTGTACCCATTCCAATATGTCGGTGTGCAGTTTGCACAGTTAGCAGGTGGCCGTTGTTTGATTGGTGATGACATGGGTATCGGCAAGACCATCCAAGCCATCGCACACATAGGATTGAACCAAGACAAACTACCTGCATTGATTGTAGTACCTGCAAGTGTGAAGTACAATTGGTTGAAGGAATGCAAGACATGGCTACCATCAATGAACACTGTGGTACTTGAGGGAAGGAAGGGTGACATACCTGATGCTGACATCGTGGTGTGTAACTATGACATCATGAGTTACAGAGAGGATGCACTGATTGACTATGACTTCAACATCGTGGTGTGTGATGAGTCACACTATCTCAAGAACAGCAAGGCCAAGCGTACACAGGCTACACTATCTGTAGCACAGGAGTCTGAGTCTGTCATCTGTCTGTCCGGTACAGCAATTACTAACAGACCTAATGAGTTCTTTACTACACTCAATCTCCTACGACCTAATGAGTTCCCATCCTTCTTCAACTATGGACTGTCCTATTGTGATGGACATGAAACAAGATTCGGTTGGGACTTCAGTGGTGCGAGTAACACTGATGAGTTACACAGTAGGACAAGGGACTTCTGTATTCGCAGACTCAAGAGTGAAGTGCTGACTGAACTACCCGACAAGGTTCGTACCATACATGACATTCAACCATCGAAGGCTGATGTCAAGAGATACAAAGACTTGCATCGCACATGGATGGATGAGTATGAGATGTATGCTAACAGTACAGGACTACCACAGGGCTTCGTGCTTAACATGCTTACATCACTACGACATGAGTGTGGTCTTATCAAAGTACCATCCACTGTTCAGTACATCAAGGACTACAATGAGATTACAGGCAAGCCGTTGGTTGTCTTTGCTCACCACCAAGATGTACTCAAGGGTATATGGATGGAGTTATCTAATGATAAGGATAAGAAGTGGAGGCTCGCTGGTATCAGTGGTGACATGCCCGCCAACAAAAGACAGTTGGCTGTTGAAGCATTCCAAGATGGCAAACTTGATGTCATCCTATGTAGTACAGTAGCAGCGAAGGAAGGTATCACACTGACCGCAGCAGACACAGTAGTATTCGTTGAGCGTGAGTGGGTGCCGGGATGGGAAGAGCAAGCAGAGGATAGAGTCAATCGTATTGGACAGGACAGTAACTCAGTACATGCTGTGTACCTATCCGTTGCTGATACTATTGATGAGAGATTCAACATGGTCGTCGAAGCCAAGCGTCAAGTCGTCAAGGCTGTGCTTGATGGAGGCGACATGGAAAAGAGAGAAGGTATCGCTAACATGCTGATACAATCTATGATTGAAGCGGGTGACTTACCTGCTGACTTCTTACAGAACATGAAAAAGAAAGGTGAAAAGAAATGAATGACAATGACACAGTACATGAGTGCTACGAATGTGGCCGTGAATGGACTCGCAACAATGGAAGAGGTTGTCCTTATGGCGACCCTACTTGTTTCTTATGCGATAAGCATGACCATGGTGATTGCGATGACCCACGCCAAGCGTGTGACTTGTGCAATCAGCACTCATGCGTGAGGACAATTGATGACACAGATGAATGTGACTCAGCAGAAGATAAGGTGATTGAATGAGCCATTATAGAAAAGCGATAGAAGTAATAGAATGCGTACAGCAAAATATGAATGATGAAAGATTCATTAATTGGATATACAAGACATTAGGTTTAGACATAGAGGAAGTGAAGAAATGATACAGACAAGACACGGACTTGCACAGTTAGTGCTGGTAGCGACAGACGAGAACGGACAGAAGGAAATACTATTGGAAATAATTGAAGAGTATATAAACTGAAATAGAGATAGAAGATGAAAACAGGAGATGATGAAATGGGAAGATATGGTGGAAGCATGTACTTTACAGGGTACAGAAGCGCAGCAACATGGGCAGACATGGGACTGATTGGTGACAGGTTATCCTTCACAGATGATGAAGTGATAACTAAGTTAGGACTTGGTTACATACAAGACCCATCGGCTGAGTGTGCGATGGACACAGCGATTAGGTATGAGTTACTTAACGCAGGGCAAGACGGAGAGATTAGTGCGAAGCAGATGCTTAATCATCGCACGAAGTTGGCGGCATTGATTGAGGCTGGCATCGTGGCTGATGGTTGGTACAAAGATGAAGAAGGTGAGTTCCAAAGAGATTGGGTATTCGATGAGAGATTTGTACGACTACACTACAATAGTATTTCAGGTAGTTACGGTTACAAGCAGACACACTTTGCTGCGGGCCTACTTGAAAAGGAAAAGGAATTGAAACTATACAAGAAGTATGGTTTGAGAGAGGGTGACTATTGGTACTATGGTGAAAGTTTTGAAACAATACAAGGCCCACTGCAAACGAAACCTGTTAAGGGTAATGAGCGTATGCTGACTCATGTGATGGATGATAAGGAAACATTACGACACATCAACAAGGCTCTCAACCGCATGGTCAAGAGCGAGAAAGCAGTGCAAGTTACCAAGGGTCGTGGTCGTACATTCAGATGGAATGCTTGGCAGTGGCTTGATAACATTCGTAACAAACACTTGGTTAGCGAATCAAAGAAGCGTAAGGTTGGTGACACAGTGAACGGTTGGATATACACTCAAGGTGCTGCTACTATGTACTTTGGTGTACCTGTACATCAGCATTGGTGGCAACCTGTCGAGAAACCTAAGTTGTACTTCGTCTATCTTAAATCAAAGCGTGTTGGTGATGGAAGTTACTACTCAAATTATAATCCCACTGCGAAAGATGAAACCTGCAAGTTACCATACTTCTTCACGAGTAAGTCTGAAGCGTATGAATTGTGCAACCGTTTGAATGAACAGATGAGTATGAGGGTGGACGCATCTAACTTCCTAATCAAATATATTGATGATGATTTCAATGTCACCACTGATGAACCACAGTTCGCTGTGTACTCGCAAGAGTATGATTATCAGATTGATATGAATGCAGTGGTTGAAGATTATGATGAGCCGCTTGCTGCTCACCTTGCACTCATGACTAAAGGGAATAGCAACTACAAAGAACTCAAGAAACTGTACACAAAATGCCCATCGCATATGATGTACATGAAGAAAATAACAAACGAAGGAGATGATGAATGATGACAGACATTGACGACGACTATAAGACAGACAAAGAAGTAAAGACCGGAACACCTATGTTGCAACTACGCAACACTACAGGTACTAACCAACTACACATACAGGGTTGGGGTTCACAAGGTAACAGAGAGTATGGGTACGCCCGTAAGTTCACTGTGCCACCTGAAGTAACTGACTCGCTTGCGAAGTACGAAGCGGGGATGTTCCTTTCACTTGCTTCATCTGAAAGGATATACTATCGCAATGTGATTGAAGTAGTGGGGTACAGTGACGGCTATCAAATCCGTTTGACTCTGAAAGATTCTAATGCTAACGATGGTAACAGTTGGGTACTTGACATCAACATGCCGCAGTGTAAAGATTGGATTAAATGGTTAGATGCTAACAACTTGATTGGGTTTGAGCAGGGTACGAAGTTCACAGGTGATGCTCAGTGAAGAAGAGTTTCATGGAACAGATACAGGAGTTCCACCTTGACTTGCAGGTAGCAGACGAGGCTGGCATACTGTACATTCCCGAAGAGGTGATGCTACCTATCCAAGCAATCAAAGATTCCTTTGAGGACATACTGAAGAATGCTAAAGACACAGCACACCTTCATGCGTTTTGGTGTAGCGACTTCTTCATGGACACACCCATGAGTAAGGGAGTCATGTCACACATGGTGTTCACTTACTTTGCAGGGTTCTTTGAAAGACCTATCACTTGGTTCTATATGATTCCACACAACATAGTGATTGACCCTGCCTATCAAAAGGTAATGATTGGTAAAGACCCTAATTGGTTTAACGAAGATGGGTCGGCTACTACTGTGATGAGAGCAGCGTTTGAGGATGCTAAGAATGCAGGACTGATAGACAAGGATGAGCCGTGGGTATTCGATGAGTCTGATGATGCGAAGTCCTTCGTGAACATGACCAAGGATTACATTGAACACTTCGCAAGTGCTAAGGATATATCATTTGATGAAGCGGTGGATATACTGACAGGTTCACAGGAGGACTTCTCATTCCCGCACGAGTCTGATGAGAATGATGATAGTCTCTGATGAGGTGATACAGATGAGTTACGAAGAATATCTTAGAATCATAGATGCGATTAAGAATTGCCCTATGACCATAAAAGAAAATATAGCAATTGCTAATTTTGTTGCAGGGTTGGTGGAAGAATGAGTTACAATGTACCGAAGGATGGTGAATGGCATATTACATGGGACATTATTTCTAACGGGGAAATAGCAGGTGCCTATCAACTGAGAGTAATGTGGGATGGTAAGATGTGGATTGAGGATAAAGAGTTTGCAGGTAAGTATGTAGGATATAACTACGGGAATAATATGTGGTGATTGAATGATTGAATTACTATGTGGATTAGGAATGATTGGATTTTTATATTGGTTGGGTGGGGTATGGTTGCCCGACCACAAACCGATTGAGCAGGAATTAATGGGAGTGAGTAAAGATGAATAAAAAATACAAGTGTTACTACTGTGGTACAGTTGAAATTGTGAGAGTATCAGATTTTGAGAATTATGCCGGATGGGAGATGGGGCCGGAACGGGAAGATTGTGTACCAATTAAGGTAGGTGACTTTCTATGTGGCAACAGACAATGCGGTGCGCCCGTTGGTGAAGGTAAGGCTGAACTGATGCAAATGAAATGGGACAGAATCATGGAAGAAGTTGATTTAGGTAAAAGGCACGAATGCGACCATAGTTACAGGAGAATGATTTGAAATGAGTCAAACAACAAACTGTAAGAAGTGTGGGAAGGTATTTCTCAAGGTATCAATGAAGTCCACTGAATCTGTATGCCATGAGTGTAAGACAGTAAAGCGTAACGCACACAACTTTGTAGCATACGATGAGATGTCTAAGGTTGAATTGCTTCGTGCGATACAAGACATGGCCGCTAAGAATGACGAGATGGAGAACACCATCAAGAGGATGACTGTGAGGCTTGATGTCATGCACCAAGAGATGAGCAAGTTTCTCACGGCTGAAAGGATAAGAGAAGCCAACATCATTGGTGGGGCCACATACAAGATGGATGATGAGATGAAGAAGTTGTACATCAAGCACAACAATCGTTTGCTTAAATTAGAGAAGAAAGTATTCAATGGCAGCGAGGCTAATACGATAAGTAAAAAGTAGGATTCACATATAAAGGCAGGAAAAAATACCTGTTTTAATTGAGGATTATATAAACTGATAAAGAGATAGAGGATAGTGAAAACGATGACAATAATGCAGAAATGGAAAAGGCATATGGATAAATTGATGAGTGAAGAAACTCCGTTGGACATTCCAATGGTTGAGCCACAGGTAGCGGTTGCTACACGATGTGTAATAGGGGCATTGCTTACGATTGCAGAAGTAATACAAGAGCGTGATTGAGATGCCAATGAGTGACCACCAAGACAGTGAGAACTTCTCTTACGAGAGAACATGGAAGGAGATACATGACATGCTGAAAGCATGTGAAGCAAGACAAAACTTTCACCTTACAAAGATTCAGACAGGTAAGATAAGTAAGAAAGAGATGGTGAAGCACATGAGGAAGTTCAAAGGATTAGAAGGTGCAATTCGTGGATTGCGATACGCACTTGGTGACTTACACATGAGTAGGGCGATGGTATTAGGAGATGAGTAAATGAGTGTAATAGTTGAGCAAGCGTATTTTGTTAATTTGAAAGTGTTGAGGAATCTATTGAAAGCAACAATTCGGGAACATGAAAAGCAAGGCGGTTCACAAATTATTATTGATGATATAAAAGATGCAGTGCATCATATTACAAAAGCGATAGACATATTGGAGTGGGATGACGAATGATTGACACAGACAAATACGAAGGACATACACCTGCACCTTGGAATGTATCAAGAGGGCAAAGGAACACAGTTCTGATTGAATCAGAAACATTAGGTTGTAGTGATTGCGAGAGTGCAGACATATACACATACGCAAACACAGGTGGTAAGGAGATACAATTTCCTAATTCCGTTGAACCTGCTCCCTTTACTTTACAAGAAGAAAAGGATTGGCGAATGGGCTATCAAATGTATTGCCCTTCATGTGACTTGTTAGATTGGGCAACGCCTATTGATGCTACGCAGAACGACACTGACCTTGAACTCATAGCAGACGCACCACTTCTCTTAGCAGAAGTCTTGCGGTTGCAGAAAGAACATGACACAGTGCGTGGTTGGTTCTTAGACATAGACAATTACATGATGGAATACCACTACGATATGTGGCAAGAGATAAGAAAGGAGATTGGTTTAGATGATTGACACAGACAAATACGAAGGACATGAAGAAGGCCATCAAGCATGGCAAGAATTGGTAAAAGACGCACCACTTCTCTTAGCAGAAGTCAAGCGGTTGCGTGGTATCATAGATTACATTAGAGACACAGGTAGGATGGTAAAGCCAAAGAGGTATTCGGGTTTTTTCCTATCTATCATGGAGAAGGTATTGACGACAGAAGAATATTTTGAATGGAGATGATTGAATGAGATTGAAATTGAGTAAACATGCAAGAGAAGAGTTTGCTAAGATTTGTAGAAAAAATGGAGATGTTAAATCTGCAATAAGATACGAAGAAGGATTATACAACTCGCTGGGTGCTATTGACATTGATGTAGTGGATAACCTGCTCGCAGAAGTCATACGGTTGCGGAAACTTGAGGCGGCAGTTGTCGGTTCATGGATGGAGGCATGTAAGCATGGCGCACCGTGGCACAAAGAGTTGAGATACCCTTGTGTGGAATTAGGGTATTTTGTTTTAGAAGGACATACCTTTGAGTTAGCAGAAGAGTATCAAGAGATGGCGAAGGAATGGATAAGACAAAAAATGGTGGAAATATACGGAGAGGATTGGGATGAAGAAAGGTAATACAGTGAAGAAGTTAGTAACTGAAATGATATTAGATGTAACCGAGATAGGCGAGAGTTACAGTACGGGTCAAATTAAATCACGATTGTTTGATTGGAAGGGACAGTACAGAGGCATGAGGATAAAGTACATTCCACATGCAAGTGCGCTATCCACTCTGATTAAAAAAACCAAAGCGTTTGATAGAAGAGATACCTGTAACGGGATAGTATGGACAAGAAAGGAAGTGGAAGTATGACAGAAAAAGAATTGAAAGAATTGAACCATGAAGAGGCAGAGATGAGAAGGGCATTTGATAACCTAATGGATATGTGGTCTTTCAGCCATGCAATGAAAATAATGGATGAAGTAGTATCAACATTAGAAAAAGCAGGTTTAACTAATGAAGAGAATAGAACTGATGTAAAGGAAGTCCTGTATCAATTCGGCAATCGAATGAGAGATTTCACATTGGATAGTAATTATGTATTCACGATGAGGCAAAATTATCATTGGTACTTAGACAATGATAGGAAAAGATTGGAGGGTAAAGAATGAGAGGAAGAATAGATGTAGGACAAAACAAATGGCTTGAGGTTGAATATGTAGTAGGTGCATGGTGGCAGATTGTAGTATCACACAGATGTACTGAAGTGGAAGTGGGTGACATGGTAAGGACTGACTTACCTAACAGGGGTTTGACAGTGTACAAATCTATAGACACACCTACTCCGAGGCATGTATTCCCATCAAGCGTGAAGTTAATTGATGATGGAGGCGAAGAAGAATGATTGACACAGACACAATTGAAAAATACATACTTGGTGGTGAATGGGAAAACCAATACCCACAAGTAATAGAAGAATTACTCGCAGAAATCAAGCGGTTGCGTAAAGCCCTCTTGCTAATTGCTGATACCGCTAACGGTAGGCCATTTGTAAGCGGTCACATTGGTTTACCATTTGTGCATGAGGTTTTCAAGGAGTTGATTGATGATGTGGATATATCTAACTGAAGGCGCATTGAGTATTGTAGCACACAGGGATAAGCCTGACCACTTGTTAGTTAGGTCAAGGCATCCCGATGCTATTGAAAGGACTTTCCGTGATGCTGAAGTGTATTACATTCAAGATGCTGACTATCCGTACAGGGCAGACATACTCAGAGATGATGTCATATCTTTCTTGGAGAGAAGATTGAGCCTATTGAAGTATGACAATTTCAAGAATACTGTTGATGATTATGATTACAGCCGCCTATTGGGAGATGTGTGGCATACTTACTTCCGTTGGGGAGAGAAACACAGGGTGTGATAAGATGAGAAAGATATGGCCGTCATCATATGGTACATTCCCAATGGGGTTGTACAAGGATGATAACAATGAACTGTGGGTAAGGAAGCAAGGTGCTAATCTTGCTCACATCAAAAACGAATATGAGTTTATGAAATACCTTGATTTCATTGGTGTCAATGTTCCCGAATGTTTCATGGATGATAGATACCTATTCACTAAGTTCATTGATGGTGAAGTCATGGGTACAAACCCTTCAGGAGAAGTCATACATGAACTAACGAGTGACTACATAGCGCACTGCCTCATAGCAAATTGGGATATGATTGGTATGGATGGTGACAATGTAATTGTTACACCTGATGGTGAAGTGTATTATGTGGACTTGGGTGGGGCTGGCCCGTACCGAGCATTGGGTGAAAAGAAAGGTGATTCATTTGGCCCTGTAGTGGGAGAGATAGAATCCATGAAAGAAAATAATCGTGGTTACTTTTGGCTTGAAGGTAAAGTATCAGCCATACACTCTTCCTACCTTGACTTGATGGAAGAGGGGCTGAAAGTATTCTCAAATGATACTGTGAAGGACATCATGTATCAACGGGTGGAGTACCTGCGAAAACGATTCGATAAAATTAATTGAAGAGTATATAAACTGAAATAGAGATAGGGTTTAGAGAAAGC
>MDTG01319483.1_pt1 | contig 10475 bp, 10 predicted proteins | sample 811421 | NCBI WGS metagenome assembly MDTG01 (sample SAMN05326645, study PRJNA326480) | marine metagenome | isolation source: seawater | place: Pacific Ocean: South East | collected 2011
GAAAGCTACGTCGTGCTAAATCTGCAGTGGTTTGGATACTACGAAGAGGAGGAAGCCCGAGAACGAGCACGATTCTTTGCCCGTAAGTTGAGGCTTCGATTTGAGCACGAAGAGAATGAGATTACTGGATGGAACATGGAAGTCGTGAATCCAGGCGGTGGGTTCCTCATCACCAGAGGCAGCCCTTGACAGTGCCTTCACATGCCAGCGTTCCGTTCCGCTTGAGCAACGGTTCTTTTCACGGCGAGGGCGGTGTCGGGTGTGACCGAAATGCTGGTGATGCCACAATCGATCAGGAAAGGAGGGTACTCATCGGGAAAATCGGACGGGGCTTGGCCACAAATACCGATCTCTAGGCCCTTGGCGTTGAATTTGGAGACGATGTCCCTGATCATGGATTTCACGGCAGGAGATCGAGCATCGACCGGGGTTTGATAGCCTTCCAAATCGTCTCTGGAAACTGCGTACACCGTCTGCACGAGGTCATTTGATCCAATAGAACCGCCTGTCAGCTCCATCATCTCCATGAAGCGGTCGGCTTCAATGGCGTTTGAAGGGAGTTCAACCATCACAAACAAGTCCGTTCCGGATGTTGGACCAATTCTGTTTTCTTCCAAGAGATTCTTCACCATCTCGCCTTCCTCTGGCGTTCTGCAAAACGGGATCATCAGTTGCAAATTGTCCAACCCGAAGTCGTATTTGACGGACTTCATCGCTTCAATTTCCATCTCAAATGCTGGACGGAACTTTTCATCCAGGTAGCGCGACGCACCTCGCCAGGCAATCATTGGGTTCTCCTCTACGGGCTCAAAAATTGATCCGCCGAGCAGTTCTCTGTACTCGTTTGATTTGAAATCTGAAAGACGAACGAGCACGGGGCGAGGATAAAACGCCGCACAGATCAATCCCACACCTTCTCGGAGCTTATCGACGAACAAATCAGCCTTCCTCTCATAGGCCCATGCCCGACTGTCCAAGGAATCAACCAAGGTTCGGACCTCGTTGATGTCGACGGCCTCGAAGGACTCCTGATAGGGTTTCAGTTCATCGGGGAGGTCCCCGGATTCGACGTACGCTTTCATGGCGGCGTGGTGGACAAAGGCAAGAGGATGAATGCCGAGTTCAGAAGAGAGAATGAATTCGATTCTCGCGAGGCCGATTCCATCCACGGGAAGGCGCGAATCGGCGAGCGATTTGGTTGGAAATCCGACGTTCAGCTTTATTTTGGTCTTTAATTCAAGCGATTCGTCAAAGAAAACCTCTTCGATTTCAAACGGTACTTCCCCGGAGTAAACATACCCAACGTCTCCTTCAGCACAGCTGCCAGTGACCTCACCGTAATTGGGGAGGTCCATGGCGTCGGAACAACCAACAATGGCTGGAATGCCGAATTCACGGGCGATAATCGCCGCATGAGACGTGCGCCCACCCTTCCGGGTGATGATAAGGGAAGCTTGCTTCATCAACGGCTCCCAATCTGGTGTGGTCATTTCTGTGACGAGGACGTCCCCATCATCAAACACTGAAAGTTCGGGTGAAATTTCTTCGCGGGACATTCCGCTGTCCAACATTTTCCGAAGTTCTCGCTTCCCTTCCAACACTTCGGCATACGTGCGATAGAGGCGGACTTTTCCAGTCCCAATACGCTTTCCAACGGCTTGTCCTGTGGCCATAACTCGTCCTTCGTCCTTGAGTTGTTGGGCCATGATTTCATCGATTTTGTAAACGGTCATCATGTTACTACGGGCTCTGGAGTGAATCGTTTCAGGTCGGGCTTGTACGATGTACAACTCCCCATTGATGCCGTCTTTCGCCCATTCAATGTCCATAGGTCGCTGGAAGTAGTCCTCTATTTTGAGCGCCATGTGGGCAAGTTCAACGCATTCCTCCTTCGTCAACGACCAGCGACGGCGGTCTTCAAAGGGCACGGCGATGGATTGGACTTCATTGGCAGCTTCTTCGTGGTACACCATCATTTGATCTTTTGAACCGAGGGTGCGATGGACAATCGGAAATTTTCCCTCCCGCAGACCCTCTTTCCAAACGGTGAAGGTGTCAGGGGAAACCACGCCCTGGACCACCAACTCACCAAGTCCGTATGACGAACCAACGTGGATAACGCCCTCGTGTCCCGAGTCAGGATCGATGGTGAACATGACACCAGAACTGCCTTTGTCCGATCTTGCCATTTTCATCACCACAACGGCGATGGCGCTGTCGAGGGGATGCATGTCGTGCTCCAAATGGTAACCGATGGCGCGCTCGGTGAACATGCTCGCCACGCATCTGCGCCATTTTTCGATGATGTCCTGCTCACCGCTTACATTGAGATAGGACTCATACTGTCCTGCAAACGAGGCTTCTGCTGAATCTTCGGTTGTGGCTGAGGAGCGGACGGCAACGTCAACTCCGGGAGCGTACATTTCGCAAAGTTTCCCGTATTCTGATGCGATAACGGATCGAATGCTTTCCGGAACCGGAGTCTCCCTTACCAGCGAGCGAGCAAGAGCAGCACGGCTGTTGAGATTGAGGTGGTCGGTGGAGTCTGCGTCCCGCAAACACACCTCAAGGGCTTCACTCAGCGTTGGGGCTTTGATGGCAGCCTCACGAAGTTCGTCCACTTCTTCTGGCGCCCCCACGTTCTTCCATGTGGCCTCCGGTATGTCGGCGGTGATGAACCGTTGAAAGGCTTCGGTGGTCAAGGTGAAACCGTTTGGCACCTTCACACCGATGGTGGACAGTTTCTGAAACATCTCGCCCAAGGAAGCCCCTTTTCCTCCCACGGTTGAAGTGTCGTTCATGTCGGCTTGGTCGAACCATTGTGCAAGGGGAGGGGTTTGCATGATGCTAAACCCGCTATGGAACTAATAAGCGCGCGTTTTTTACAAGGGAATGTGCAATGGCTTTCAGCGGTTTAGAACGATGAAACCTCACTTTCTCAAGGCACGTAACTTCGCTTGAAGGGCCGACGTGCGGTCGTCAACCGCCTGTGAGGGTGAAGAACCAGACTCAAGACGGCGCGCGAGCATCTCTCGGTCCCATACCATGACGCTGCCGTCTTCACAGCCAATGGCGGCACGTTGAGATGTGCCGTGCATGGCGCGGACCCGTGAAAATTGACCAGTCGCTTTCCGGTGTCCTTGGTTCGTCGCCCACACGTTGACGATGCTGTTCACACCATCGTCTCGGGCCAGCCACAATTGCGAAGCCCCGTCCTGCTCCATGGCCTCCACCTGCATCGACACCGGTGCTCCATCCGAGGACCAACACATCTCGCCTTCATCGGTCCGCCCAACCGCCAGTCCAGTATCGCTGGTTGCCACGTAACCCTTCACCATGCACGTGATGTGTTCAATGGCGCTGTTTTCAGTAGACAGTACCGTTCCGAGGTGCGAAACGACGACTCCATCGGTTTGTCCAAACAGTCCTTGAGTCCGTCCATCTGAACCACTGGTTGTGGGTGAGTCCGTTGGCGACGTGGTGTGGCCAAAAGGAGGTGCGTCTGAAATGTCAAGATGTCCGCATCGTGGCCGGCCCAATCCAGCGAGCAACGCCTCACCGGTTTGAACAAGGGCCCATGGCCGTTCGTCCATCCGTTCAACCCAAAGCAAGGTTCCGTCAGGAGAAATACGCCACACAGCGGATTCAATGAAATCGTTGTGCTCGATGTCATAGACGGAGGAGAGCGCAACAATGTCGCCTTGCCACCACACAAGTTCATCTGCGCTTCCCTCCAGTGCCAATGACCAACGCTCTTCACCGGTGTTTCGGTCAAGAGAGACAACATGCAAGCCGCTGGCAACAACGACCTGGTGTTCACTCAGGGCAATGGAACTGATGCGATCGGCCGTTTTCGCAGTCCAACGATGCTGGCCATCTTCGGCCCAATGGGTCAAGCGACCATGCCATCCACCGGCAAACACGTCCTGTTCAGAAGTCAAATGAACCATGGAAACCGGTTGGTCTAAACTCCGGACCATCCATGTCGCTCCGTTCAGGTCCATGCAACGAGGAAGACCTCCCCCGCCATAAGCAGGTCGCCTCACGGCGTCAGGTTCGTCGGAATTGGGAACCGTTTGGTGAAGGCGAGCAAAAAAGAAAGGCTACCTAGAACAACACGCGCTAGAGATGAAGGCCCATGATGACGCTTGAAGGGATTCACAAGGCACAGCAGGCGTGGGGTGATGGGATTGTTGCCATGGCAACGGCACATCTGCATGGAGGAGATTATGTCAGCATCGCCCAAAACCACGTCGAAACCCTGTATGCTTACGGAATGAGCACGGTGTTGTTCAAGCCAACCCTCGCCGCAATTGAACAATTCCGGCCGACGTTTGAACAGGCCCTTTCCTACTTTGTTGCCTCAAACAACGCTTGCCTGGAAGACACGGGCTTTGCCATTAAAGGGTGGACCAAGGTGAGGTTCGAAAACGCAGACATCCTCCTCCACGAGACCACAGCATTGGCCATGGGAAACTACTTTTTCACGCCCCTGGAAGGCAATGAGGTCAAGGTGGAATACACGTTTGGTTACGTGCTGGACGAAACCGGCGCACTGCGCATTAATCTGCACCACTCATCAATGCCCGCACCTTCCGAAGAATAAGTCTCTAACAGGTTTACAGCAAAGGGATTCGGCGCCGAGGGATGGCGAACGTTAACACAAACGCAAGCAGACCAAAAATGCAGGCCGACCAATAGTGCCCCACGGTAAAGAACACCACGACGGATGAAGTTCTAAGCAACACAATTGAACCCGATTTCAGTGCCCAAAGTGAAAATCCAGCGGCGATAAGGGCAAGTCCCATGAACGCAAAGCCAACCAAGATGTACACGGCCGCCGCGCTGGAGTCCATCAAGGGATGATCTTGTTGAGAAGGCGTCCTGTCCACCGTGCGAATTTCACAATCCTCGGAGGCTCCCTTGCAGGGCTGTTCGGCAAAGGTCTCCTCCGAGGGGAATTCAAAATCGATCGAGGTAAAACCAATCGGTTCGATCAACGCTGGTGGAGACAGAAGAACACGGTTGGAATAGACATCGCGGTGGCCATCGCGATAAACGAGAATGTCCACAAGAATCAAACCGGGGTCCAATTGTTCGAAAGAAAAATACCCGGATTCATCGGTTATGTTTTCTTCCGACACCCACATGCCCATGGTTTCATCCAACCAGGACAGGAAGACCGTTGCGTTCTCCATTGGCCGACCGGTCTCGTCCGACACCGTTCCCGTAAAGGTGGCTGTATCGTCTGGAGCCGTGAGCCCCAGCCGGTAGACAAATTCATCCGGTCGCACGAGGCCATCGTCGGGCGAGGCGTAATCCAGTCCATTGAGGAAGCCCATCATGCAGGTGAACAGGAGGAAAACGGCCGTTGCCTTTCCAATGGGATGCAGCGTAGGGTCTTCGATGGTAAGGACGGCCTCGGATGAGGCAAACAACACGGGCGACTCATCCGACATTTCGTCAAGATAGGTCGCATCGTCCTCAGCGTCCCCCGACATGCTTCTTGGGAAGTGGGCGCCCTACTTGATGTCAATGCGTGCGCCCCACCGAGCCGCAAGTTGGGAACGACACGTTTTGCTCATCCAAACACTCACGGTGATTGACCCGTCTGTTTCTCGTGTATCCTCCTCGACCATGCCTTGTTCATAGATGGCCGATACAATGCGTTCACTCGCATCGGGAAGGGCACGAGTTGGAGGGTGAATGTGAATGAGAAACGGTGACCCGAACAACCTTTTTCGAATGAAATGTTGGAGTTCGCTAACGCCTTCTCCGGTTATGGATGAAAGGGCGACTGGTGGCGGGAAACCTTGCTGAATGACAAGCTCAGAAACCACGGCGAGTTGGTCTAGAGAGACCTTGTCCATTTTCGTCAGGACAACGTAGGGGGAGCGCCCTTCATCAAGCGGTTCCGGTTCGTGTTCTTGGCGCTCCAACACTTCGCGCCGGGTGGTCTCCAACTTACGGGCGACCTCGGGTACTGGGTCGGAGGTGTCAACCAAAATGAGGGTTAAATCGGCATCTAGTGCTTCAGCAATAGTTGCTTTAAACGCTGTTAGTGTGGCATTTGGTATGTTATCAATAAAACCAATGGTGTCAGCCAACAGAATGCGGGGGCTTTTCTCCATCCTGCCCACCGTGGTCTCGAGCGTGGAAAACAGCTGGTCTTCAACCAACACTGGCTTTCCCGATAAATGTTGGAAAAGAGATGACTTACCGGCGTTGGTGTATCCAACAAATCCAACGGTCATCGCTCCACTGCGAACGCGTTGTCGTCGGTGTTCGCGTTGTGCATTGACGTGCCGCTTTTGTCGGCGACGAAGGTTTGTCAACTCTCGATTGAGATTCGCAATGACGTTTTGGAGGGCGGTCACTCCACCTCCACCATAACCTGCCCGCTCACCGGTTGTTTGTTGTTGAGCAAGTTCCCTCAGGATGGTACGGTCTGATTGAAGCTGAGCGATTCGAACCTGCGTTCTCGCTTCAACCGAGGAAGCGTGAGCCGTGAACAGGGCGAGGAGAAGGCGGACGCGGTCCCAAACCTCGACGCCCAGGGCTTGGCCAACACCAACGAGTTGACGAGGCGTGGCATTTGTGTGAATAATGGCCAAGTCAACCCCTTCCCACGGATGGCCAGACAACGTGCTTCTCCGCTCATCTGCAATGTCCTCAAGACGCCCCTTTCCGAAATACGTTCTTGGATCTACGTGCCCGCCTTGCAACACGGTTTCAACGATGGTGATTCCCATGGTCTCGGCCAATGCCCTCAATTCTGTGGTGTCGTCTGCCCCACGAACAAGCAGGAGTGCTTTCCGCCCTTGATGGCTGGTTCTTGCCTCCCCCAAAACCACACCGCCGCTTCCAGCGACGACAAACGGGTCGTCAGGGGGTTGAGCCATGCTCACCGGGATGGTTAGTCTCATATCAGCCCACCTCAAGGCACCATCATGACCGAACAGCACGAGATGGAGGTGCAGTGGTCTGGCGATTCAGCCCTCGGTGCGGCGCTGATTGCAGGGGCCAAAGAGCACGGACACGAACCGTCATCACAGGCGACCGAGGCGGGAGTGGAGTTCGTGATTACGGTCGTGGACGAGGACCTGCAATCGCTTCGCGACCGAGTGGATGACCTTCTGGTCATCCTCAGCGCCCTCGAAGAGGCACATCAAGGGTGAAGCCATGTCCAAAACCACCGTTTTGATCGATGCACATTGCGTGATGTGTAACGGTATGGCTCGTTTTCTTCGTAAGCGAGTGAAACCATCGGTGGATTTTGACGTTCATGGCATTGAGTCTGAAGAAGGGCAAGCGATCATCGCTTCGTTCCCAGAACGTCTGCAAGCCATGGACACGGTTTATGTCGTTCGAAATGGAGAGCCACATGTTCGTTCAGCGGGAGCCATTCGCTTGCTGTTGTGCATGCGTTGGTACTACGCCATGTGGTTCCCATTGGCATGGATGGTCCCACTCCCACTTCGCGACGGCGCATACTGGGTTGTTTCAAAGATAAGGCACCGCTTTGGCCGTGTTAGCGCTTAGAGGTCAAGATCCAAAACGACTGGAGCATGGTCGGAGACATCAATGCCGCCTTGCCGAACGATGCTGCAGTCAACCATGGCTTCGGCGGCAGCGGAGTTGAGCAGAAAGTAATCGATGCGCCACCCACGGTCCTTCGCACGTGCTTGACCACGGTTTGACCACCACGAGTAGACTTTGGCGCCATGACCGACCTTCTGGCGGAAGGCATCCACCCATCCATCAGATAGGAGATCCGAGAACCAGGAGCGTTCGTGAGGAAGAAACCCCGAACTTTTGGCGTTTCCTTTTGGATTCCAGATATCGTCTTCTGTGTGGGCAATGTTAAGGTCGCCACAAACCACAACAGGACGAGCGTCGCTCAAATAGGGGTGAATGAATTCCCGCCACTCTTGCATCCAACCTTCCTTGAATGTCTGCCGTTCGTCTTTGTTGGACCCGCTTGGGAGGTAGGTGTTCACGCAGACCACGCCATTGACCTCGCATACCAACACGCGCCCTTCAAGGTCGTTCGGATCGAATGTTCCTCCCTTCCCCTTTGCCACCACAGCGTGCGGTTGAATGGATGCCGTTGCTACGCCGGAATATCCCTTTTTTTCAGCCGGATGAAGCGTGACATCCCACGCTGCAGGCCAAGCCCAGTCTTTGGGAAGTTGTTCCTCGAGGGTACGGGTCTCTTGAAGCATCATCACGTCAGCCTTCAAGTCATCGAAATAACCGTCAATTCCTTTTCGAATCGCCGCACGAAGACCATTTACATTCCAAGAAACGAAGCGCATGCTTGGAGGTCATCGGCGGAGGTGAATAAGGGTTCAAGCAATGTTTTGTCCGCATTGGCGCCCGGTATCGGCCGCAGCGTCCGCTAATTCATGAGCTGAGGCGACCCATTCGCCAGCGAGGAGAATGCCGTTGGATGCGTACGCATCGTAAGCGGGTTTCTTGCCTTCTGTTTGGATGACAATGCTCTCTTGTCGGCGTTCATTGAGAACGTGATGATGCCACCCCTTGGCGTGATGGTTTAGGAAGCGATCGAAACGAAGCAAGCGTTCGGATTTAGATTCGTTTTCCTTTTCAATCATGACCGCTGAAAGGAAGGACCCCTGCAATCCCAGTTTGGGTTGAACGTTGGCCACATCGAGCATGTAGGCTCCCTCTTCGGCGTCAATGATGCCGTGTTTTTCACCAAGCGGGCGTGAGGTGAGCGTTGCATCCAAGGTGCTTGCCCGAACCGGTGATAGTTCGGAAAAAGCCGCCGAATCAACCGAACGAAGAAGGCGTTCAGCTTGTTTCACGCCGCAAGCGAGAACGATAACATCGCTGTCAAACATACGTCCGTCCTTCAACCTCACGGAACCGCTTTTGATGCTCTCTACTTGGCAATGCGCTTCGATGAGAACCCCAACCTCATCAAGTGCAGCAGCCATTCGTCCCACGATACCGGCCCAGCCCTCCCCCACAACGGCCAGTTTCCCTTTTTGCAGGGCTTTGTACCGCTCATCAAACCGTTGAACGCCCGAGCCGGCAAAAAGAGCCGCAGCGCAAACAGCAGGAGATGAAGGGTCTGCTTGTTTCAGCGCTCGCCGCAGTTGGGCGGCAAGGCGCACGTTGTTTCGCGGACGAAGCGCACCTACCCCTGCCACATGAAGTCGGTCAAGGCGCGGACTGGAGAGAGCCACTCGAAGCCGGCTGACTTTCCGAACAACGTTCATCAGTGGGCCGCGTTGATGGAGCAAATGCAACCCATAGCCAAACGGAGCCCCATCAACGGTCTGTGAGGTCGCTCTCCCACCAATTTGGTCGGTTCGATCAAGCACCACCACGTGATGGCCAGCCGTTACGGCGTACAGCGCAGCGGTCAGGCCTGCAATGCCTGCTCCAACCACCGTGACACGAACCATGTCACTCCCATGGGTTAGGCATCAAAAGGTCGTTGGAGGGGGTGCTTTCAAGAGGTAGCCTGCACTCCATTCATCATGGCCGATGCTCCCCTGCTGCCACACGACCGTGGGCATGAATTGTGGACCATGGAAGAGGGGCCAAGCCGAAAACTCATGGCAAGCATTGACCGATGGGTCAGTGCCATGGTTGGTGATGATGGAATTGACATGCCCCTCTCAGGGAGTAGCCCGGCCATTGAAGCCACGATCTTTGCTCGTCAGGATGGGTTAGTGGTTGGGTGTGCGGTCGTTGATTACCTGCTGCAAATATGGGCGCCTTCCGTTCGAGTTTCATGGTTTGCAGGGGATGGAAAACGCGTGTCATCGGGGGATGAAATCGCCGTCTTCACCGGTTCAAAGGACGATGTCCTCGCTGTAGAGCGCTTAGCGCTCAATGCATTGGGTCAACTATCAGGCATTGCGACCGAAACCAAACGCTGGTCTTCCATCGCACCGAAACAAATTGCTTGCACGCGCAAGACGATTTGGGGGCTGCTGGACAAATGGGCAGTTCACATGGGTGGTGGGCTAACGCACCGTTTATCGAAAGAGGATGCTGTGATGATCAAAGAAAACGATCTTGCCAGCATGCACGACCACCTCGAATCGCATGTTGAACGGCTCGTGACCTATCTGCAAGACGTTGATCCCAGCGAAGTGGGAGCGTTCCTTGAGGTCGAAACTCGAACCGAAAAGGAAGCGATGATGGCGGCCATGGTCTGGTCTCAACGACGGGAGCAACAGGACATGGACCGTCTTGTGGTCATGCTGGACAATTTTACACCTGAGCAGTGCAAAACAGTGAGCGAACAGATGGAGGAGCAAGGCATACGGAACCACGTTGTCCTTGAGGCCAGCGGTGGCATTGTGTTTGATGAACTCAAATCATGGCACGAGTGCGGGTTGGACGTCGTGTCCACCAGCGTGGTGAACCGAGGGGTACGCCCTCTCGACATGAGCATGCTCGTCAACGGCATGTGAGGCGATACCATGGACGAC
>MDTG01415424.1_pt1 | contig 10474 bp, 5 predicted proteins | sample 811421 | NCBI WGS metagenome assembly MDTG01 (sample SAMN05326645, study PRJNA326480) | marine metagenome | isolation source: seawater | place: Pacific Ocean: South East | collected 2011
CAAGCGTGCCATCTCCGCACTGTGTTCTTGAATCCGAGCGACATGCAGCTCTGGATTTCCCTCGATGGCTGCCGTTTCGACCGCGGTGGAGTCAATCACAACTGTGGCGGGATCACTCGGTACGGAGACCAAGAGTATCGAGGTGCCCGGGGGCTGTCCGATCATGAGCAAGAGGGCATCTTCCGCACTGCGCGCGGCGTCGAGGGCACGCAGGGACTCTCGGCGGGCTTGGACCACGGCAGCGTCAACACGGGTGCGCTCCACCGGCGCAAGCGTCCCTTGCTCAACCTTGGCGTGCACAATTCGTTGTTCTTCGATGGCAGCATCGATGGCAGCGGCCGCAATGTCAGCGAGTTTCCACTGCGTGCGGGTGCTCCAATAGGCGCTGGCAGCATCGGCGAGAGTCTGTTGACGTGCTCTGCGTTGACTGGCCTCCGCGATGTCCATCCCCCGCGCGGCGGATCGTACACCTTCGAGATTGCTCGCCAATCGGTGACCTTCGAGGATGTTTTGGGTCAAGGAGGTCACCATTCGAGATTCGAACAATGGCTCTTGCTGTTCCACGGTGTAGCTTGTGTTGCGCAGTTCGTACCGGAATCGGCTCGTGGTGGTCGTCCAACTCACGTTGATGTTGGTCCCCGTCGGGAGGTTTTGATTCAGGCTAGTGCTCCATGATGCGCTGTCGAACTCACTGAGAACCTCTCCGAATTCGCGCGTCGACTCGGAAGTAAACTGGTTTTGGGATGCGGTGGCCTCGAAGGCTGGGTCGAAGATCCCCCGGGCTGCCATCAGGGTTCCCCTCGCCGCCTCGACGTCGTACTGAGCACCCAGCAAGGTCGGATTGTTGGCCACAGCGGACTTGAGCACGGCGTCGTAGGTTAGTTCCAGTGCATCCCCTGCCGATGCCGCAACGGAGGAATAGATGAGCAGGAATGGGGCAATCATGGCTGTGCCTCCTTCTTGTTGGTCACAACATAGGCCACCCATCGGCGACTCGTGATGCGCATGTCGTCCAAGACCGTGTACAGGAACGGCAACAGGAACAGTGTGAGGACGGTGCCGGTGGCGAGGCCCCCGGCCACCACCCGCCCGAGCGGGTAGTAGGGCATTCCAACGAAGGACGAGTCCCCGACCGCCATGGGGAGCAAGCCAAAAATGGTGGTCAATGCAGTCATGAGGATGGGACGAAGCCGACGAGCACCGCCTTCCACAAGCGCATCAATGCGGTCGGCTCCCGCGGCCCGTAGTCGGGTCACGAGGTCGATGTACACGATGCCGTTGTTGACCACGACGCCCACCAAGATGACGAGCCCGACGGCCCCCATCATGTCCAGCGGCGTGTCGGTCCAGTAGAGGGTCCAATAGGCGCCTAAAAAGGCCATGGGAATCGTTGTGATGATGCTCAAGGGCAGCAGGAAGCTCTCGAACAGAACGCCCATGATTAAAAACACAAAGGTGATGGAGAGCACCAGCGCCATGATTTGCGCGCCGCGTTCTTCGGTGTCGATTTCTTGGCTCCAGCTTCGGGACCAAGTGTATCCCTGTGGGAACTTCATGCTCTGCAAGGCGCCCTCGATATTGGTCCAAGCCGCGCTCTGCGAGACCTCATCGGCGACATCGATCACGATGGGGTAGCTCGTCACCCGGTTTTCTCGCTGGATTGAGCCGAGGCCTTGGGCGTACCCGGCATCCGTGAGCGCACGGAGCGGGACCATCTTTCGGCTGGTGTTGGACCACACTGGGAAGTCCATGAGTCGATTGAGGTCTGCTCGGTCTTCGGCTTCGAACCGGCTCACCACGGGGATGTCTTTTTCCTCATCGACAAAGTCGGGCAGAAGCGTACTGCGGAGAGCGAAGCCCACCGTTCGACCGATTTGATTGGGGCTCACCCCAAATCGGTTTGCTGCGGTGCGGTCGACATTGAGTCGAATCTCTTGACCGCCGTTTTCTTCGAGCTGCGGGACCGCGCCCACCACACTGGGTATAGCCGCGACAACGCGTTGAACCGTTTCGGCGAGGGACTCGAGGGTCTGAGTGTCCTCGCCGTGGAGGTACAGCTTGATCTGTTTTTGTTCACCGCCGCCGCCGCCCCATCCGATGCGGAGCTGGGTTCCGGGAATTTCTGGCATCTTTGACTTGGCATCTTCGATGACCTCGCCCCGACTCATCATCGATGGGTCACGGTCGCTGGAAAGGTACACCGAGGTGCTGCCGCTCTTGGCCATTAGATTCATGCGAGATCGCCATGTTCTGATCCCCCATGTTTCGCGGTTTTCCGACACAAAGGCGTCAACGGTCTCGACCACACTGAGTCGGTCTTGAGTGGTTGCATCCGGCCCAACTGAGTATCGGATTGCGAACTCTCCTCCTCCGCTGCCGCCGGTGTCCTCGCAGCCGACCGCTTGCACGGGGACTGCGATGGTGACGAACAGGATCGTGAGCACCAGCATCAAGCCGTCGGTGCGTTGGCGCAGGAACCACGACAGCGTTCTTCGGTAGTGGTTCGCCAGCCACTTGACCCATGCAGGCTCTTCGATCCGCTTGTCGTTTCGGATGATGGTTGTGGTCAATGGTGTGAAATAGAGGGCGACCAATAGACTGGCGCCGAGGGCCCAGACCACAGGCATCCCCAATTCACTCATGAAAAAGCTGAAGTCGGCATCGCCGCTCATCAGAATGATGGGCAAAAACACGACCATGGTGGTCATGGTCGAAAGGGTAATGGCGAGGCCGATGTCGATGGTGCCCTGAACGGATGCCGTTTTGGCGTCCTCGCCTTGTTGGCGGCGCGCGTAGATGCTTTCCACCACGACAATGGCGTTGTCAACCACCATACCCACCGCCAGCATCAGGCCCATCAGACTCAACAGATTCAGTGATCGACCCGCAAAGTATGTGAGTGTGACCGTGAGCAACAGCGTGAACGGAATGCAGGACGCGATCAGCAGAGTCATCTTCCATTGGCGAAGAAACGCAAAGAGCACCACGACGGCGAATAAGCCACCCCACGCAGCCGTATGCAGCACGTTGTCGATCGATTCTTGGATCAGATCGCCTTGATCGAAAAAGGTGACGAAACGTGCTCCTTCGTAGCGTGGGTCTCTCTCGATGTCGGCAAAGGTATCCGTGATCGCATTGGAGACCATGACTGTGTTGGCGTCACTCTCTTTATAAATGCCGAAAGCAACACCATCTTGTCCTTCGATTCGCGCAATCTGAGCATGCGATCCGAAGCGCCGTTCGACGCGCGCGATGTCGGATAGCACGAGGTTGTTGCCGATTGGATACTGGCGCAACTCTTCGAGATCATCATAGCGGGCTAGGCTGCGTACGTATCGGACTTTGCCCCGGTCCACGATCCGACCCGAAGCCATCTGAAAGTTGTCGGTCTGCAGGTCACCCATCACGTCCCAGAGATTGACCCGATGGGCCATCAAGGCATCGCGGTCGATGTCGATGTAAACGGCTTGGGAGTCGATGCCCCACACATCAACATTGCCGACCCCCGGTATGCGCTCGAGCCGATTCTGGACGATGTCGGTAACCATCTGGTCCGGGTCTTCGACACCATCAGGAAGGCGTATACCACCCCAAATTATGGGTTCATCGCCCGGACTCCATCGGTAGATCCAGTATCGATCGAGATCGTCTGGAAAGTCGGCCATGGCTCGTTCGAGTCGATCGGCGACGGCGTTGTATGCCTCATCCATCGACACACTGCGGTGAAAGGACAGACTGGCTCGTGCTGACCCTCGGGATGCGCGGGTGTTCATCTCCTTGAGGCCCGGTGCTGTGGAGAGGTGTTCTTCCATGGGTCGGACAACCTGCCGTTCGGTCTCGCGGGGTGTGGAGTCTTTGTATGGAATCCAGACCCACATCTGATTCAACGAAAACCGCCCTGGCATCATCTCAACCGGGATCTTTTCCCACGCGATAGTCCCCATGAGGATCAGGGCCATGAAGGTCATCACCACCGTCACGGGCCGACCCACACTCAAGCGTGCGAGAAGCCGAATCATCGCTCAAGCGTCCGGGTGAGGGTCAGGTACACGACGGGAATTACCCCGAGGGTAAGGACGGTGGCACTCGTCAACCCCGCAATGATGGTGAGCGCCAGGGGGCGCTGGATCTCTCCGCCTTCGCCGAACCCCAAGGCCAAGGGCAGCAGACCCAAAATTGTGGTCAGTGTGGTGATCAGGATGGGTCTCAGGCGAAGTTGTGCTGCGGTTTTGATCGATTCGACCCGTTCCATCCCGCTGGCCCGATGTTGATTGATGGTATCGACCAAGACAATGGCGTTGTTGACCACAACTCCGCACAGAACGATGGCACCGATCAACACCACGACGCTCACCGCTGTTTGTGTAACCAGCAACCCAACCCCCACACCAACCAGCGCGAGGGGGACACTGAGCAGGATGACAAACGGGTGGAGAATGCTCTCGAACGTGCTCGCCATGATGACGTAGACCAAAAACAGAGCCAGCATCAGGGCGAACTGCATGCTCTTCATGGAGCGTTGCATTTCTCGATTTTGGCCCCCCATCTCGGCCTGACTCTCGAGGGTCAACTGACCGATCCGGTCTTGGATCGTTTCAGACATTCCTGAAAGGTCAAATCCATCCATGTTGGCGCTGACCACCACTGCTCGGCGCTGGTCAATCCGGCGAATCTCGCTGGGGCCGACTTCCTCGGAGAAGCGTGCAACACTGACCAGAGGAATTGGTGGATTCAACTCTGGATTTACATTGAGGCGTTTCAGCATCTCGATGCCTCGCCGCTGGGAGGGGTCGAGGCGCACACTGAGATCGACCCGTCCATCGCCGCGCGACAGCGTGGTTGCCGTGGTTCCAAGCACTTTTGTTCGAATCGCCCGAGCCACTCCACCGGTGCTCAGGTTGAATCGAGTCAACAGCGTTCGGTCGTAGTCAATCCGCACTTCAGGATAGCCGGGCGACAGGCTGGACCGGATGTCGGTCAGCCCTTCGACTTGTTGGAGTTCGTCCACGGTTGCGCTCGAGCTTTGCTGCAGTCGGTCCAAATCGGAATCAAACAGGAGAACCTCGATGGGCGTTCGGAACGAAAACAGGCTTGGCCGAACCATGCGCACAGCGATCGGGTCGTCGGTCGGGTCGGTCAGCGCCTCTCGCACGCGGTCCATTACGGCCCGCTCACGGGATTCGATTCCACCGCCGCCGCGAACCTCGATCATTAACCGGGCCGTATGCTCACCCTCGTCCGAGCGGCTGTCCGCGCGACTTTCGGTGCCCACCACCGAGTGGATGTGGACGATGTCAGGGTCGTTGACCAATTCCTTCTCGGCCGCGACCACGCGATCGACCGTTCTTGACAACGGGGAACCGACGGGGAGTGCGATCTCTGCAGTGAAGCGGCCTTGGTGCATCTCGGGAATAAGCGATTGCCCGAGCGTGCTGAACAGCGGAATGCTAATCGCGACAATAACAGCGGCTGAACCAAGGACGGTAGCGGGGCGATCAAGGGCCGCCTGAATCAGGCCACTGTAGCGTCCATCGAGTTGTTGGTAGCGTTCGTGGAATCGACTGGCTGCGGCGTTCGCCCGTCGGAATACCAAGCGCAAGATGCGTTTCAAAAACCAGATGACGGGCCGCACCATGACGGTCGCGATGCCCATCGCGAGCACAGCGACGGCTTCACAAACGACGCGGACGGCAAAGCGAATCAGCAAGTAGGGTTGTTGCCACCGTGCAGAAGACCGCCAAGCCGTGCGCAACTGACCGATGGATTCAAATCGACCGGAGCGAGAAATGGCCATGAATGGACTGCGGTCATCGTTGATTGTGACATCGTATGCCGCAAGCATCGGAACGAAAAACAGGGCAACGACCAACGAAGCGAGTAGGGAAAACACGACGGCAAGGGCAAGGTCACCAAAAAGTTGTCCGGCTACGCCCTCGACAAACGCAATGGGCATAAACACGCACACGGTCGTGAGTGTCGATGCGATGACCGCTGCTGCAACAGTCTTCGTGCCTGTGATGGCCGCTTCGATTCGACCAAGGCCTCGTTCTCGCTGCACGTGAATGTTTTCTAAAACAACGATGGCATTGTCGACCAGCATTCCGATTCCGAGCGCCAATCCGCCGAGACTCATCAGGTTCAAGCTGACGCCGCCGAGGTACATCGGAGCGAAGGTAGCGATGATTGACAGAGGAATTGCGGTCGCGATGATCAGCGTTGCGCGGACATCCCGAAGAAACATGAACAAAATGGATACGGCCAACACCGCCCCCAGCAGGGCCGTCGAACGGAGGTTGTTGATGCTGGCCTCGATAAATCCGGCTTGGTCTTCGAGGATGGCCATTGATACGTCGTCGGGAAGCTGGTCTTTGATCGTCGAGGGGCGGCCCCACTCGGACTTCTGGTGGGACTGGTCATCGGCGCCTAAAACGGCACGAATCCGCCGGGACAACTGCACAATGTTGGCGTCCGCAGACTTGAAGATCTCGAGTTCCACTGATTCGGCTGCATCAAGTCGGCTCACCACTTCACGTTCTCGAAATCCCTCGGTGACTGTCGCCAGTTCGGTCAAGGGCACGACCACGCCGTCGGCTCGTTTGATCTGGATCGCTCGGATGTCGTCGACGGTCACGAGCTCGCCCACGGTACGAACCAAATACTCGTAGTCGCCCTCTAAAATGGCGCCACCGGGGAGATTTACGTTTTCCTCGGTCAACGCTGCGGCGACCTGTTCGATCGTGATCCCTCTGGCCGCCATCCATCCTTCTCGGACTTCGATCTTAATTTCAGCGGCCAACCCGCCGCGAACGCGAACGCTCGCCACCCCATCCATCGCTTCAAGACGGCGCTTGATCTGCCGCTCCGCGACGGTTCGCAACTCTTGAAGTTGTGCCTGCGGGTCTGCAGATTCGGGGGCCGATATGGCGACGCGCATGACCGGGTCGAGGTTTGGGTCAAAGCGCAGAATTAGCGGCCGATCCGCATCATCGGGTAGAAACGTGGTCTGCAACTGCTCGCGGATGGACTGACTCGCCTTGTTCATGTCGGTGCCCCACGAGAACTCGAGGATGACATCCGACATGCCTGCACGGGAACGGCTTTCCAACTCGACGAGACCGGGCGTCGTGGCCAGCGCCTCCTCGATGCGCCGGGACACCTGAACCTCAACCTCCTCGGGTGCGTACCCAGCGACCTCGGTCCGCACGGTGATCGTGGGGTACGAGAGGTCGGGCATGAGGTTCAGGGGCAGACGCTCGTAGGACACCAAGCCGAACACCGCGGCGGCAATGGCGACCATCCACGTTGCCACTGGTCGGCGTACGACCCGCTCAAACACGTTCACTCGTCTTCGCCTTCTTCGTCATCCTGTTTCTTGTCGCCGCGCTCGGGGCGCTTCGGATTGGGATCACCGGGAAGCTTGACCTCGGCATCGGGGCGAAGGTTCTCACCGCCGATGTTCACAATGGTGTCGCCTCGGGCCAGCCCGGCCGTGATCTCAGCGTTCACGGAGTCTGTATAGCCAAGGGACAGACTGACCCGTTCGACCATGCGCCGGGGTACGCCTTCCCAAGGGTCAGAGGATTCTTTTTTCTCCTGAGCGTTCTTGAAGAGGTTCTTGAACCAGTCATCTTTGTCATCGCCGTTTCCCCGGTTGCTCCACTTGCCGCGAGATGCGTTCTCTTCAGCAGGCGGCTTGTCCGTGATGCGCCAAGCGACCGGGGCGCCGTCCTGCCAGTACACCGCACGCCTTGGAATGGTCATGACATCGGAGTGTCGGTCGACTTCGATGCGAACCTCAACAAATTGTCCCGGACGTAGGCGTCCACCGGTTTTGTCATCCGTGTGCACGGCGATGGTGACGCGGACGGTGCCCGAGGTTTCATCGACCACTGGGCTAATCCGAAGGATTTCGCCGGTTGACGTTGCCTTGTCATCGTAGGTGCCGGCGAGCACAACGGGTTGCCCGATCGACAAATACTCGAGGTCACCCTCGGACAAGTTCACGATCACTCGAAGACGATTGAGGTCCACCACCTGAAAGGCTCGTTGTGCGCCGCCTGCGAGTTCGCCAAGTCGTACGTCCCGGATCGACACCGTTCCATCGATCGGACTCGTGAGCCGGGTGAACCCCGCTGACCCGGTCGCCTCACGATGGCTGGCTTTTGCAATCGCGAATCCATCCTCCGCTTCTTGAAACTCGGTATCCGAGATGGCGCCGCGCGCATGAAGGGTTTGGGCTTGTTCGAATCGCCGCTGGGCCTGCGAAAGTTCCACCCGAGCTCGAGCGCTGCCTGCCTCTAAGCTGGGGTTGGAGAGCACAGCGAGGATGCTTCCGGCCCGAACAGAATCTCCCTCTTCGACGCGGATCTCTTGAACGACACCGCCCGCCTCGGGGGTGATGTCGGCCATGGCTTCGCTCTCGAGCGTGCCGTGGGTCACCAATTCGCGGGCCACAGAGCCCACTCCGACGTCGACCGCTTCAACCAGCACCCGCCAGTCCTTGACAGTGTTGCCGCCCCAAGAGCCTTTGCCATACCGTCCTTTGCCGCGACGTTGGTCCCAGTCACACGCTGCCATAGTGGACAGCAGGAGTGCGGTTACGATCCATATTCGGTTCATGTCTGGCGTCCTTCGATGGCCATTAGCAGGATGGATGCGGCCACTCCCATCCGAGGATCAAAGTGGGGCGATTGTATGGATACGTCGTAAACGATCTTGAAGAGGTTAAATCGCTGTTTAATGATACCTGCCCGAGTTCCGTTGATTGAAACGTAAAAGGTCTGTGGAATCAGGCTCGTTAGGAAACGGCGGAACATCGCAACGAGCGCGGAATCCTCTTCGATGGTCCCGATTTCAACACCGCTCGCGTCGAGAATGGTCCAAGTGTCGCGGAGAAGAGAGCGAACTCCCTTCCGACGGAAGCCGCCGACGAGCGTGTTTTGGGTCGGGTCGTTGATGTCGTAGGTTGCAGAGAAGTCGATGACATTTCGGGCGCGAATCTCAAGTCGAATGTCGCGCATGGTGTCATCGCCGTAGACATTGATGGCTTCTTTCAGTTTGAAGAGTTTCTGGCGAACGAAGAAGGCCAACCTTCCGCCGTCGAAGATCCGATAGGTTCGGCCAAATAAGTTGATGAAAGGTCGTTCAGCGACGTAGTGGGTCGGCCAGTCTGTGGGCGGCATGTTCGGCTCCGGGTCGCGCCCATTGTCGCATGCGGGAGAAAGGAAGGGTGTTAGGGAACGATTCATGATTACCAGACTGGATCACATCGCAATCGCGGTGCCGGACTTAACGGCAGCCATTGAGCGATTTGCCACCGACCTTGGGCTGCACCTCGCCGGTCGGGAAGATGTTCCCTCGCAGTCCACTACGACGGTGTTTTTGCCGGTGGATGGGACTCAAATCGAACTGATCCACCCCATGGAGGGGCGAGGTCCGGTTGCCGCGTATCTTGAGAAACGTGGAGGCGGTTTGCATCACCTCTGCTTCGAGACCGATGACATTGATGCCGATATGGACCGTCTCAAACGGAAGGGGTACCGTTTTCTTTCCGACGAGCCTCAACCCGGAGCACACGGGACCCGAGTGGTTTTCATTCATCCAAAGTCATGCGGGGGCGTGCTGATTGAGCTTGCGGAGCATCCAGCCCCATGAGTCGTCCAGCCGTTGGGGAGCAGACGACGCTCGCAGACCGAAAACGGTGGGCTGCCCAACGCCTTATTTTGGGCTTTGAGGGCACAACGCCTTCCCCAGAATTTCGTGCGTTTGTTCGGGATGCATCCCCCGCGGGTTTCATCCTGTTTGCCCGAAACATTGAAGAGCCCGCGCAGGTTCGGGAGCTCAACCGGGAGCTCGCTGCGTTGGTGCCGGAACACAGCCCGGCCTTGCTGACCGTCGATCAAGAAGGGGGTCGAGTGCTGCGAGTGCGCGCAACGCCGTGGCCACCAATGCGGTATTTGGGCAACATCGATGACGAGCAAGCAACCCGTCAGACCGCTCGCGCCATCGCGCAGGAACTGCGCGCCATGGGGTTCAATCTGGACTGGGCACCGTGTGCGGACGTGGACTCGAACCCTGCCAATCCCGTAATTGGAGACCGCTCATTCTCTCGGGAACCTGGGGCCGTAGGCCGGCACGTGAGTGCGTTTTTGGAAGGCCTGCACGATGCGGGGGTGATGGGTGCAGTCAAGCACTTCCCTGGCCACGGCGATACCAGCACGGATTCCCATCTTGAGCTGCCGGTGGTGGACAAGGACCCGGGCGACCTCGCGGAATGCGAGCTAATGCCCTTTGCCAAGGCGGTGGCGGAAGATGTGGAAATTGTCATGACGGCCCATGTCATGTTTCCGGCCCTCGACGAGGCCGTGCCGGCCACGATGTCCAGCCCCATTCTTCGTGGCTGGCTTCGGGAGCGTCTTGGTCACAGGGGCATCATCGTATCCGATGACATGGAGATGAAAGCCGTTCGAGGACG
>MDTG01125317.1_pt1 | contig 10473 bp, 6 predicted proteins | sample 811421 | NCBI WGS metagenome assembly MDTG01 (sample SAMN05326645, study PRJNA326480) | marine metagenome | isolation source: seawater | place: Pacific Ocean: South East | collected 2011
CGACAACCCAGGCATCACCAACGAGAAGAAGGTCTTCCGCGACTGCGCGTGGGTCGGCTCTGCACGGAGCAACCCCGACTTCCCAATGCTCAGCATCGAAGACGGCCTCATCCCCAACGAGACGCGGGTGAGCTTGCGCGTGGCACGGGCCTACGACAAGTACAGCGCCAACGTCATCGACACCGACAACGTGGACAACGCTGAGAACTTCTGGGATCCCCTCTACACCTTCTCCACCAGCGACGTGGCCACACGAAGCGAAGAGGTGGCGGTGCTCGAGGAGATGCTTGAGGAAATCAACGTGGTGCCCAACCCGTACTACGCCTACAGCCAATACGAGACCAGCAAGCTGGACAACCGCGTGAAGATTGTGAACCTGCCTGAGGTGTGCACCGTGCGCATCTACAACCTCTCCGGCACCTTGGTTCGAACCTACTCCAAAGCCGACCCACTCACCTACGTCGACTGGGACCTCAAGAACGAAGCCAACGTGCCCATCGCTGGGGGCGTCTACATCATCCACATCGACGTGCCAGGCGTCGGTCAGGCCGTCCGAAAATGGTTCGGTGTGATGAGGCCCATCGATTTGGACAACTTCTAACAAGCGCCTCAACGGGAGCCGTCCACATTTCTTTGGTGGCATTGTCACTGAAGTGACACCTTCGTTGGAGGGGGACGCTTGACCTTTGCGTCATGAAAACCATTTTGTTGCGCGGCCTTGCGGGGCTCGCCATCCTCGCGGTTGGGGTGTTCGTGATGAACGGCCTTGTCGGCATGAAGTCCACCCCACCGGTGAATCCGCGTCCGGCCAATGCACGACTGGTTAAGGTGATGTCGGCCGAGCCCGATACGTTGAATGCAGTGGTGCAGCTGGAGGGACGGGTCCAGGCCAAAAACCGGATGACGGTCATCGCCGAAGTCAGCGGCATGCTCCCGGTGGGCGGCAAGGAGTTTCGCGAAGGGGTTTCTTTTCAGGAAGGAGAGGTCATGTTGTCGATCGACGACCAGGAATTGCGCGCCAATTTGGTGTCCCAGCGAAGCCAATGGCTTCAGCTGCTTGCTTCCTCGCTGGCCGACCTGCAATTGGACTTTCCAGAACGTGCAGCTGTGTGGTCGGAGTACATCTCCGCGTTGAACGTGGAGGCGCCGCTGGCGCCGCTGCCTGAGGCAGAGACGGAGCGCGAGCGCTTGTACTTGACCTCACGCGGCATCGTGTCGGGCTACCATGCCATTCGAGCGTCTGAGTCTCGGCTGGCCAAACACCGCTTCATCGCACCCTTCGACGGGGTCGTGACCGCCATCAACGTGGAACCAGGCTCGATGGTTCGGGCGGGTCAACCGCTAGGGTCGTTTGTCGGCACAGGAAGGTTTGAGGTGAAGTCGGCCGTGCACGCCCGCCACCTCGACGTACTTCGTGCAGGTCAAGGGGTGGTGCTTCGAGAAGAAGGTGGTCGCGTGGTTGCACGTGGTCAAGTGGCCAGGACGTCAGGCCATGTGGACGCCATGACCCAAAGCGCCAGCGTCTTCTGCAATGTGGAGGCCGTGCAAGGGGAGACCCTCCGGGACGGGAGGTTCTTGGCTGGCGAAGTGCTCGGCGACAGCCGGTTGGATGTCGTGGCGTTGGACGAAGCGTTGTTGACCGGAAAGAGGGGCCGCGAGGTGTTTGTCGTGAAGGACAGCCGACTGGCGCTGGCCCAGGTGGACGTGGTTCACCGCGACGCCGACCGCGTGTTGGTGACAGGGCTGGAAGCTGGAGTGAACTTGTTGGCCGAGCCCGTGTCGGGCAGCTTCAAAGGCATGTTGGTCGAGACCACGCAACGTTAAAGCCATGGGTGCATTGATCCGTTATTTCGTCAGGTACAACCTGGTTGGCGATTTGGTGATGTTGGCCATTTTGGCCGCGGGCTGGGTAGGCCTGGGTTCCACACGGAGCAATTTCTTTCCGGTCACAGAATCCAAGACGATTCAGATTCAAGTGGTCTACCCTGGGGCGTCTCCAGCCGAGATCGAGGAAGGCATTGTGGCCAAAATCGAGGAGAATCTCCAAGGCATCGCCGGCCTGGATCAAGTGAAGTCGGTTTGCTCTGAAAACGCGGGAAGCGTCACTGTCACGGTGTTGGACGCCGGCGAAACGGACGAAATTTTGCAAGACGTGAAGAACGCGGTGGACCGCATTGCCTCGTTTCCGGTGGGGATGGAGCCGCCCACGGTGTTCAAGCAAGAAGCGATCGGGGTGGCCATCACCTTCGCCGTCACAGGGGTGGACGATTTGAGGGCCTTGAAGACGGAGGCGCGCAGGGTCGAGCAAGACTTACGCGCCTTGGACGGCATCAGCCAGGTGGCATTGAGCGGGTTTCCAGGCGAGGAAATTGAAGTGGCGATCCGCGCTGACAAACTGACGGAGTTGAACATGACTTTGGCTGAGGTGTCGGCCGCGATTCGCGCCGCCAACGTCGAGACGACCGGCGGACGCTTGAAGACCGCCCGCGAAGAATTGATCGTGCGGGGCCGGTTCCGTGGGTACGACGCGGAGGCCTTGGAAGACATTGTGATCCGTTCCAACGTCGATGGACGTGTGGTGCGGTTGTCTGACGTGGCCGTGGTGCAGGACCGGTGGGCGGACAACGATCCTTCACGGAGTTGGTACAACGGCATGCCCTCGGTGGTGGTGACGGTGAACAATCTGACCACCGAAAGCATCTTGGACGTCACAGAGTTGGTGCGCCAATACATCGAGGCGTACAACCTCCAAGCCGAGGAAGTGGGAACGGGCCTGAAGCTCGACATCATTCGAGACAGCTCTGTGGTGCTGAACCAGCGCATCGAATTGCTCGTCAACAACGGGATGGTTGGTTTCCTGTTGGTGATTTTGCTGTTGGCGTTGTTCCTCAACATTCGTTTGGCGTTCTGGGTGGCGCTGGCCATCCCGGTGTCTTTCGCGGGGATGTTCATTTTCGCCGGCATGACTGGCGTGACAATCAATGTCATCAGCTTGTTTGGGATGATTCTGGTCATCGGGATTTTGGTGGACGACGGCATTGTCATTGCCGAAAACATTTACCGCCATTTTGAAATGGGCAAAGACCGGCACACGGCCACCATCGAGGGCACGTTGGAGGTCTTGCCGGCGGTGTTCAGCGCCATCATCACCACCATGGTGGCGTTCGCGTCGTTCTTCTTCATCGAAGGACGACTGGGCGATTTCTTCGGGGACATGGCCACCGTCATCATGCTCACCTTGTTGTTCAGCTTGGTGGAAGGGGCGTTCATTTTGCCGGCGCACGTCGGCCACAGCAAAGCGCTTCGCAGGGATTGGAAACCCAACCGCGTGGAGCGGGCCATGCGCACACTTATGGATTTTCTCAAGTCCAAACTCTACGCCCCCGTCTTGCGATTTGCGATGGCGCAGCCTTGGATCACCTTCTCGGGCATCGTAGCCCTCTTCTTGATCACGGTCCCAGGCTTGATTGGAAGTGGGTTGGTCAAGACCACCTTCTTCCCTTTCATCGAATCCGACAACCTCGCGGTCAGCCTGTCCATGGTGAGCGGAACCCGGGACGACGTGACGGCCGGCGAATTGGACGCGATTGAGGCCAAAGTCTGGGAAGTCAACGATGCCTTGAAAGCGGAGCGGGCAGACAGCCAGGACGTCATCTTGGCCGTGGACAAACGCGTGGGTCCGGCCGCCCACGTGGGCAGCATCAACATCCAGTTGCTGGACGGCGAACAGCGCGGGGTGCGGAGCACGGACATCAGCGAGCGCATCCGCGAGAAAGTGGGCACGGTGTACGGCGCCGAAAATTTGAGCTTCGCGGGGTTCTCGCCCTTTGGCCGGCCGGTTTCGGTGTCCTTGCTCGGCAACGACTTGGACGCGCTTCAATCGGCCACGGAAGAATTGAAAACGGCGATGATGCAGCGCGAGGATTTGAAGGACGTCACGGACAACAACCAGCGGGGATTGCAAGAACTGGACGTGTTGCCTAACCCTCGGGCCCAGCAGCTCGGCCTCACCGCAGGGGATATGATGCTTCAAATCCGTCAAGGGTTCTTCGGCAACGAGGTGCAACGCCTTCAACGCGGCCGGGATGAGGTCCGCGTGTGGGTGCGCCTGGCCGAGGCGGACCGAAGCGCCTTGAGCGACCTTCGACGCTACCGGATTCGGACCCCTGCCGGAGGATTGGTGCCGTTTGAGGAATTGGCCGAGGTGCGGGAGGTGCAGGGCATCACCGCCATCAACCGCCTTTACGGAGAGCGTGAGGTGCAAGTCAGCGCGGACCTCTCGGGCCCCGACGTCAGCGCCAGCGACGCAAATGCGGATTTGAAGGCCAATGTCATTCCCGACATCCTCGCCAAGTACCCTGCCATCCGCGCCAGTTATGAGGGACAAAACCGCGAACAGGTCAAATCCCAGGTCAGCATCCAAGCCATCATGCCGCTGATTTTTGCGCTGATGTTGTTCATCATCATCCTGACGTTCCGCTCGCCGTTGCAGGGATTTGCGGTGTTCGGCCTCATTCCTTTTGGCATGATTGGCATCAGCCTCGGCCATTGGTTGCTGGGTGCCCAAATCAGCTTATTCAGCATCCTCGGCATGATCGCCCTCATTGGCATTTTGGTGAACGACGCCCTGGTGTTTGTCGCCGCTTTCAACGGCAACCTGAAGGAAGGAATGCCCGTGCACGACGCCATCTGGGAAGCCGGCATGAGTCGATTCAGGCCCATCTTGTTGACCACCGTCACCACCGTCGCTGGCTTGGCTCCCTTGATGCTCAACAAGAGTTTCCAGGCGCAATTCCTCATTCCCATGGCCATCTCAGTCGCATTTGGGTTGCTGTTCGTCACGGTGGTCATCTTGGTGCTGCTGCCCATCTATTTGATGTGGATCAACCCGCTCCACCGTTCTTGGGTGTGGGTCAAAAAGGGGCAATGGCTTTCCCGGGAATCTGCAGAGCCCGCCGTGCGCGAGGAGCGCGGATTTCCCCCCAACACCCTACCAGTGTTGGCCTTGGGGCTCATGGCATGGGGCTTGAGCGGGGAGGCTTCCGCCCAAACCGAACTGACCCGCGAGCAGGCGGTGGCCATGGCCCTCGAGCAGCACTACGGCATTCAGTTGGCTCAGGGCCAGCGCGATTTGGCGGAAGTCGGAAACGCCTGGGGCGCTGCCGGCGCGCTGCCAAGGTTGGCGCTCACAGCCGGGGCGGGGACCAGCGTCGCCGACCAAACCGAAAACCCGTCGACATTCCTGCCCATCGCCACCGAGTCTCAATCGGTGTCCCCAGGCCTTCAGTTGCAATGGACGCTGTTCGACGGCTTGGCGATGTTCGCCAACAAGGACCGTCTGGAGCTCCTCGCAGAGCAAGCGGAGGGCAACGTGGAATTGATGGTGGAGTCCACCGTGCAAGCGGTGCTGGTCGCCTACGACAACGTGCTCGTGCAGGAGGAGAGCCTTGTGGTGCTTCAGGCGGCCATGGATTTGTCCCAAAAACGCCTGGACCGGCTGGACGCGTCTTTGGCGTTGGGCACCGCCAGAACGTTCGACCGGCTCCAGTTCGAGAACGCCTTGCTGACCGATAGCACCGCTTGGCTTCGTCAACGCGTCGCCAGCTGTGCGGCCCGCCGAAACCTCAGCCTGCTGCTCTCTTCCGCTGATAACCAGGCGTGGACCCTGACATCGGCGTTGCTCGATCCCAACACCACCGGCGACTTGGCCATGGCCCAAGCCCGACTTGCCGGCGAAAACACGAGTGTGTCCAATGCAGTGTTGGCCATGCAGTTGGCCGAAGTCGGGGTGCGGCAGGCCAAGGCGCGCTTGTCTCCTGTATTGGGCTTGACCGCCAATTGGGGCAACACGGCCGGGCAGTCGCGCGCGGTGTCCGACCTGCCGCCTCAGCTCGTGTTCAACCCTTACGAGAACGGCGACATCCAGTCCTTTGTGACCAACTACGGCGCCCAGCTGACCCTGAATTTCAACCTGTTCAACGGCGGCTCCACCCGCAGGGCCATCCAACAAGCCCAAATCCAAGTTGAGCTCGCGGGCCTCGACCGAGACCGTCTGCTGCTTGAGGCGCAATCGGCCTTGGCCCAAGCGTGGGACCGAAGGGCTGCCGCGCAGGAATTGAATGAGTTGGCACAACGGCGCACTGAGAACGCCAGGTTGGCGGCCCAACTCGGGGCGGCCCGGTACCGCGACGGAATCCTCAACGCCCTCGATTTCAGGGCCCTCGATGTGACGTTGCTCCAGGCGGAGGCGGCAGAACTCGCAGCCCGACAAGAGTGGGCGGCTGCGCACTGGGATGTGATGCGGCTCACAGGCGACCTGCGGGCAGGTCAGGTGGTGGTGCGCTGAACGAGGTTCAGGTCGGCTTGCACCATTTCACGGCACAGCTCTTGGAGGGAGCAGGAGGCTTTCCAGCCCAGTTGGGCGTGGGCTTTGGAGGCATCTCCAATCAGCACGTCCACTTCAGCCGGCCGGAAGTACCTCGGGTCCACTTTCACCAACACGTGTCCTGATTCGGTGCAGTACCCTTCCTCTTTCAGCCCTTGGCCGCGCCACGCCACTTGGATGCCGGCCTCGGCAAACGCCATCGTGGCGAATTCACGGATGGTGGTGGTCACGCCTGTGGCCAACACGTAGTCGTCCGGCGTGTCCTGCTGGAGCATGCACCACATGCCTTCCACGTAGTCCCGTGCATGCCCCCAGTCACGCTGGGCGTCCAGATTTCCGAGATGCAGGCAGTCTTGCAGGTCCAGTTTGATGCGCGCCACGGCACGGGTGATTTTCCGTGTCACGAACGTTTCGCCTCGCAAGGGACTCTCGTGGTTGAACAGGATTCCGTTGCTGGCGTGCATGCCGTAGGACTCCCGGTAATTTTTGACAATCCAAAATGCGTAGAGCTTAGCCACGCCATAGGGGCTCCTGGGGTAGAAGGGGGTGGTTTCCGATTGCGGAGATTCTTGGACTTTGCCAAACAACTCTGAGCTGCTCGCTTGGTAAAATCGACAGGTGGATTCCAAACCCAAGATGCGGATGGCTTCCAAGAGCCGCAAGGTGCCCAAGCCGTCCACATCAGAGGTGTACTCGGGGGTGTCAAAACTGACCCGAACGTGGCTTTGTGCGGCAAGGTTGTAAACTTCGTCAGGCTGAACTTCCTGCACGATGCGGATCAAATTGGTGCTGTCGACCAAGTCTCCGTAGTGCAAGGTGAGGCGCACATCGTCTTCGTGGGGGTCCTGGTACAAGTGGTCGATGCGCTCGGTGTTGAGCTGCGAGGCCCGTCGCTTGATGCCGTGCACCTCGTACCCTTTGCCCAAGAGGAGTTCAGCCAAGTAGGCGCCGTCTTGTCCAGTGATGCCTGTGATCAGGGCTTTCTTCCTCGTGGCCATGCGTTAAATGTACAAGTGGAACTGTCGCGTGTCACCCGTTGGTCACGAGCTCTTGGTTCTCGACCAGCTTGGCGTAATGCCCGCCTTGGTCCATCAATTCGGCATGTTTGCCTTGTTCCACCACTTGTCCGGCTTCCAAGACGCAAATGCGGTCCGCGCCCTTCACCGTGCTGAGGCGGTGGGCAATGACCACGGAGCTGCGCCCTTTCATCAAGGCGTCCAACGCGGCCTGGACTTCGCGCTCAGAGGTGCTGTCCAAAGCGCTGGTGGCTTCGTCCAAAATCAACAAATCGGGGTCCTTCAAAATGGCCCGGGCGATGGCGATGCGTTGGCGCTGGCCCCCTGAAAGTTGAACGCCTCGTTCGCCCACCAGGGTGTCAAGACCGTCAGGAAATTCTTGGATGAACTCCCAGGCAAAGGCCTTTTTGGCGGCGTCGACGACTTCTTCCTCCGTGGCGTCAGGTCGGCCGTAACGGATGTTGCTCCTCAAATCTCCGCCAAACAAAATCACCTCTTGAGGCACAAAAGCCACGCGTTGGCGGTACCCACGCAAGTCCATGGTGGCCACGTCCTCGTCGCCGACTTTGAACGTGCCCTTGTCGGCCGCATGAAAACGCAAGAGCACTGCGGCCACCGTGCTTTTGCCGGCCCCGCTTGACCCGACCAGGGCAATTTGTTGTCCTGGTTCCACACGCATTGAGAACCCTTGGAGCACAGGCACGTCCGGGCGTTGAGGGTAGTTGAAGTGAATGTCCTCCAACGTGATGGGCCGCCGAAGCGACACCGCTTCAGGCTCTTGGTTCAAGTCGTGGACCTCTCGCTCCTGGTCCACAATGTCCATGACCGACTCAATGGCACCGAGTCCCCGTTGAAGCGCGCTGAATTGGGCGGCCATGCCCCCAATGCTCCCCGCGACAAGTCCTGTCATGAGGAGAAACGAAAAGAAGTGCTCGCTGGCCAGTTCTCCTTCCTGCATGAGGTCTGCCCCTTTGAAGATGACCAAGGTGATGGCCCCGAACAAAAACAGGATGATGAAGCTGGCAAACGCCCCGCGCCAAAAGGCCCCCTTCATGGCGAGGGACTTGATCTCGCGGGCATGCTTCCCGTATTTCCGGCGCTCCATCCATTCGTTGGCGTAGCTCTTGACGCTCACGATCGCAGTGAGCACATCTTGCACGACCACGTTGGACGCGGCCACTTCGTCTTGTGTGCGCTTGGAGAGTTTCCGGATGAATCGGCCAAACACGATGGCCGCGACTATCATCACAGGGATGGTACCCAGCATCCAGAGGGTCAATTCCACGGAGAAGTATCCCAAGGCCACGATGCCTCCCACGATCAAAATCAATCCGCGGAACAGCTCGGCCAGGGTGACTGTGAAAATGTCTTGGATGGTGGCGATGTCGGCCGAAATACGGCTGTTGAGGTCGCCCACGCGGCGTGCGTCATAAAAGGCCATGGGCATGCTGACCAGCGCGTCAAAGGCATCTTGTCGCATCGTCAGCATCATCTTTTCCGTCATGTCTGCAAAAAGAATGACCCGGATGAAGGAGAACACGGCTTGGACGGCCAACACCGTCAGCAACGTCCATCCGATGGAAGCCAAATCGTCGAGTTGGATGCCGAGGTAGGGCAATTCACCCACAGCGCCTGTGGTGCCCACCCCGCCCAGTTGTCCCCAGAGCCGCGTGATGGCCAGCGTCAGCACCCCAGAGATGCTCATGTTGACGATGCCTGCTGTGAAATGGAGGGTGTAAGGTTTCAGGTATTTTTGCATCCGCCCAAATCCCTTCAAGTCGGCCAACGCGAATTTCTTGGTGGGCCTGTCGTCGTGGTTGTGTCGCCTGCCGTGTGCCATGGGGGGCAAAGTTAAAGTGGGGTCAACCCTTTGGCGAAACAAAAAGGCTTCCTTACATTTGCCCTCCCTTTACGGGAAACCAGAGCACGATGAAAAGGACATTTCAACCCTCCGTTCGGAAGCGCCGCAATAAGCACGGATTCCGCAAGCGCATGGCAACCGTCAATGGTCGCAACGTTTTGAGCGCACGTCGCCGCAAGGGTCGTAAGAAGTTGACCGTGAGCTCTGAGCGTCGCCACAAAGGCATCGAGAGACTGTAATTGCACAGCCGCTCCACAAAAAAGGGATCCCAGGAGATCCCTTTTTGTTGCCCTTCAACGAAGGTTTTGAATGGAAGGGGAGGACCACACCACGCCCAACGAGGATTGGGGCACTAGTGCGCATTCCCCTTGCCAAACGCCCCCTCGAACCGACCCGACCAGCCATCCTCGTTCAGCCTCCCATTCCAGCGAGTCCACGGACAGTTCGCTTTGGAAATCGAGGTTGGGACCGTGCCCTTTGAACATGGCTTCTTTCGCCGCCCAGATCCAAGGCTTGGCTTTGGGCCACTGCATCTGCTCAATTGGCGACATGAAACGACTGGCGATGCTGGAAATTCGACGGTCTGTGGTGTCCACCAAGTCGATGCCATGGTGCCGCTCGCCAGCTTCCCAAACGGCCACCGCGGCGGTGGTGTGGTCCTGCGAACTGTGGTGGGAGATGCTCAAGGGACACCGTGTTCCAGCGGCATCGTGCAGTTGGGGTTTCCCGTCCTGGTGGGTGACACGCCACACTTCTGAGCCCATCAGCTCCGTCAAAGCACAGGCCACCGCTTGGTGTTCCCGAAGTCGACCGTCAGACATCTCGGTCCATTCGCGCTCGGGAAAATGGGATTCAAGCTTGGCCAAGGGCCACGCAGCCCCTTTGTCCCACTTCCACAGAACAACCTGAGGGTTCTCAGGTTGAATGAGCAATGGCAAGCAGGGCATGGGCGCAAAGATCGGGGGTTTGGTCCTCGGCTCCAAAGCACCAGGCTTCCGTACTTTTGCAAGTATAAAGACTAGAATATGGGCAACACAACTGCCACACCCACACTCCCTTATAAAGTCAAAGACATGAGCTTGGCCGAATGGGGACGCAAAGAAATCACCTTGGCCGAGGCTGAAATGCCTGGCTTGATTGCCCTCCGTGAGGAGTTTGGCACGTCCAAACCACTGGCCGGTGCCCGGGTGGCGGGATGCCTCCACATGACC
>MDTG01267570.1_pt1 | contig 10473 bp, 10 predicted proteins | sample 811421 | NCBI WGS metagenome assembly MDTG01 (sample SAMN05326645, study PRJNA326480) | marine metagenome | isolation source: seawater | place: Pacific Ocean: South East | collected 2011
CTAGCTCAAGAGCATTAAGTAGTTTTCTTGCATCACCTCCCGAAATTCTTAATAAAGCTTCAGTTTCCATCAAAATGGGATTTTTTCTTTTTATTTCATTTTCATTTAACCCAATTTCTAAAAATCTAATAAGATCTTTTTTTTCATGATTCTTTAAAACAAAAACTTGACATCTTGACCTCAATGCAGCAATTACCTCAAATGATGGATTTTCAGTAGTTGCACCAATTAGTGTAATATATCCTTTTTCTACTGCTGCTAATAAGGCATCTTGTTGAGACTTACTAAATCTATGAATTTCATCAATGAATAAAATAGCATTTTGATTACCAAACATCCCTTGATTTTTCACATTTTCGATAATTGCTCTTATTTCTTTTACTCCAGAGTTAATTGCAGAAAGAGAGTGAAAAGGTCGATCTAGTTTTTTAGAGATAATTTCAGCTAGAGTTGTTTTGCCAACTCCAGGAGGCCCCCAAAGTATCATTGATGGAATAATCCCGTTGTCTAAAGCTTTTTTAATTGGTCCATCATCTCCAATTAAATGACTTTGACCTATAAATTCTTTTAATGTTTTGGGTCTTAATCTTTCCGCTAAAGGTGTTGACGAGTAATTCAATTTTTTTTCATATAAATATATTCAATTTTAAATGTTTGGTTGTTTATAAGTAAATCTATTATTATAAATCATTAATTAAAATGAGATTAAATTTCAATATTATTTTTTTTATATGAATTATCATTTTATAGCAATAGGAGGAAGTGCTATGCATAATTTAGCAATTGCACTTCATTTAAAGGGAGATAATGTTACAGGCTCTGATGACAAAATTTTTAATCCTTCTAAAGATAGATTAGAAAAATACAATCTTTTACCATCCAAAATTGGTTGGGATCCTTCATTGATTAATCATTCAATTGATGCTGTAATTTTAGGAATGCATGCAAGAGCTGATAATCCAGAGCTATTAAAAGCACAACAAATAGGTATTCCCATTTTTTCATATCCTGAGTTTATTTATAAACAAACTAAAAATCAGATAAGAGTAGTTATCGGCGGAAGCCATGGTAAAACATCGATTACTAGTATGATTTTACATGTTTTAAAGGATAATAATGTAGATCATAATTATATGGTTGGTGCACAATTAGAAGGATTTGAATGTATGGTAAAGTTGTCTGAAAGTTCAAGAATTGCTGTACTTGAAGGAGATGAGTATCTATCTTCTCCTATTGACAGGAGGCCTAAATTCCATTTGTATTACCCAGATATAGCTGTCATAAGTGGAATTGCATGGGATCATATTAATGTTTTTCCAACATTTGAAAATTATATTGAACAGTTTAAGATTTTTACAGAACTTGTCTCCGAAAATGGAAATATTTTTTACTTCAAAGAAGATAAAGTACTTAATAATCTAATGGGCTCATCCAATTTAAATTGTAAGATAACACCTTATTTAGCTCATGACCATAAAGTTATTAATGGAGTAACAAATCTTATAGAAGAAAATCAATATGTACCACTTGAAATTTTTGGATTACATAATCTTCAAAACCTGAAAGCGGCTCAACTAGTTTGTAAGGAATTAGGTATTGATAATCAAAGTTTTTATAATTCAATTAAAAAATTTAAAGGTGCCTCTAAGAGATTGGAATTAGTAGCAAAAAATAATAGTTCAGTTTTTTACAAAGATTTTGCTCATTCTCCATCAAAATTAAGAGCTACAACATCCGCAGTAAAAGAGCAGTTCCCAGAAAGAAAATTAGTAGCTTGTATGGAATTACATACTTTCAGTAGTTTAAATAAAGATTTTTTAAAACAATATCACAACAGTATGAGCATGGCTGATGAAGCTATTGTTTATTTTAATCTAGAAACTATAAAGCACAAAAAGTTAGAAGAAATAACAGAAGATGATGTTAAACATGCATTTGGCGGTGTAAATGTTTTTACTTCTTCAATTGAAATGGTTTCATTTTTAAAATCAAAGAGTTGGGATAATACCAACTTATTAATGATGAGTAGTGGTAATTTTAATGGGGTTGATTTTAAAGGATTTGGAGATGAGATTATAAAATGAATTATTTATTGAAAGAATAGTTTAAAACTGAAAGTATAGCTGTGAAAATTATTCCAATCAATAAAAATCCAAATAAGCTAATTGGAAATACTTTTGAAGGTTGTAAAAACTCTTCAATATTCTCTTGTTGCATTTCTATTAAGTCGTCAGCAGACTTCCCATTATAGTAATCGGGGTTTTTTATTATTTGATTCTTTGCGTTTTCAAGCATCTTTTCAGTAAGGATCATTTCAGTAAGCTCTCTTTTTTTTGAAAGAAGATAATTGGGGTTAACCCATTTGTGATAACTGAAAAAGTAAAGGCTTATAAAAAAAGAGAAAATTAAACTTACACTAAGGCCTTTTTTAAAATTAGCTACTCTTGATTTAACAGGGTTTTTAAATAGTATAGAGAATAAAATAAAGATTATCATGTTCAAGCTATGGAAAGCAAAAGAAAAAAAGCTCAAATTGTAGCTGTTTTCCTCAATTAGAATCATAATAAGGATTTCAAAAATAAGTGAAACGAGTAGGGCTTGAAATCCTGATTTTATGTTTTTTGACATAAATAAACTTTAGCCATTCATAGAAACAAGGAATTCTTCATTTGATTTTGCTGCCATTAATCTATCTTTCATGAATTCCATTGCTTCGATAGGATTCATGTCAGCTAAGTGTTTTCTTAATATCCAAACTCTTTGTAATGTTTCTTTATCCATTAATAAATCTTCTCTTCTTGTACCCGAAGTAAGAATGTCAATTGCTGGGAATATTCTTCTGTTAGAAATCTTTCTATCTAATTGAAGTTCCATGTTTCCAGTTCCTTTAAATTCTTCAAAAATTACTTCATCCATTTTAGAGCCAGTTTCTGTAAGTGCTGTAGCTAAAATTGTTAAAGAACCTCCATTTTCGATTTTTCTAGCTGCACCAAAAAATCTTTTCGGTTTATGAAGTGCGTTAGCATCTACACCACCAGTTAGAACTTTCCCAGATGCAGGCATAACAGTATTGTAAGCTCTAGCTAATCTTGTAATAGAATCTAATAATATACAAACATCATGACCACACTCGACCAATCTTTTTGCTTTTTGTAAAACTATATTAGCAACTTTAACATGTCTTTCTGCTGGTTCATCAAAAGTAGAGGCAATTACTTCAGCTTTAACGCTTCTTTGCATATCCGTAACTTCTTCAGGTCTTTCATCAATTAAAAGCACCATTAAGTATGTTTCTGGATGATTAGAAGCTATAGCATTTGCGACATCTTTAAGAAGCATTGTTTTACCAGTTTTGGGTTGAGCAACAATCATTCCTCTTTGACCTTTTCCTATTGGTGAAAATAAGTCCATTACTCTTGTAGAAGCAGATTCTTTACTATGTCCAGTTAAATTAAATTTTTCTGATGGGAAAAGAGGAGTTAAATATTCAAACGGAACTCTATCTCTAATATATTCTGGTTCTCTACCATTAATTTTTTCAACTTGTACTAAAGGGAAATACCTTTCTCCATATTTTGGTGGTCTTACTACTCCTTTGATAGTATCTCCAGTTTTTAGGCCAAAGAATTTAACTTGAGATTGTGAAACATAAACATCATCAGGAGATGACAAATAGTGATAATCTGCAGATCTTAAAAATCCATAACCATCCTGCATTAATTCTAATACTCCTTCGCTAATAACAATACCTTCGAAATCATAATCATAATCTTCTCTTTTATTATTTCTTTCATTATTGTTTCTATCAATGTTACGGTTGTTGTTAGCTCTGTTGTTGTTTCGTTCGTTGTTAGAATTATTTGGTCTTTTGTTAGTGTTTTGCTCTTTTTCTTTATTTTCAGTTTTTTCGTGTCTTGGATTTTTATTCCTTTGAGTATGAGTTTTATGGTTATTGTTTTTTCTAGGATTTGTTGTGTCTTCATCAGCTTTTACATGCTCAGTTTTTGACTGATTTGACTTTGGAGTTTCATTTGAATTTTCTTTGCTTTTTATAACTGAATTTGTAGAACTTTTATGTTCTGAAGGTTTTAATGCTTGCTCGTCAAGGATTTTATATACTAATTCTTGTTTTTTTAGTTTGTCTGATTTCTGAATGTTTAATTGATCAGCTATTTCTCTGAGTTCAGCAACTTTTTTGTTGTTTAATTTTTCTATATCGTACATTGAGGTAGGATTGATTTACTTGATTGAATGATGTGTATGTAAAAATTTAAATGCGAGGTGTTTAATGAATTGAAAAATTCTTTTAGACGCATCAAATATAGTAAAGTAAATTATCTAAAAAAATTTTTTTCATTTATGTTAGTAACAATTCTACTAACTATGTAAATTTATATCTTTGACATCTAATTTATTTCTATGATTCAAAGGATACAAACTATTTATATTTTCCTGTTCGCCATATTGTTATTTACTGCATTATTCTTTCCTTTTGCTGTCTTGTCAAGTGATTATGATGTTTATTCTTTGTATCCTGCTTCAGGTTGGGAAATTAGTAGTGGAAAAATAGATTTTGGAAGTTCAACCTATTATATTGGTTATTTAGTGGCAATATCTTTTAGTATACTAATGCTTGTTAACTATAAAAAAAGAACCAAACAATTAAGGTATGGTAAAATTTGTTATTTGATAGTCATTGTAACTTTAGTTTACATGTTTAATGTTGTTGATATGAAGTCTGAAATTTTAATTGAGAACGATTTTAAAAACTTAAATATTGTTTTTTCATTTAGTATGTATATGTTAGTTGCATCGTTACCAATTATGTTTTTAGCTAATAGAGCAATCAAAAAAGATGAGAATTTGATTAAATCTCTTGATCGTCTAAGGTAATTAGATTCTTAATCCCAGTTCAACTACTTCTAAGTTTTTGATATTATCTTGATGGAGTTCAAATCTTATAATTGTTCTAACTTTATGAATTCCAATTATGCCTGCTGCACCTGGGTTAATATATAGTAGTTTAAAATTTTTATCATAAACTATCTTACATACATGAGAGTGTCCACAAATGAAAATTTGAGGTTTTAAATAGGTTAGTTTATTTTTACAATACTTGTTGTACTTCAATGGGTAGCCACCTATGTGAGTCATAAATATTTTAATATTTCCATGTTTTATTAATAACTCTTTAGAAAATTCTTGTCTTATAGTATTATTGTCAATATTTCCATGAACCCCCTTCAGCGGTGCTATTTTATTAAGTTTGTCAACGATGTTTATGTGACCAATATCTCCTGCATGCCATATTTCATCACAAAATTGAAAATATTTTACAAATTTATCATCCCAGTGACTATGAGTGTCTGAAATAAGACCAATTTTCTTTATCAAAATTTTATTTTACTTAAAGATTAATTATTTTGTCAAAAATTAAATATGAATTATTTACTTATTTCAATTTGGTGTTTTGTAATTTCTTTTTCATATCCTAATATGCCTAAAGATATTAAACAATTTATAGTTAAAAATAATGATATGAATGAAAATGTTAGTCGAGATACGATTGTTTTTGGTGCTGGTTGTTTTTGGTGTGTAGAAGCAATATTTCAAAATGTAAATGGAGTACTTGAAGTTATTCCAGGTTATTGTAATGGGTTTACTAAAAACCCGACTTATAAAGAAGTTTGTTCTGGTCAAAGTGGTCATGCAGAAGTTGCTAGAATTGTGTTTGACTCTCAAAAGATTGAATTATCTCGTTTATTGGAAATATTTTGGAAAACTCATGATCCAACTACTTTGAATAGACAAGGAAATGATATTGGGTCTCAGTACAGGTCTGGGATTTTTTGTTTAAATAATAACCAGCTTGAGCAAGCTCAAGGTTACAAGGATCAGCTTGATTCTGAAAAGATTTGGAGTAATCCAATTGTTACTCAAATTGAGATGTTGGATGAATTCTATGAGGCTGAAAATTACCATCACAATTATTTTAATAACAATAGAAATCAAGGTTATTGTAAGTATGTTATTGAACCAAAAATTGACAAGTATAACAAAGTATTTGGAACAATAGATTCGGGGAAATAGGTTGATATTTAATATAATGTATATATTGATAGTTTATTTTAATACATAAAATATAAATGAGTAAAATTCAACTTTTTGAAAATATTTCTGAAATTGGAGCAGGTACAAGGGGCTCATCGTTGGGTGTAGAGGCTCTAAAAATTGCTGCATTTAATTCAAATAGTAAGTTTTTTAAAAAATTCAATACTGATAAGATCTTAAATAATAACAATTTACTCAATAATGCCCCTAAATTCCCTAAGGCGAAAAGAATTGAAGGAATTATTGAAGTCTGTGATGATTTATCAAAAAAAGTTTCAAAAACACTTAAAAAGAACCAATTTCCATTTATTCTATCGGGTGATCACTCAAGCGCTGTAGGAACAATAGCAGGTATCAAATCTGCTAACCCATCATTAAGATTAGGAGTGATTTGGATTGATGCACATGCAGATCTTCATAGTCCATTCACAACCCCCTCAGGTAATGTTCACGGAATGTCTTTAATGGCATCTCTAAATCAAGATAACTCAGAAAGAAGAGTTCATGAATTAGATCATTTAACAAATCTTCAATGGGAAAAACTTAAAAACCTAGAAAATATTTATCCAAAAATTCATACTGATGATATTGTTTTTTTAGGTTTAAGATCAACAGAAGATCCAGAAGATTATTTTATAATTGAAAATGACATTAATAAGATTAGTGTTGAAAATGTTCGTAGAAACGGATCCGAAAAAATAGCTAGAGAGGTATTAAATTATCTATCTGATTGTGACTTATTATATATCTCCTTTGATGTTGATAGTTTAGATTGTGATCTTGTTTCTTATGGAACAGGAACACCAGTTCCGAATGGATTTACAGAAGACGAAGCTGCATCTCTTATTAATAATCTTCTAATTGATAAAAGAACATGTTGTTTTGAACTTGTAGAAATAAATCCTTGTTTAGATAATAAACAAAATAAGATGGCAGAGACAGCTTTAAGGATAATAGAGCATGCTTCTTCAATTGTTGATAAAAGAGGTTAGATGAATTTTTCTGTTAAAAAGGCCGTTTCAAACTCTTTGAATACTTTATTTGGTGAAGGTAATTGGGGTGAATTAGTAGTTATTGAAAAGACCAAAAAAGACTTTATTGGAGACCTTACTTTAGTTTGTTTCCCACTTTTAAAATGGAGTAGAACATCTCCTGAAAATACAGCAACATTGATTGGTGAATATTTAATTAAAAATGAGCCTTATTTCGAAGATTTTAATGTGGTTAAAGGGTTTTTAAATTTAGTAGTTAAAAAATCTTATTGGTTGAAGCTTTTTCAACAATGGTTTCAAGATCCTGATTATGGAATAAATCAAGAGGATTCCGGAAAACTTTTCATGGTCGAATATTCCTCTCCTAATACAAATAAACCGTTGCATTTAGGTCATGTGAGAAATATTTTTTTGGGGGATAGTGTTGTTTCTTTATTAAAATCTGTAGGTCATAAGGTAGTAAGGACTCAAATTATTAATGATAGAGGAATTCATATTTGTAAATCAATGATTGCTTGGCAAATGTATGGGGAAGGTGAGAACCCAGAAGATTCTGGACTTAAGGGAGATCATTTAGTTGGTAAATATTATGTTTTATTTGATAAGGTCTATAAAAAAGAAGTTAATGATTTGATGAGTAATGGTATTGAAGAGAATCAAGCTAAAAATTCTGCTCCAATAATTGTTGCTGCAAAACAAATGCTTTTAAAATGGGAAAGTGGGGATGAAGATGTAAGAAAACTTTGGAGTAAAATGAATAATTGGGTATATGACGGTTTTGCTAAAACTTATTCTAACTTAGGGGTTGAGTTTGATCAATTATACTATGAGTCTGATACTTATCAGCTTGGAAAAGAAGTAGTTTTAAAAGGTGTAGAGCAAGGGGTTTTTTATAGAAAAGAAGATAATTCAGTTTGGTGCGATTTGTCATCTGATAATTTAGATGACAAGCTTTTAATCCGTTCAGACGGTACATCAGTTTATATTACTCAAGACATTGGTACTGCAGTGCAAAGATTTAGAGATTTCCCCAATCTTTCGGGAATTATCTATACTGTTGGTAATGAGCAAAACCATCATTTTAAAGTTCTTTTTAAAATTCTTAAAAAGTTAGGATTTGATTGGTCTAAAGATTGCCATCATTTATCATACGGAATGGTTGAGCTTCCTGAAGGTAAAATGAAATCAAGAGAAGGTACAGTTGTGGATGCAGATGATTTAGTTTCCTCTGTAATTGAAGAAGCTAGGATATTAACTAATGAAAGAGGGCATTTGGAGGGGATGGATGATGCTCAGATTGATAATTTATGTGCTAAGATTGGAAAGGCAGGACTAAAATATTTCTTATTAAAAGTTGATCCCAAAAAAAATATGACTTTTGACCCCAAAGAATCTATTGATTTAAATGGTAATACCGGTCCTTATATTCAATATGGATTTGCTAGGATTAAAAGTCTTTTACAAAAGTCTTCTTTAGATGATATTTTTTCACCTAAAGCTTTTGAGTTGTCTGATAAAGAATTGGAGGTTGTTAAAGTTATTAGTGGTTTCCCAGAAATTTTACTTAACTCTTCTAAAGATTTTTCACCTTCAATTTTAGCTAATTATTTATTTAGTCTAGTTAAGTCTTATAATTCTTTTTACCAGGAATCTCCAGTTATAAAGGAGCAAAATAAAGACCTGAAGTTATTTAGAATGCAATTGTCAGATTTAACTTCAAGAATATTAAAAAAAGGAATGAATATTCTTGGTGTAGAAATGCCAGAAAGAATGTGAAATAAAGGTGGTTATTTTTTTGAGAAAGATTTTTTCTCTTTTACTCTAGCAGCTTTTCCTGTTCTTTCTCTTAAATAAAATAATCTAGACCTTCTTACAGCACCTTCTTTGTTAACAACAATTTTTTCCAGAAAAGGAGAAGCCAAAGGAAATATTCTTTCAACTCCAGTACCTCCTGACATTTTTCTAATTGTAAAAGTTTCAGTTGTTCCAGATCCTTTTCTTTGAATCACAGTACCTTGAAAAGATTGTAAACGCTCTTTTTCACCTTCTTTGATTTTATAAGTAACAGTGATGCTGTCTCCTGAGCTAAATGTCGGCCATTGCTTTAACTCACTTACTTCGTTTGCGATTTCTTTTATTCTGTCCATGAATCCAAATTTAAGCCTGCAATATTACAAAGAAATTTTTTAAAATAACAATCAAAAGGATTAATAATTCATAACTTGTTTATTCTAAGAGATTTGGTCTTCTTTGTTTAGTTCTTTTTAGTGATTGATCATGTCGCCAATCTTCTATAGCTTTTGTGTTGCCAGATGTTAATATTTCAGGTACATCCCAATCCTTAAACTTTGCTGGTCTTGTGTATACTGGTGGTGCTATAAGGTTGTCCTGAAACGAATCTGAAAGTGCAGATGATTCATCATTTAAAACACCAGGAATTAATCTTATAATACTATCGCATAAAACTGCAGCAGGTAACTCTCCGCCTGAAAGAACAAAGTTTCCAATTGATATTTCTTTAGTAATTAAATGCTCTCTGACTCTTTCGTCAATACCTTTGTAGTGTCCGCAAAGAATAATCATGTTTTTCGTTAGAGAAAGTTGATTTGCTACAGATTGATTAAGTAATTCTCCATCAGGTGACATGTAAATTACTTCTTGATAAGTCAACTTTTTTTTTAGATCTTCAATACACCTATAAATAGGTTCGATAGAAAGAACCATCCCCGCTCCTCCACCAAATGCATAGTCATCTATGCTTTTTTGTTTGTTTTGACTATAATCTCTTAAGTTATGAATGTTAAGGGTTACTATTTTTTTATCAATGGCTCTTTTTAAGATAGAGTCACTAAATGGACTTTCTAATAATGACGGTAATGCTGTAATTATATCAATTCTCATAAATTAAATTTCATGCCATCAAATGCTATATCTACATTTTTTGGTATTAGTTTTTTTATTTCTTGGTGTTTCCCCATTAAATGAGATAGATGAGTTAAAATTGCTTTTTTTGGATTTAATTCATTTATTAAATCTAGGGCTTCCTCAAGATTTAAGTGGGAAATGTGTTCTTTGATTCTTAATGCGTTAACTATGAGTAGGTCTAAGTTTTTGAGCTTATTTTTTTCCTTTATTTCTATAGTTTTTGCATCAGTAATGTATGCGAAATTATCTATTCTGAATCCTAAAACTGGAAGCTTATAGTGCATAACTTCAATTGGGGTGATTGAAACTTCATTAATTTTAAAAGTATTTTCTTTTGATATTTTATGTCTATTTAAACTTGGAATTCCAGGGTATTTGAATTTCGGATCAAAAATATAATGAAATTCTCTTTTCAGTGCTGTAAAAACATTATCACTGCAGTATA